>JACCDN010322050.1_pt1 | contig 75203 bp, 62 predicted proteins | sample 7441691 | NCBI WGS metagenome assembly JACCDN01 (sample SAMN15323439, study PRJNA562643) | freshwater metagenome | isolation source: river surface water | place: USA:Blue River Watershed | collected 2017-08-16
CGCCCGCGCGCCATCCGGTGCGTGCGCTGATCCTGACGCCGACCCGCGAGCTGGCCGATCAGGTGGCCGACAATGTGAAGGCCTACTCACGTCACACGCCGCTGCGTTCCACCGTCGTGTTCGGTGGTGTCGACATGGCGCCGCAAACGGCTGCGCTGCGTGCCGGGGTCGAGATCCTGATCGCGACGCCGGGTCGCTTGCTCGACCACGTGCAGCAAAAGGTGCTGAACCTGTCGCAGACGCAGATTTTCGTGATGGACGAAGCGGATCGCATGCTGGACATGGGCTTCCTGCCCGACCTGCAGCGCATCATCAACCTGCTGCCCAAGCAGCGGCAGAACCTGATGTTCTCCGCCACCTTCTCGCCGGAGATCAAGAAACTGGCCGGCAGCTTCCTGAAAGACCCGGTGCTGGTCGAAGTCGCGCGCAGCAATGCGACCGCCGAGCGAGTCACGCAGGAAGTGTTCAAGGTCGATGAAGAAGCCAAGCGCGACGCGGTGGTGCACTTGCTGCGCGAGCGCGAGATCCGTCAGGTGATCGTGTTCTCGAACACCAAGATCGGTGCATCACGTCTGGCGCGTGAACTTGAGCGTGGTGGGATCAAGGCATCGGCGATCCATGGCGACAAGACCCAGAACGAGCGCATGGCAGCGCTGGAAGCGTTCAAGAATGGCGGCATCGACGTGCTGGTCGCGACCGATGTCGCCGCGCGCGGCCTCGACATTGCCGAACTGCCGTGCGTGATCAATTACGACCTGCCGTATAACGCCGAAGACTATGTGCACCGCATCGGCCGTACCGGTCGTGCCGGCGCGTCGGGTGAGGCGATCTCGCTGTACTCGGACAAGGATGCGCGTAACCTGGCCGACATTGAAAAGCTGATCAAGCAGAAGCTGACGCCAAAGACCATTGACGGCTTTGCGCCGCGCGGTGCGCGCGGCGGCGATCGCGCCGAGCGCGACCGTGGTTCGGAACGTGGCTCTGATCGGGCCTATGACCGTAGTGCGCGCGGTGCGCGTGATGACGAGCGTCGCGAGCGTCCGCAGCGCAGCGGCCCGCCGCCGCGCAAGGAAAAAGTCGATCCCTGGTTCTCCAAACCCTACGAGCCGTCGTCACCGACGGTGGACACGGCGCCCCAGCCCGTCGAGTCCCGTCCGGGCAAGGCGCAACCGCGTCGTGCCGCGTTGCTGGGCGGCGGCCCGAAGGGCTGACCCGAACGCCTGCGGGGGTGGCGTTCAGCAGCCCCCGAAGCGGGCTTGCCACAAGGGCAGTGCCGCTGCCCAAAAATCTTCCAATGTTGACGTGTCGTCATCCACCGCCAGGTCCAGCCTGCGTGCGGCGCGTATCAGCTCACGCACCGGATGCGCGAGGTCGAGTGCGGTCGCGCCGGTCTGCTTCGACAGTTTTTCACCGAGGGCATTGGCGACCACCGGCACGTGCAGGTAGCGCGGTGTCGGCAGCTGCAGCAAGCGCTGCAGGTAGATCTGCCGAGCGGTGGATTCGAGCAGGTCCGCGCCACGCACGACATCAGTTACCTGCTGTTCGGCATCATCGACCACCACCGCCAGCTGATACGCCCAGAAGCCATCGGCACGTCGCAGCACGAAATCGCCGACCGATCTGGCGAGGTTTTCGTGGATGTCGCCCTGCCAGCGGTCATGAAAGTGGATGTCATCTGCTGCGTCATCTTTTGCGCCATCTTTTGCGCCATCGATCCCGCCATCGCCTGCACCCGCTTCCGACCCCGGCACCCGCAAGCGCCACGCGCGCGCGGCTTTGCCTGCGGGCAGTCCGGCGCGGCAAGTGCCCGGATAAATCGCTGCGCCATCGGCTGCCAGCGCCACCCGCGAGTCTGCGATTTCCTTGCGCGTGCAGGCGCACGCGAAAACATGGTGGCCAAGCTTGTCAAAGGCGGCTTCATACAGCGCCTTGCGACGGCTTTGCCAGACGATGTCGCCATCGGGTTGCATGCCGAAAGCAGCGAGGGTCGCGATGATGTCTTCGGCCGCACCCGGCACGGTGCGCGCCTCGTCAATATCCTCGATGCGCAACAACCAGCGGCCCCGATGCGCTTTGGCGTCCAGATAGCTGGCCACCGCGGCCACCAGCGAGCCTGCGTGCAGCGGACCGGTCGGCGAAGGAGCGAAGCGGCCGACGTAGTCGCCGGTGGATTGGTCGATCGCCTGCGCCAGGTTTGGGCTGGAATCGCCACACTTCTGCATAGTTGCGATGCCGCTCATGAACTCAGCGCCAGCTCGGCTTGCGGTGGCAGTGCGTCGCTCACCATGTCGGATTTTCTGGACAAGGCCGACACCCGCACGCCAAGCAGGCGTATGCGCTGCTCCAGCGGCACCCGACGAAGGCACTCGCCGGCTGCGCGTCGTATCAGCGCCGCATCATCGGTTGACGTCGGCAAGGTGACATCGCGCGTGACGGTTTTGAAGTCTTCATAGCGCAGCTTGATGCCGATCGTGCGGCCGACGTAGGACTTGCGTTGCAGGTCGCCAGCGACGCGTTCGCACAGCCGCGTGAAGATGCCCGACAGCTGTTCGCGATCGCGCTTCGCATGCAGATCGCGCTCGAACGTGGTTTCGCGGCTGATGGACTTGGGTTCCGACCAGGTGACGACAGGACGTTCATCCAGTCCGCGTGCGGCGTGGTACAGCCAGTCGCCATAGCTGCGACCGAACTGCGACTGCAATTCCACCAGCGAACGTTGCGCGAGATCCCCGATGCTGACAATGCCGAGACAGGCGAGCTTCTCGCCTGCCTTGGGGCCGATGCCGTTGATCTTGCGTACACCCATGGGCCAGATGCGCGTCTCGAGGTCGGCCATGGTCAGCAAGGTGATGCCATCGGGCTTGTCGAGCTCGGAGCAGATCTTGGCAAGCAACTTGTTGGGTGCAATACCGATCGAGCACGACAGTCCGGTGGCGGATTTGACTGCATCCTTGATTCGTTGCGCCAGCGGTTGCGACGCTTCAGTGTGTGCGCTCAGGTCGATATAGATTTCATCGATACCGCGATCTTCGATATCGGGTGCGATCGTGGCCACCGCTTGCTTGAACAGTCGCGAGTAATACCGGTAAGCGTCGAAGTCGGTCGGCAGCAGCACCGCATCCGGCGCCAGTTTGGCCGCCTTCATCATTCCCATGGCCGAGAACACGCCGAGCTTGCGCGCTTCATAGGTGGACGTGGTGACCACGCCGCGCCCGACATAGTCGCGCAGCATGGCGTAGCGGCGCATGCCATCGGCGCCGGTCGTGGGCTGGGCGCTTGAACGCCCGCCGATCACGACGGGCTGGCCTGTGAGTTCGGGGTAGCGCAGTAATTCGACGGAGGCGTAGAACGCATCCATATCGAGGTGGGCAATGCGGCGCTCGGGGGCGGACACGACGGTGATGAACGTGGTGTGCGCGGGCTGGCAGCGATCAGGCGCGGTCAGCCCGCCCTCAGGCGGCGACCGCCACGTGCTCGGCCTTCGCGCAGTGCGGGCAGGATTGGCCCTCGACATACAGCGGCGACAGTTGCTCGCGCGGCGTCACCACCGCGCGGCATGCGAAGCACTGGCGGGTCTCGGTCTCTTCGAGCTGCGGGTTGAGTGCGGTGCGATGGTCAAAGACAAAGCAATCGCCATGGTAGTGCGCGCCACCGACTTCCTCGAAGTACTTGAGGATGCCGCCTTCGAGCTGGTACACATGCTCGAAGCCGACGTTCTGCATGTAGATGCCCGCTTTCTCGCAGCGGATGCCGCCGGTGCAAAAGGTGACGACGGTCTTGTCGTTCAACTCGTCGCGATGCTTTTCTATTACTGCGGGGAATTCGCTGAACTTGCTGATGCGGTAGTCGATGGTATGGTCAAAGGTGCCGACATCGACTTCGAAATCATTGCGGGTATCCACCATGACCACCGGCCGGCCGGCATCATCATGGCCCTGGTCCAACCAGCGTTTCAGGTCCTGTGCACTGACGGTCGGCGCACGGCCCAGCTCGGGCTTGATCAGCGGATGCTTCATCGTGATGATCTCGCGCTTCAGTCGCACCAGCATGCGGTTGAACGGCTGCTTTTCGGAGAAACTTTCTTTCGCGACGATGTCGGCAAAACGCGGGTCCTGGTGCAGCCAGTCCATGTAAGCGTCAATCGCCTCGCGCGATCCGGCGAGGAACATGTTGATGCCTTCCGGCGACAGCAGGATCGTGCCCTTCAAGCCCAGATCGGTGCATTTTTGCTGGAAACGCGGACGCTGTTCGACGGTGTCGTCGAACGTAATAAATTTATAAGCAGAGATATTAACGACAGGAGCGTTGGGGTGCGTGGACTGCATGGCAATGGCAGAGAAGATACCGGGGACAGCCCGCATTATAAGGGTCACTGCAGCGCCGAAGCCGCAGTACCGGGGTCGGGTAAGGCCACGGTCGAGCGAGCCGGTGAATCCGGGTTCGCCAGCCTGCAACAGACAGCCAGTGTCAGGTTCCCGCCGGTTAAAATAGCGGGATGACCGCGCCTCAATTCATCCACCTCCGCCTGCATTCCGAGTACTCCATCGCCGACGGACTGGTGCGGATTGACGATCTCGTCAAGGCGGCCGCTGCTGACCGCCAGCCGGCACTGGCCGTGACCGACCTGTCCAACCTGTTCGGCATGGTCAAGTTCTACAAGGCGGCACGCGGCAAGGGTGTGCAACCCATCGTCGGTGCCGATGTCTGGATCAGCAATGATGATGACCGCGACAAGCCTTCGCGGCTGCTGTTGCTGGTGAAGAATCAAACGGGTTATCTGCAGCTGTGCGAATTGCTCGCACGCGCATGGCTGTCCAACCAGCACCGCGGGCGTGCCGAGATCCGCATCGACTGGCTCGAAGCGCTGGCGCCGGGCGGGTTGATCGCGCTTTCCGGCTTCAACCTCGGTGACATTGGTGCCGCGCTCGAGCATGGCAATGAGGCGCTGGCTGAAAAATGCGCGCGTCGCTGGGCGAAAATTTTCCCCGGTCATTTCTATGTCGAAGTGCAGCGCAACGGCAATCCCAAGCTCGAGAATTTGCTACGGCAATCGACGCAGCTCGCAGCGAACCTCGGGCTGCCGGTGGTGGCGACGCATCCGGTGCAATTCCTGAACAAGGAAGAATTCACGGCGCATGAAGCGCGCGTCTGCATTGCCGATGGCGAGATCCTCGCCAATGGCCGGCGCGTGAAGCGCTTCACGCAAGAGCAGTATTTCAAGACCCAGGCCGACATGGCCGCGTTGTTTGCGGATATCCCGGCGGCATTGCAGAACAGCGTGCTGATCGCGCAGCGTTGTCACCTGAAGCTGGCGCTTGGCAAGCCGCAGTTGCCGGACTTCCCGACGCCGGATGGCATGTCGATCGGTGACTTCCTGGTGCAGCAGGCCCAACAAGGCCTCCAACAGCGCTTGCTGCAACTGTATCCTGACGAAGCCAGGCGCGACGCTGTGCGCGAGAAATACGAAGCGCGGTTGAAGTTCGAGACCGACACCATTATCAAGATGGGCTTCCCCGGCTATTTCCTGATCGTCGCCGACTTCATCCAGTGGGCGAAGAACAATGGCGTGCCGGTCGGTCCCGGCCGAGGCTCGGGCGCCGGCTCGCTGGTCGCGTATGCATTGTCGATCACGGACCTCGATCCACTGGAATACAACCTGCTGTTCGAGCGCTTCCTGAACCCGGAGCGGGTGTCGATGCCCGACTTCGACATCGACTTTTGCCAGGAAGGCCGCGACCGCGTGATCCAGTACGTGAAGGAACGCTACGGCAAGGATGCGGTATCGCAGATTGCGACCTTTGGCACCATGGCGGCGAAGGGTGCCGTGCGTGACGTTGGTCGTGTGCTCGATATGAGCTACAACTTCTGCGATGGCATCTCCAAGCTGATTCCTTTCAAGCCCGGCAAGCTGGTCACCATTGCCGACGCACTGGAAGAAGAGCCGCTGCTGAAAGAGCGGCGCGACAATGAAGAAGAGGTCAGGCAGCTGCTGGAGCTGGCGCAACAGGTCGAAGGCATTGCGCGTAATGTTGGCATGCACGCCGGTGGCGTGCTGATCGCGCCGGGCAAGCTCACCGATTTTTGTCCGCTGTACACGCAAGGTGCCGACAGCGGTGTGGTGTCGCAATATGACAAAGATGATGTCGAAGCGATCGGTCTGGTGAAGTTCGACTTCCTCGGCCTGACCACGCTGACCATCCTCGATCGCGCCGTGAAGTACATCCGCGCGCTTGATTCGGGGATGGCCGACTTCAGCCTCGAGAAATTGCCGCTGAATGACAAGGCCACTTACCAGCTGCTGACGCAGGCGCGCACGGTCGCCGTGTTCCAGCTGGAAAGCCGCGGCATGCAGGGCATGCTGAAAGACGCGCGTCCGGACCGCTTCGAGGACATCATTGCGCTGGTCGCGCTGTACCGACCGGGGCCGATGGACCTGATCCCGGATTTCTGCCGCCGCAAGCATGGCGAGAAGTTCGACTACCCCGATCCGCGTACCGAGGGCATCCTGTCCGAGACCTACGGCATCATGGTCTATCAGGAGCAGGTGATGCAGATGGCGCAGGTCATCGGCGGTTACTCGCTTGGCGGCGCGGACTTGCTGCGCCGCGCGATGGGCAAGAAAAAGCCCGAAGAGATGGCCGAGCACCGTCTGATCTTCCGCGACGGCGCAGCGAAGAATGGCCTGTCCGAGCAAAAGGCCGACGAAATCTTCGACTTGATGGAGAAATTCGCCGGTTATGGCTTCAACAAGTCGCACGCCGCCGCGTATGCACTGCTGTCGTATTACACCGCCTACCTGAAGGAGCATCATCCGGCAGCGTTCATGGCAGCCAACTTGTCGCTGGCGATGGACGACACCGACAAGATCAAGATCCTGGTGGAGGATGCGCTCGATACCTGCAAGCTGACGCTGCTGCCACCGGACATCAACCTGTCGGTCTACCGTTTCACCCCAGTGGCCGATCCCGGCAAGAAAGCCGATCGTATCCGCTATGGCCTCGGCGCCGTGAAGGGCACCGGCCAGAACGCGATCGAAGCCATCATCGCCGCCCGCCAGGAGGGGCCGTTCACGGACCTGTTCGACTTCGTCAAGCGCGTCGACAAGCGCCAGATCAACCGCCGTACGATTGAATCACTGGTCAAGGCCGGCGCCTTTGACAGCTTTGGCGTTGATCGCGGCATCCTGATGGCGTCGGTAGGCCTTGCGATGGACAGCGCCGAGCAAGCGGAAGCGTCCGCCAACCAGGTCAGCCTGTTCGAGATGGATGACAGCGGCTTCGACGACAGCCCCGACTACGTGAACGTGCCGCCGTGGAGCGAGAAGCAGAAGCTGACCGAAGAAAAGACAGCGCTCGGTTTTTATCTGTCTGGCCATTTGTTCAATGCGTACGCGCCGGAAGCGCGCAAGTTCGTAAAGGTGAAACTGGCCGACCTGCAGCCGGCGCGCGATGCACGGCTCATGGCCGGCATCATTTCCGGGCTGCGGGTGCAGATGACACAGCGCGGGCGCATGGTGATCGTCACGCTGGACGATGGCACTGCCCAGGTCGAAGTGACTGTCTATAACGAGGTGTATGACGCGAACCGCGCGCTGTTCAAGGAAGATGAATTCCTCGCGGTGCAGGGCAAGGTATCGGAAGACCGTTTCTCCGGCGGCTTGCGCATCACCGCCGAAAAGGTGATGGATATCGCTGGCGCCCGCGCCAATTTCGTGAAGGCGCTGCGGCTGTCGATGAACGGGCAGGCCGATGCAGCGAAGTTGCGCGACCTGATCCAGCCGTTCCAGCAGCGCGAAGGTTCATGTCCGATTGTCGTTCAGTACACGAAGCATGGCGCGCTCGGTGAGTATCGCCTGTCAGATGACTGGCGGGTGCGTGCGGATGACAATTTGCGCAGCAAGCTGTCCGACTGGCTCAGTCCGGACAATGTCTGGTTCGAGTATTGACTGCGTTCCTGTCTGGCTCCCGAAATGATGCATTGCATGCTGCCTTCATTGTTGATTGATTTTACGGATCGCCTCCGACGCATCCCAACCCTGAGAAAGTCCCGTTGAGCCTGTCCCGCACCTTCGCGCGCATCCTTGCGCTGCTCGCGCCTTACAAAGGCCGCCTCGCGCTCGGCATCGCCGGCATGCTGGTCACGGCCGCCACCGAACCGGCGGTGGCCGGGCTGATGAAGCTGTTGCTGGACGAAGGCTTCACGAAGGCCGGCAGCTTCCCGTTGTGGTGGGTGCCGCTGATCGTGGTGGGCATTTTCGTGATTCGCGGGCTGTCGACTTTCACCACCAATTACATGATGGCCTGGGTCAGTGGCCGCTTGATGACACAGCTGCGGCAGCAGATGTTCACTCGCCTGCTCGAGGTGCCGCTCGGCTTCTATGACAAGCAGTCGACCGGTCACGTGATCAACACGATGATGGTCGAAGTACAGCAGATCCTGGACATGCTGCGCGGCGTGATCGTGGTGCTGGTACGCGATTCGCTGACCATCATCGGCCTGCTCGCTTATCTGTTCTGGCTTAACTGGAAGCTGACCATCGTGACGCTGGCGCTGGTGCCGGTGATCGCAGTGGTCGTGCGCCTGACCGCAAAGCGCCTGAAACGTCTGATTGCACAGAACCAGTTGATCAATGGCGAGATCACGCAAACGATCGAAGAGACCACCCGCGCGCGGCAGGTGATCAAGATCTTTGGCGGGCAAGCGTATGAAGGCCGTCGCTTCGAGCAACGTTCATTGCGTTTGCGCGGCTTCATGATCCGCATGGCGGCGACGATGGCGACCACCGAGCCGATCACGCAGTTCATCAATTCATTTTCAGTATCGGTCATCATCATGATCGCCTTGGCGCAGGCGGGCGATGGCCAGATGACCGTCGGCGGTTTTGCGTCGTTCATCACGGCCATGCTGATGACACTGACGCCGCTGAAGCATCTGGCCGGCGTCAATGGTCCCTTGCAGCGCGGCTTGGCTGCGGGCGAACTGGTATTCGGCCTGATTGATGCGCAGCCTGAGCGAACCAGCGGCACAAAACTCACGCAACGCGCGCAGGGCCAGCTGGAGTTCTGCGACGTGGTGTTCCATTACCCGGAGCAGCCGCAGCCGGCACTGGCGAACGTGAACCTGAGCGTCGCGCCCGGCGAGACGATCGCACTGGTCGGCATGTCTGGTGGCGGCAAATCGACGCTGGTCAATCTCGTGCCCGAGTTCTATCCGCTGACGCAAGGTAGCATCCTGCTTGATGGAAAAGCCATCGCCGATATCGAACTGCACAGCCTGCGCGCGCAGATGGCGATGGTCAGTCAGAACGTCGTGCTGTTCGATGACACGGCCGCTGCCAACATCGCGTACGGTGACGAGCAGCCGGACCGCGCACGCATCGAGGCGGCCGCGAAGGCGGCCCACCTGAGCGACGTGATCGCAGCGCTGCCCGAGGGGCTGGACACCCTGATCGGCGATAACGGCATGCGGTTGTCAGGCGGACAGCGCCAACGGCTGGCGATCGCGCGCGCCATCTACAAAGACGCGCCCATTCTGATCCTGGATGAAGCAACGTCGGCGCTGGACACCGAGTCCGAGCGCGCGGTGCAGGAAGCACTCGATGAATTGATGAAGGGCCGCACGACTCTCGTCATTGCGCACCGCTTGTCCACCATCGAGCATGCCGACCGCATTGTCGTGCTCGAGCAAGGCAAGATTGCCGAGGTCGGCAGTCACACCGAATTGCTGGCGCTGGGCGGCGTCTATGCGCATCTATATCACCTGCAGTTTGCAAAGGAGCTCTGATGACTGATTCAAAGGCAAGCAAACCGATCTCGCGATTCCCGGTGCCAGAGCTGAAAAACCTGCCCGACGATATCCGCGAAAAAATCCTTGCGGTGCAGGAGAAGGCCGGCTTCGTGCCGAATGTGTTCCTGACGCTGGCGCACCGTCCCGACGAGTTCCGTGCTTTTTTTGCCTATCACGATGCACTGATGCTCAAAGAGACCGGCAACCTGAGCAAGGCCGATCGCGAGATGATTGTTACGGCAACCAGCGCGAAGAACAACTGCCTGTATTGCGTGGTCGCGCATGGCGCGCTGCTGCGTATCTATGCAAAGAACCCGCTGATTGCCGATCAGGTTGCGGTCAATCACCTGAAGGCCGACATCACGCCGCGCCAGCATGCGATGCTGGATTTCGCAGTGAAGGTATGTCTGGAGTCAGGCTCTGTTGGCGACGCCGACTATGCGGCGTTGCACGCGCATGGCTTCGATGATGAAGACATCTGGGACATTGCGGCCATCACTGCGTTTTTCGGGATGTCGAACCGCATCGCTAATTCGATTGCGATGCGGCCGAATGAGGAGTTTTATCTGATGGGGCGAGTGCCTAAAAAGTGATCACGCGCGTCCGTACAGGTCTTCCAGCCTGACGATATCGTCTTCGCCGAGATAGCTGCCTGACTGCACCTCGATCAGTTCCAGCGGCAGCGTTCCCGGATTCTCCAGGCAATGTGTTTCGCCGATCGGGATGAAGACCGACTGGTTTTCAGCGACCAGTTTTGTTGATTGACCTATCGTCACCTTTGCGCAGCCGCTGACCACGATCCAGTGCTCTGCCCGGTGATGATGGTATTGCAGCGATAGCTTGCTGCCCGGGTTCACCGTGATGCGCTTGACCTGGTATTTGTTTCCCCGACCGATCGAGTCAAATGATCCCCACGGACGGAACACTTCGCGGTGCAGTTCGGTTTCGCTGCGTCCCTCTTTGTTCAGACGTTCGACGATCTTCTTCACGTCTTGCGCGTGATCCTTGTGGCCGACCATCACCGCATCGGCAGTCTCGATCACGAACAGATCGCTGACCCCCAGCAGGCTCACTAGTCGGCTGTCGGCGTGTACGTAGCAATCTTTCGCGTTCTCGAAGATCACATCGCCACGTCCGGCATTGCCGTTTGCGTCTTTGTCTTGCGACTGCCAGACCGACGGCCAGGCGCCGACATCATTCCAGCCGGCGTCGAGTGGCACCATCGCTGCGTTGGCGGTCTTTTCCATCACCGCGTAGTCGACCGAATCGGAAGGGCAGGTCTTGAAATGCGCTTCATCGAGCCGGATGAAATCGAGGTCGCGTCGCGCTTCCTTCCATGCGTGCTGGCAGTGTTCGAGGATATCGGGTCGATGCCGACCCAGTTCCTCGAGGTAGACCGATGCACGGAACATGAACATGCCACTGTTCCAGTAATAGCTGCCAGAAGCCAGATAGCCGGCAGCCGTCTTTGCATCCGGCTTTTCCACGAACTGTGCGACGCTTTGCACGCCCGCGATGTCGGGCACGGCGGCACCTGATTTCAGATAGCCATAGCCGGTTTCAGCGCGGTCCGGGACGATACCGAAGGTCACCAGCATGCCCTTGGCCGCTGCCCTCGCGCCCAGCTCCGCTGCCGCATGAAACGCCTTGGCGTTCATGAAGATGTGATCCGACGGCAATACCAGCAATACCGGATCATCGCCCGTCTGCCGTGCCTGCAGTGCCGCAGCAGCGATCGCTGGCGCGGTGTTGCGCCCGAACGGCTCCAATAAGATCGCAGCCGGCGTTACGCCAGCCTCGCGCGCCTGCTCCGCCGCCAGAAAACGATGCTCCTGATTTGACACAATGATGGGCGCTTGCACGCCGGTGATTCCTTGCAGGCGATGCAGGGTCAACTGGAACAGTGACTGTTCTTCCGTGATGCCGAGGAACTGCTTGGGACGCATTGAGCGCGACAAGGGCCAAAGGCGTGAGCCGGAGCCCCCGGAGAGGATGACAGGAATCATGGGGTCGACAAGGTCGTTTTCAATATGGAAGGCGAAATATTTCTCGAGCAATCGCGTGCAAACAGATTGAGTCAGGCACGGATACTAATGGAATTCAACCGCCACATCCTGATCTTCATGAACGTGGCTGTGGATAGGCTCGGCACAGACCGACGATCCGCCCCACTAGCCGCGCGAGGTACTTCGGCTGCGGCAACAACAGCCGCGGAACCAAGGTCAACACGGCCAGCACGAGAGTTTTCCAGCGCAAGCGATTGGCACTGACTTGGCTGACATGCTTGTGCTCGAACAAGAGCTTGGACTGTGCATGGTGATAGCCGCGGATGAATTCGGCACGCAGCGGGCTACGGCCGCGCACTGAGCCGCGTGACAAATGGGTCAGCCACACTTCCGGGACCAAGATGATCTGCAGGCGCTTGTCGAAGACTCGCTGGCACAAGTCTTCGTCCTCGTAATACAAGAAGAAGGTTTCATCAAAAAAGCCCACTTGCCGCATCACCGGCATGTTCAACAAGAGGGCGGCACCACTGGCGAAGCCGACGCAACAGGGACCTTCAGCTTCGGGGCCCGCAGAGCGCCACACATTATCAGGCCAGCGATAGCTGAGCTCCAGCTCGCCAGAGCGCCGGACAAGATGCGGCGCAATGATGGCAGCGTCCGGAAATGTATCAGCCGCAGAGCGCAGTCCGGATGCAAAAGTCGGATTTGGGAGGCAATCCGGATTGATCAGCAGTGCATACCGTGTTGTCACCAACGCCAAAGCCTGATTGTTGGCAGCGCCGAAGCCGAGATTCGATGGATTGGCGATCAGGCGGGCGGTGGGAAGCAACTGACCGGCTGCTTCAACCGTACCGTCACCGCTGCCATTGTCCACGATGATGATCGATCCGAATCCGGTAACGGCGTCGCGCAGTTCTGCCAGACAGTGGACGCTGTTGTAGGTAACGACGATTACCGTAATGTCTTGGAGAGTGGTGGTCATTGGGGCATGGCAGACAGCGAGATGGCTTGCTGAACCTTCGGGATTCTAACCAATGTAGACTGTCGCGCATAATTCTCCCCGGATTACCTGCAGCCCAACCGGAACCCTGACGCATGTCCCTGAAAATCGCTTTTCATTCAAATCAGCTATCCATTACCGGGACCGAGATCGCCCTTTATGACTATGCAATCGGTAACGAGGAGCAATTGGGCAACAAAAGCATCATTTTTTATGACAAAGGCAACAATAACAATCACCCTGAGGCGATAGAGAAGTTTCGGCTGCGCTTTGAATTGATTGGCTATGATCGCTTCAGTGATGTCGATGAACATTTGAAGCGTCATGCGGCCGATCTGATGTACATGATCAAGTCGGGTAAGCAAGACGGAAAGCTGTCACATCGGGTACCGACGATGGTGCATGCGGTATTCCCGACCAACCCGATGCAGGTGCACGGTGCCTCGTACGCATTTATTTCCGAATGGCTAAGTCGACGCTGCTCGGCTGATCTGATTCCTTGCGTGCCGCACATCGTCGAACTGCCGGAGGTGCAGGGTGATTTACGCGCAGAGCTGGGTATTGGTACGGATGAAAAAGTTATCGGTACCTATGGCGGCAAGCTGAATTTTGATGTGAAGAGCGCGCGGGAGGCAGTCGCCGAGATGGTGGAAACTCGTTCCGGGCTTCGCTTCATGTTCATGAACACTGAAAAGTTTATCGATCACCCGAACGCCATCTTTTTGCCCGGATCGACTGACCTGGATTTCAAGGTACGATTCATTAACACTTGCGATGCGATGCTGCATGCGCGCCGACTCGGTGAATCGTTTGGTCTGGCTTGCGGCGAATTTTCTGTGCGTAACAAGCCCGTCATTACTTACCTCCATAACAAGCATACCCATCATCACGATGTGCTGGGTGACAAAGGCCTTTATTTCTCAGACAAGGCGTCGCTCGTTCGCATCATCGATGCGTTGGATCGGGCCGTCATCCCGTCCGGGAACTGGGATCGGTATACCGCTCGCTATAACCGCGACCTGGTTATGGAAAAATTTGATCGCTACCTGATTCAGACTGCGCTTCGTAACCCAAAACAGACCAAGCCTGAAGTGAACCCTGGCCTGCGCGAGTTGGCTGCTTACTACGGATTAAAAGTCGACATGTTCATCAATTCGACCATTTATCCTTGAAATTGAATGCGATCAAGCTCGCTTGTCGCTCAGTGGCTTTTTCGCCATGAATAGCGGAAGCAGCAGAATGAAAAAGGCAGCCTCGGCGATCAGGAATAAGGGCGCGTGAAAGATCGAGTCTGCTATCAGTGTCGCGACAAGTCCGACGCCGACTGTCCGCTCGTCGGCGGGTAGCCTTAGTGTCTGCGATATGCAGATGGCGAGATAGGCCAGATAAGCCAACAAGCCCGCAATACCCAGTTGTACGCCGAATGCGAGGAACTGGTTATGGGGATGAAATCCACCGGCAACACACCATTCCTGTGTTTCGGCGACTCGGCAAAATTCTTTTCGATATGCACCTGTGCCAAAGCCAAGCAGCGGGCGTTCCTGGATCAATTGCATACTTTTCTTGAAAAATTCCACGCGTTGGCCAACTGACGTGAGCTTTTTCTCATCTTGCTCCTTGTACTCTGTCACTGCCAAAGTGACTCTGTCTTTCAAGTTATTCGAGTATTGAACAGCGAAGATGGCGATCATCAGCATTATCACCACCGCAAAAATTTTTACTTTTCGAGTATGCAAAAACAGCAGGAAAACTGCAGCATTGAAGGCCAGAGAAACGTAACCCGTCCTTCCCTGTACAAAAAACAGAATATCAATTGCACTCAGCAAAGCTAGTGCAAGCCAGATTGCGCGTCGGGCAGTGATTTTTTCGAATTGTGATTGAACCGCCATCAGCAGCGCAAAAAACGACATCATCAGATTTTGCGCAATATGGTCGCGAAACACGAAGTGATTGTCGCTCGGTCCGCCCGCTGTCCCCCGAACGAACGGTAGCGGCCAGACGACGCTGGCCAGTGACAAAGTCAGTGTGATCAGCATTGCGAGCCCGAATGCTGCCAGGCCGCGCTGGCGCCATTTTTCTTCCTGCATCAGCGTGATTGCAGGCAGCATGAGCAGCAGCTTTGCATATTTATGCAACTGGAACACGATATCCTCGCGGCTACCGGTCGACCACAAGCTGCCCACGCACATCATCAGAAATAGCGCCACCGTTGCATAGGCAAACCAGTTGCCGCGCAATGTATCCCATCGCGTACGAAAACCACCCGACAACAACCATGCGATCAGTGTCAGGCCCATGAAGATATTGGTCGCAGCGGTGCTGATCGGCATCCAGAACAGGCTGATCACCAGCATCACTTTCGCTGCCTGATCGATGCGCTCTTGTGGCTTGTCGAAGAATGTCGGCATAGTCATCGTGCTCATTTTTATCCCCGCGACGCTGTGCTGTCGAAATGATCGTGGTCATAGCCCAGTGCTGCATAGCGGAAGAAGCACTCAAGGCTGATGAATAGACAAAATAGAAATCCCTCGGCGCCGTACAAGAAGCCGCGTCCGATCACATACAGCTTCAGGAAACTTGCGATACCAGAGGCTAGGCCACGCAGAACGCCGCCGCTTTTGCCTGCTTGCGCGCGCTTGGCCGCACCCAACTGCACGTATTGCGCAAGCTTCCTCAGGCAGTCGTAGACCGAGGTGCGTGAGTAGTGCAGCAGCCGTGTCTGAAAGCCGATAGTTGGAATCGAGGGATCAAGCAGATCCGGCGTTTCATGTACCAAGCCTTGAAAACCCTTCAAGGCATCGCGCCTGAACATCCGTTTAACGCCGCCCGTGCTTTTCATGTGCGTCAGTTCGCGTCCGAACGCTACTTCGCACCAGCGGATTTCCCAAATGGCGTCTTTACCGCTGTCGGCCGCTACGCGGATTTCCTGCTGCAGCGCCGGCGAAATTACTTCGTCGGCATCGAGGAAGAAAATGTATTCGCCATTTACATGCCGCAGCAGACGATTGCGCTGCTCGGCAAATCCCTCCCAGTCCGGGTATTCCTGCACCTCGGCGCCCAGCGAAGAGGCAATCTCGCGCGTCTGGTCCGTGCTGCCACTGTCGATGACGATGACTTGGTCGGCAAACGCCGCACTGCGGACACAGTCCGCAATGCGCTTTTCCTCGTTCATCGCGAGGATGCCGATGCTGAGCTTTACCGGCTTGGCAGTGTCCGCGCGCATGCCGATTCAGTCCCGGACCTGTTCGTAAACCGACTGAATGCCGGCTGCTTCGCGTTCGATCGAGAATTGCGCCGCTACGCGCATACGCCCTTGCTCGCCCATCGCGATTGCCTGATCCGGGTTTGCCATCAATTGCGATAGCGCGATCGCCAGCGCAGGCGCATCCCCGGTCGGCACCATCAGCCCGGTCTTGCCTTCCTCGACGATATGTTCGAACGCACCCGTACGGCTGGCCACCACTGCACAACCCGACGCCATCGCTTCCAGCGGCGTGATGCCGAACGGCTCATAGCGCGGGCAGGCGACCATGATGGTCACGTTCTGGTACCACGACGGAATGTCGTCGAGCGGCAGGTCTCCGAGGAACAGGATGCGGTCCGACAGGCCGGCCGCGCTGATCTTGTCGACCATTGCCTGCTTGAAGGCTGCATCTTCCGGTTGGCACAGGCCGGTAATCACCGCGGTGAAGTCCGGGAAGCGCGGCAGTACCTTGATCATTGCATCGACATAGATGTCCGTGCCCTTGGTCGGACGGATACGTCCGAACACGCCGACACCATATTTTCCTGGCAGGCCGGTACGCTGCCAGACGGTTCGCTTGTCTTCCGGCGGTGCGAAGCGCTCCAGGCTGGCACCGTGGAAGACAACGCTGGTCGTATTCGGCACAAAGGCGGCGGCCTCGGGCGTGGTAGCGACCACACCATCCATCTTGCTGATCATCCAGCGCGGGAACCATGAATGGCGATGCTTGGCTGCCGACGTGAATACCAGCTTGATCGGGAAGCGCAGCACATCGCGCAGGAAGATACCGAGCATCATTTCCGGGTCGCGCCGTACATGCCAGATTCGCGGGCGTCCGTTTGGCAGCGGCTGACGGGATAGCTTGATGGCTTGCCACAGGCTCAGGTGCGCAAACCGCACGGGGTTCTGTGCCTTCGCTAACGCCGCACCGGGTACCGGCTCGCCGACAAAGCCCACGGCGAGATCGCGCGACTGCACAGGCAGCAGGGCATTGATCGTGCCGGAGACGCCGGTATATCGGCGGTGCAGGTTGGTGATGATGACGTCCGGGTTCATTAGTTCAGCATTTTATTATGATTATTGCTCGCAACCTCCACCCTTGGCCGCCGGCCAGGCCGACATCTGCCGTCCGGATTTTTCAGCGGACCTTACATCAGGATGATGTCGTACTGTTCCTGATGAAAAGTGTTCTCGACCTGCAGCGAAATCGGCTTGCCGATGAAATCGCCCAGCATCGCCAGATGCTGCGATTCCTCTTCCAGGAACATGTCGATCACCACCTGTGAACCGAGAATGCGGAACTCGCGCGGATTGAACTGCTTGGCCTCGCGCAGCAGTTCGCGCAGGATCTCGTAGGCGACAGTGCGCGGCGTCTTTACCTGTCCCTTGCCCTGGCAAGCAGGGCAGGGTTCGCACAGCACATGGGCCAGTGATTCACGGGTGCGCTTGCGCGTCATCTCGACCAGTCCGAGTGCGGAGAACTCGGAGACCGTGACCTTGGTGCGATCCTTTGCCAGCGCCTTGTGCAGCTCGGCCAGCACGGCTTGTCGGTGCTCGGCGTTCTCCATGTCGATGAAGTCGAGGATGATGATGCCGCCGAGATTGCGCAACCTGAGCTGGCGCGCAATTGCGTGCGCTGCTTCGAGATTGGTCTTGAAGATCGTATCGTCGAAATTGCGGCCGGTGACGTAGCTGCCGGTATTGACGTCGATGGTGGTCATCGCCTCGGTCTGCTCGATGATCAGGTAGCCACCGGACTTCAGGTCAACCCGGCGGCCGAGCGCTTTCTCGATCTCTTCCTCGACACCGTACAAATCAAACAGCGGACGTTCGCCCGTGTAATGCTGCAGCTTGGGCAGCACCGATGGCGTGTAGCTGGTGCCGAACTCGGTCAACTTCGTGAAATTCTCGCGCGAGTCGATCTGTATGCTGGCCGTGTGCTCACCGACGAAGTCGCGCAGTACGCGTTGCGCCAGACTCAAGTCCTGGTACAGCAGGGCAGGTGCCGGCACGCTCTTGGATTGCTGGACGATGTGGCTCCAGGTCTTGCGCAGATAGGCGACGTCCATGCCGAGATCGGCATCGCTGGCATCCTCGGCCATCGTGCGGATGATGTAGCCGCCTTTTTCATCGGCGGGTACCAGCGACTGCAGCTTGGCCTTCAGCGCTTCGCGCTCGGCCTCGCTTTCGATTTTCTGCGAGATGCCAATGTGGGGGTCTTGCGGCAGGTAGACCAGCATGCGGCCGGCGATGGAAATCTGCGTCGACAGTCTGGCGCCCTTGGTCCCGATCGGGTCCTTGATCACTTGCACCATCACCGACTGGCCGTCGAACAGCAGCTTCTCGATCGGCAGCGGGCTTGAGGCCGGTCCCGAGCCGGCGGCTTGCCGCGCTTCCCAGATATCGGCCACATGCAGGAAGGCGGCACGTTCGAGTCCGATGTCGATGAAGGCCGATTGCATGCCGGGAAGCACGCGTGCGACCTTGCCCAGATAGATGTTCCCGGTGCGGCCACGTGATGCGCTGCGCTCGATGTGCAGTTCCTGCACCGAGCCTTGCTGTATCAGTGCGACGCGGGTTTCCTGGGGCGTGATATTGACGAGCAGGTCTTCTGTCATAGGGTCTTGATGCCCGCTTGATTGAGTAATTGTGCCGTTTCAAACAGCGGCAGGCCCATGATGCCGGTATAGCTGCCGCTGATATGCGCGATGAATTGTGCTGCATGGCCCTGCACGCCATAAGCGCCGGCCTTGTCATACGGTTCTGTGGTATTGCAATACGCGCGCAGCAGTGGCTCACCGACGGCTGCGAACGTCACCTGCGAGCGGTTCAGGACTTCTTTCAATTCGTCATTAGCGATCACGGCCACTGCCGTCAGCACTTCATGCGTGCGGCCTGACAACGAGCGCAGCATCGTCATCGCTTCGGCGGCATCGGCCGGCTTGCCCATGATCTTGCCATCAATGGTCACGGTCGTGTCAGCCGCCAGTACCGGTCGCTGCGGCAGCTTGCGCCACAGTACCGCATTCCAGCCGTGCTCGGCCTTTTCGCGCGCGACGCGCTGCACATACACATCCGGCGCTTCGCCGGGCAGCACGTCTTCGGACACGGCGCCGTGCCGCCCCGACTCTTCGCGCAGCATCAGGATCTCGAACTCGACACCGATCTGGCGCAGCAATTCACGGCGGCGCGGGCTTTTCGACGCGAGATAGATTTTCTGGTCCGAGAAGATCATCCGTAGATTTCCAGTACGTGCGCGCTGTCCGCTCCCGGGTCTGTCAGCCTGTCAGCTGTCGGATCCTCGCCGGCGGCGTCAGAGCGTTGGCCGGTGGTAGGGGTGGTTGCGGGTGATCGACCACGCACGATACAGCTGTTCTGCCAGCAGCACCCGCACCATGCCATGCGGCAGGGTCAGGCTCGATACCCGCATCAGCATGTCGGCTTGCTGCTTGAATTCCGCATCCAGCCCGTCGGCACCACCGATGACGAATGTAACATCCCCGCCCAGCTGCTGCCAGCTCGTCAGCTGTTGCGCCAATTGCAGCGTGGTCAGGTCACGGCCATGCTCATCCAGTGCGATGATGCGGCCGCCCTTGGGCAGCACGGCTTCGATGCGGCTGCGCTCCTGCGCCATGACGGTTTCGGCACTGCGGCCGCCCGAGCGTTCGACCGGCTTGATCTCTTTCAGCACCAGTCGGCATTCGGCCGGCATGCGCTTCGCGTATTCCTGGTAACCCTGCGCTATCCATGCAGGCATTTTGTGGCCGACGGCCGCAATGATCAGCTGCATGATGCCGGACGTTCAGCGCAGAACGTCAGACACTTTTGCGGGCCGTGGTTCGGGTCGTCGTCTTGCTTGCGGTTTTTTTTGCCGCCGCTTTTTTGGCCGGTGCCTTGGGGGTCTTGGTGGCAGTGCCGGTTTTCACCACGACTTTGGTGGCGCTCTTGCGCGGCGTCTTTGCGGTAGTGGTTTTCGCTGCAGTCTTCGTCGCAGTCTTCGTGGCGGTCGTTGATGCCGTCTTTGCAGCAGTCTTCGATGCAGTCTTCTTCGCCGCCACCTTGCGCGCTGGTTTGTCGTCGATGCTGTCTGCCACGGCGGTCTTGCGTGCGCCGGTGCGTTTCGCTGCGCCAAACTTCACTTCCTTGTCGCCCCAGATTTCTTCGAGGCGGTAGTAAGCGCGAATCGCTGGTTGCATGATGTGCACCACCATGTCGCCGAGATCCACCAGCACCCATTCACCGGTGCCTTCACCTTCCATGTTCACGATGTCGCCGCCGGCCGCCTTGACCTTGTCGCGCACCGATGATGCCAGTGCTTTGGTCTGGCGGTTCGAGGTGCCGGATGCAATCGCGATACGGTCGAACATGCTGGTCAGGTGGGTGGTGTCGTACACGCGGATGTCCTGTGCCTTCACGTCCTCGAGCGCGTCGATGACCAGCGCCTGCAGTTTTTTGATGTCCATTAGTGAGTCTGGTAAAGATGATGTTGTCGAATATAGTCTAGCACCGGTGCCGGCAGCTGCCCCAAGGCATCGTCTGCATTGCCTGTATCGCTGCCCGCCGCCAGCGCAGCGCGGATCGCGGTCGACGACACGTCCAGCGCCAGGTTGGGCGCGATGAATGCCAGTCCGGCCGGCGTGCTGCGCAATTGTGCCGGGCTGGCCAGCCGCCGCGTGACTTCGGCCGCAACTGCGGCATCCAGCATGTCGCGCGTCATGGAAAAGCCGGGCCGCGCGGCAAAGCACAGATGCGCATGCGCGAACAGCCGGTCCCAGTCGCGCCAGGTGTGCAAATTGGCCAGCTGGTCGGCGCCCAGCGCCAGTACCAGCGACACGTCGCGGCCGAGTTCGGTGCGCAGCGCGCGCAAGGTATCGATCGCATAGCTGGCGCCGTCGCGTGCCACTTCCTGTTCGTCGATCACGACCGGCACTGCCCACTGCGCGAAGGCCAGCTTCAGCATCGCGATGCGATGCGTGGCCGACGTCGTCATGCCCGGCTTTTGCCAGGGCTGACCCGCCGGGATCAGGCGCAATTCATCCGGGTGCAGCAGCGTGCTGAAGTAATGCGCGAGGCCGACATGGCCTGTGTGTACCGGGTCGAAGCTGCCTCCCAGCAGCAGCACGCAGCGTGGTCCGGTCACGCAGCCAGCCAGTCCCGGTGCGGCAGGAAGTCGGTGTACAGCTTCGCTTCCGGCGAGCCGGCCTCCGGCTTCCAGTCGTAGCGCCATTTCACGATCGGCGGCATCGACATCAGGATCGATTCCGTGCGTCCGCCCGACTGCAGCCCGAACAGGGTGCCGCGATCGAACACGAGGTTGAATTCCACATAGCGACCACGGCGATACGCCTGGAAGTCGCGCTCGCGCTCGCCATACGGCGTGTCCTTGCGGCGTTTCAGCAGGGGCAGGTAGGCATCGAGGAAATGATCGCCAACGCTTTGCGTCATCGCGAAGCTTTGCTCGAAACCGGCCGCGTTGAAATCATCGAAGAACACGCCACCGACACCGCGTGCTTCACCACGGTGCTTCAGGTAAAAGTATTCGTCACACCATTGCTTGAAGCGCGGATGCAGGTCGTCGCCAAACGGTGCCAGCGCCTTGCGGCAGGTCTGGTGGAAATGTTTTGCATCGTCTTCAAAGCCGTAATACGGCGTCAGGTCCATGCCGCCCCCGAACCACCATACCGGCTCCTTGCCATCGCCGGCCGTCGAAAAGCAGCGCACATTCATGTGCACGGTCGGCGCATAGGGATTGCGCGGATGGAAGACCAGCGACACGCCCATCGCTTCCCACGGACGGCCTGCGAGGTCAGGGCGGTTCGCGACTGCCGACGGCGGCAGCTTGCTGCCCGTGACATGCGAGAAGCCGACGCCGCCGCGTTCCAGTACGTTGCCTTCCTCGATCAGCCGCGAGATGCCGCCCCCGCCGAGTGCGCCCTCGTCCGGACGTTCCCATGCATCGCGGATGAAGGGTTTGCCATCGATCTCCTCGACTGCAGACACGATGCGATCCTGCAGTGACAGCAGCCAGCTCTTGACGGCGGTGGTATCGGGTGCGCTCATGATGGTGTGGTGTGGTGTGGTGTGGTCGGGTTGGCTACAGCTTCAGGAAGGAATCGGATCCGGTTCAGGGTCGCATCAAGCAAGCATCAACGATAGCTCAGGGGCGCTTCAGCGCACGCCAGCCGATGTCGCGGCGGAACTGCATGCCATCGAAGCGAATCTGGTCCACCGCATCGTAGGCATGTTTCTGCGCGACTTTCACGCTGTCACCGAGGCCCACCACGCACAGCACGCGGCCACCGGCGGTCTTCAGTTCGCCCTTTTCCAGCACGCTGCCTGCATGGAAGGTGACGCTGTCTGCGGTCTCGGCCGGAATGCCGCTGATCACATCACCCTTCTTCGGCGAATCCGGATAGCCACCGGCGGCCATCACCACGCCCAGTGCGGTGCGGCGATCCCAGTCGAGCTCGATGCTGTCCAGCGTGCCAGTGCAGGCATGCTCGATCACGGTCACGAGATCCGTCTTCAGGCGCGCCATGATGGGCTGCGTTTCCGGGTCGCCCATACGGCAGTTGAATTCCAGCGTTTTCGGATTGCCCTGGGCATCGATCATCAGGCCTGCGTACAGGAAGCCGGTGTAGGGAATACCGTCCTTGGCCATGCCTTGCACGGTCGGCTGTATGATTTCGCGCATCACGCGTGCATGTAGCTGGGGCGTGACAATCGGCGCCGGCGAGTAGGCGCCCATGCCACCGGTGTTCGGGCCCTGGTCCTGATCCAGTAAGCGCTTGTGGTCCTGGCTGGTCGCGAGCGGCAGGATGTTCTTGCCATCGACCATCACGATGAAGCTGGCTTCTTCGCCATCAAGGAATTCTTCGATTACGACCCGCGCACCGGCATCGCCGAAGCGGTTATCTGACAACATCATGTCGACCGCGCCATGCGCTTCTTCCAGCGACATCGCGACCACCACGCCCTTGCCGGCAGCCAGGCCATCAGCCTTGATCACGATCGGTGCACCTTGCTGGTCGATGTAACGGTGTGCGGCCGCCGCGTCGCTGAAGGTCTGGTAGGCTGCGGTCGGGATGCCGTGGCGCTGCATGAAGGCTTTTGCAAAATCCTTCGAGCTTTCCAGTTGCGCGGCCAGTTTCGTCGGGCCGAACACTTTCAGTCCGCGCTCACGGAACAGGTCGACGATGCCGGCCGCCAGCGGCGCCTCGGGGCCGACCACGGTCAGTGCGATCTGCTCCTTCTGCGCGAATTCGGCCAGTTCAGCCGGATCGGTGATGGCAATGTTTTTCAAGCGCGGGTCGAGTGCCGTGCCGCCATTGCCGGGCGCGACCATCACGATCTGTATGCGTTTCGACTGTGCCAGCTTCCAGGCCAGCGCGTGTTCACGGCCACCGGAGCCTACGACAAGAATTTTCATGGGGAGCAGTAAGAGGAATCGGTAGTGATCGGTAGTGATCGATAGGGGTCAGTCAACATCAGTGGCGTCGCAGGTCGGGCCCGGCACGGATCAGTCGTTGATCACGGCGTTGGTGTAGACCTCTTGCACATCGTCCAGGTTTTCCAGCGCATCGAGCAGCTTTTGCATCTTGATTGCGTCATCGCCTTCGAATTCTGTCGTGGTCGATGGCTTCATCGTCACTTCGGCTACCTCGGGCTTGAAGCCGGCTTTCTCCAGCGTCTCGCGGATCGCCGAAAACTGGTAGGGGTCGCACAGCACTTCGAAGCCGCCTTCATCATCGGCGATCACGTCTTCCGCGCCGGCTTCGAGTGCCGCTTCCATCAGTGCGTCTTCATTCGTGCCCGGTGCAAACAACAGCTGGCCGCAATGCTTGAACAGGAAGGCGACCGAACCCTCGGTGCCCATGTTGCCGCCAAACTTGCTGAATGCATGGCGCACTTCGGCAACCGTGCGCACGCGGTTATCCGTCATGCAGTCCACGATGATCGCAGCGCCATTGATGCCATAGCCCTCATAGCGGATTTCTTCGTAGTTCACGCCTTCGAGCCCACCGGTGCCGCGCTGGATCGCGCGGGTCACGTTGTCCTTGGGCATATTCGCATCGGCGGCCTTGTCGACCGCGAGGCGCAGTCGCGGGTTGGCTGCGATGTCACCGCCACCCATGCGGGCAGCGACCGTGATTTCCTTGATCAGCCGGGTCCAGATCTTGCCGCGCTTGGCATCAGTCGCGGCCTTCTTGTGCTTGATATTGGCCCATTTGCTATGTCCTGCCATGTCGTACGTTCTTTCCGGTGATTTGGGTGCCTGGCTGTCTGATGATGACTGATCAAAAAATCTTTAGGAATCAGTCGCTTGTGCGGGGTTGGAGCCCGGCTGCAGGCGGGTGAACAGGGTGCGGATTTTACCACAGCGCCCCTGGTGGCCCGACGCGGCCGGCACGGGCCGGGGCAGGCGAAACCAGGCTTTTCGGATTCGCGAAACCATGCGCGCGGACCGCAGATACAATTCTTGAAAACGAATCGCGCAAGGAGACAGCATGGATCTGGGGATTGCAGGCAAGACCGCGCTGGTCTGTGCCGCCAGCCGGGGCTTGGGTCGCGGATGTGCGCAGGCGCTGGCACGCGAGGGCGTGCACGTGACCCTGGTGGCACGCACGGCAGAGACGCTGGCGGCGACCGCCGCCGAGCTGCAGGCCACCGCTGCACCCGACGTGAAAATCATCACGGTGGCTGCCGACATCACGACCGACGAAGGCCGCGCGCTTGCGTTGGCCGCTTGTCCAGCGCCCGACATCCTGGTCAACAACGCTGGCGGCCCGCCGCCCGGCAACTTCCGCGACTGGCAGCGAGACGACTGGATTGCCGCAATCGACGCCAATATGCTGACACCTATCGCGCTGATCAAGGCCACCGTCGATGGCATGATCGCGCGCGGCTTCGGACGCATCGTGAACATCACGTCGGCCGCCGTCAAGGCGCCGTATCCGTCGCTCGGTTTGTCGAACGGGGCGCGCTCCGGCCTGACGGGCTTCGTCGCCGGCCTTGCGCGCGAAACGGTGCGACACAATGTGACGATCAATAACTTGCTGCCGGGCTTTCATGACACCGATCGCTTGCGCAATGGCTTTCGCGCCGGCGCCTTCGCATCGGGGGCGACGCTGGACCAAGCGCTTCAGCAAGGGCGGGAGCAATTGCCCGCCGGCCGCTTCGGTACTGCCGACGAGTTCGGCGCGTTCTGCGCGTTCATCTGCAGCATGCACGCGGGCTTCATGACCGGGCAGAACATCTTGCTCGATGGTGGTGCCTATTCGGGAACGCTCTGATCTGAACAGCGTTATCATTCGTCCGTCTTTTTACCCACATTCATCACCCTTACCCAAGCAGGTTCAACAATGACAAAAGCAATCCGGTGTTTCTCCAATGGTGGCCCTGAGGTCATGGAATATGTCGATGTCGAGGTCGGCGAGCCCGGCGCCGGCGAAGCGCGCGTGCGCCAGCATGCGATCGGCCTGAACTACATCGATGTCTATTTCCGCACCGGCCTGTACCCGCAGCCGCTGCCGGCTGGTCTCGGCATGGAAGGCGCCGGCGTGGTTGAAGCGATCGGCCCTGGCGTCACCGAAGTGAAAGTGGGTGATCGTGTTGCGTATGCGTGCCGCCCGCCGGGTGCGTATGCCGAAGCGCGCGTGATGCCGTCAGCCAGTCTGGTGAAGCTGCCGGACGATATCGATTTCGACACCGCTGCCGCGATGATGCTGCAGGGCCTGACCGTGCAATACCTGTTCCGTCGCACCTTCCCGCTGAAGGGTGGCGAGACCATCCTGTTCCATGCGGCCGCCGGTGGCGTTGGCCTGATCGCCTGCCAGTGGGCCAAAGCGCTGGGCGTGACCATGATCGGTACCGTCGGCTCCGACGAAAAAGCGGCACTGGCCAAGGCGCACGGCTGCACGCACACCATCAACTACAACAAGGAAGACTTCCTCACACGCGTGAAGGAACTGACCCATGGCGAGGGCGTGCCGGTGGTGTACGACTCGATCGGTGCCGATACCTTCACCAAATCGCTCGACTGCCTGTCGCCGCTGGGGACCATGGTCAGCTTTGGTTCGGCATCCGGTCCGGTGCCGCCGTTCTCGCTGCAGGAACTGGCATCGCGCGGCTCGCTGTTCATCACCCGCCCGACGCTGTTTGCTTACACCGCCAAGCGCAGCGATCTGGAGGCGATGGCCGCCGACCTGTTCGGCATGGTCAGCAGTGGCAAGGTCAAGATCGAGATCAACCAGCGCTATGCACTGAAGGATGTGCAGCAGGCGCACCGCGATCTCGAATCACGCAAGACCACCGGCTCGACCATCCTGCTGCCCTGATTGAAAGCGGTGCGCGATGCGTGAAGACCGTGACGATCATGACGACAATCCGATGCAGCATCCGGAAGAGCAGCCCGTCAATCCCGCCAATGAAACGCCGCAGTTCGGCCGCTTGCTGGTCGTGCTGCTGCTGGCGGTGGGATTGCTGGGGCTGATTACCTGGGTATCCGTCGAGGTCGTCACCCGCTGAAGTGTTGCCCGACCAGCCCCGGTTGGTCGGGTGACCCTGCAACGCATCAGTGTTGCAGGGGCAGCGTCACAGCATCAAGGTTTCAGGATCAAGGTCTCAGAATCAACGTTCCATCTTCAAATCGACCACGCGCGGCACCCCGTTCTTGCCGGGGAATTCCCTGAACGCGCTGTCGAGCAGGTAGGGCATCAGTTTTGCCAGATTGCCTTCCTGACCCTCGCTCTTGACGGTCACGTCATACAGCGCCTGTTTCTTTGCAACGTCATCGATGCGTACCTTCAGCTCACGGTAAAACACCGTGTAGCGGCGCTCCTGTTCGCGCGCCACCGGCATCGCCGGCCACATCGGCCCGTAGAACGGCCGGTGGTAACCGGACCATCCCCAGTACGGGCTGTAATAGCCGGGCCCGTACCACGGCGTGCCATACCAGGGGTCGACCAGCACCGTTTCGATGACGCGCACATCGCGGCCCTCGACGCGGTAATCCATCGTCACCGCCAGCGGTGCCGGTTCACCGGTCGCCGCCTCGCGCAGCCCGAGTGTCGCAAGGCGCTGGCGCAGCAGCGCTTCATAGTTCTGCCGTTCCAGATTGGTCGGTGAGGGCCGCATGAATACATAGCTCGTGCCGGGCAGAGTGGCCGGCCACTGATGGAAGGCGGTGACTTCGCTGCGTATCGTCGTCGCACAGCCGGACAGCAGCAGGGGCAGCGCTGCGATCAAAAGCATCAGGGCTCGCATGGGTTTCCCTCGATACGGATTTGTTGGCAAATTCGGTGGCAATTCGTTGCCAATTCGATGGCAATTCATTGGCAGATCTGTGGTCGGATGCGTAGTCGAACGTATTGTCGAACGCGTTATCGGGATCTTAACGCCGCTGCGGCGCCTTTGCAGCGCGAGCTCTGGCGGTCGGCTTGGTAAAATCGGGGCTCCGGCCACGTTTTTCCGAGACGATTTTTCCCATGCGCACCGACACTGCCTCCGCGATCCATCGCCAGGACTATGCTCCGCCCGCCTTTCTGGTGGATACCATCGACATCGGCTTTGACCTTGATCCGGCCGAAACACGGGTGGCGGCGAGAACCGTGCTTCATCGCAACCCCGCCAGCACCTCAAGCGACCTGGTATTGCATGGCGAAGAGATCGAACTGATCGCGCTGCGCATGAATGGCAAGACCCTGAGCCAGCGCCAGTACCGGCGCGAAGCCGGCCAGCTGGTGATTCCGAATGCGCCGGCGACGGTGACGCTGGAGATCGAAACCGTGATCCATCCGGACGAGAACACGTCGCTGATGGGGCTGTATGTGTCCAACGGTAATTTCTTCACGCAATGCGAGGCCGAGGGCTTCCGCAAGATCACCTACTTCCCTGACCGTCCGGATGTGATGGCGAAGTACCGTGTGATGCTGCGGGCCGACAAGGAACAGTTCCCGGTGCTGCTCTCCAACGGTAACCTGATCGAACAGGGCGACATCGGCGATGGCCGCCACTACGCCTTGTGGGAAGACCCGTTCCGCAAGCCGTCCTATCTGTTCGCGCTGGTGGCCGGCAAGCTGGTGTGTGAAGAGCAGACGCTGCGCCTGCAATCCGGCCGCGAAGCCTTGCTGCAGGTCTGGGTCGAAGACGGCAACCTCGACAAGACCTCGTTTGCGATGGAATCGCTGGTCAAGAGCATACGCTGGGATGAAGAGCGCTTCGGTCTCGAACTGGATCTGGATCGCTTCATGATCGTCGCGGTGGGCGACTTCAACATGGGCGCGATGGAGAACAAAGGCCTCAACATCTTCAACACCAAGTATGTGCTGGCCAATCCGCGCATCGCCACGGATGCCGATTATGCCGGCATCGAGTCCGTGGTCGCGCACGAGTACTTCCACAACTGGACCGGCAACCGCGTCACCTGTCGCGACTGGTTCCAGCTGTCGCTGAAAGAAGGCCTGACCGTGTTCCGCGACCAGGAATTCTCGGCCGACATGATGGGCAGCGACAGCGGCCGCGCGGTCAAGCGCATCGAAGATGTGCGCGTACTGCGTGCCGCGCAATTCCCGGAAGACGGCGGCCCGATGTCGCACCCGGTGCGTCCCGAGTCCTATGTTGAGATCAATAATTTCTACACGCTGACCATCTACGAAAAAGGTGCCGAGGTGGTGCGCATGTACCAGACCCTGCTGGGTCGCGACGCGTTCCGCAAGGGCATGGACCTGTACTTTGCACGACATGACGGCCAGGCCGTCACCTGCGATGACTTCCGCGCCGCGATGGCCGATGCCGCCGGTCGCGACCTGTCGCAGTTCGAGCGCTGGTACAGCCAGGCGGGCACGCCGCGTGTCAAGGTCAGTACGACTTTTGATGCCGATGCCGGCATCTACACACTGACGATGGCGCAGTTCTGCCCGCCCACACCCGGGCAGCCGCTCAAGCTGCCGATGCACATCCCGGTTGCCGTCGGACTGCTGGCGGCCGATGGCCATGACTTGCCACTGACGCTGGCCGGCAGCATCGCATTGGATGAGGTCGAAGTGCATCCCGCGCCGACCACGCTGGTGCTGGAGCTGACCGAGGCACAACAGAGTTTCAGCTTCAGCGGCATCGCGCAGCGGCCCGTGCCTTCGCTGCTGCGCAATTTCTCGGCGCCGGTGGTGCTCGACTACGATTACAGCGATGACGAGCTGGCCTTCCTGCTCGCCCACGACGCCGACCCCTTCAATCGCTGGGAAGCCGGCCAGCGGCTGGCGACACGTCGCTTGCTGGCACTCACCGCGTCCGGCGTATCGGCCGACTTCACTTATCCCGCCACCGCGCAGGATGCCCTGATTGCCGACGCATTGCGCAAGCTGCTGCGTGACAGCACGCTCGACCCGGCCTTCCGTGACCTCGTGCTGACCTTGCCGTCGGAAGCGACCTTGTCCGAAGAAGTCCAGCTGATCGATCCGCAAGCCATCCACCGCGCGCGCCGCGCATTGCGCCGCCATATCGCGCGCCAGCTCAAGCATGATCTGCTCGACATCTACCATAGCCACCGGGTGGATGGTACATATCGTCCAGACCCCGACCAGGCCGGCCGTCGCGCATTGCGCAACAATGCGCTCGGCTACCTCGCCGAATTGCACGACGATGTCGCGCATCAGCTGCTGCGCGAGCAACTCGACACGGCCGGCAACATGACCGACCGCATCTCGGCGCTGGCATCGATGGTGCACAATGCATTGCCGGGTGCCGATGCGGCGCTGCAAGCCTTCTATGAAGATTTCGACGATGATGCATTGGTGATCGACAAATGGTTCAGCCTGCAAGCGACTGCGCCGATGATGAACGTCGCGGGTATTCGCAAGCTCATGCATCATCCAGCCTTCACGCTGAAGAATCCGAACCGTGCGCGCAGCCTGCTGTTCGCGTTCTGCAACAGCAACCCTGCGCAATTCCATACTGCCGATGGCAGTGGCCATGCGTTCTGGGCCGAGCAGGTGATCGCACTCGATGCGCTCAACCCGCAAGTCGCTGCGCGCCTTGCGCGCTCGCTGGACCGCTGGCGCAAATATGCGCCGGTGCAGCAAGCGAGCATGAAAGCTGCGCTCGACAAGGTGGCGGCCGCCGGCAAGCTGTCGAACGACGTCGCCGAAGTGATCGGCAAGGCGCTCGGCTGAAGCTAACGCACAAGTTATCTATTCATACGCCATCAACCAGGAAACCCGATGAAACGCATCAGCCTCACCCAGCACCTGATCGAGCAACAGCGCTTGCACAACACCATACCGGCCGAGCTGCGCTTGTTGATCGAAGTCGTCGCGCGTGCCTGCAAGACCATCAGCCATGCGGTGGGCAAGGGCGCGCTCGGTGACGTGCTGGGCACGGCGGGTAGTGAAAACGTTCAGGGCGAGGTGCAGAAAAAGCTCGACATCCTGTCCAATGAAATCCTGTTGCAGGCCAATGAGTGGGGTGGCCACCTCGCAGCGATGGCGTCCGAAGAGATGGAATCCTTCCATCCGATCCCGAACCGCTATCCGAAAGGTGAATACATGCTGTTGTTCGACCCGCTCGACGGTTCGTCCAACATCGATGTGAACGTCACCATCGGCACCATCTTCTCAGTGCTGAAGGCACCCGAGGGGATGGGCGAGCCGACCGAGCAAGACTTCCTGCAGCCCGGCACACGTCAGGTCGCGGCGGGTTATGCGGTGTACGGACCGCAGACTGTGCTGGTGCTCACCACCGGCAATGGTGTGCATTGCTTCACGCTGGATCGTGAGATGGGTTCGTGGGTGATGACCCAGCGTGACATCCAGATCCCGGTGGACACCGCAGAGTACGCGATCAATGCGTCGAACTCGCGCCACTGGTTCCCGCCGGTGCAGCAGTACATCAGCGAACTCGAAGCCGGCAAGACCGGCCCGCGCGGCAAGAACTTCAACATGCGCTGGATTGCGTCGATGGTCGCCGATGTGCACCGCATCCTGAATCGCGGCGGTATCTTCATGTACCCGGCCGATGCGCGCGACCCGGACAAGCCGGGCAAGCTGCGCCTGATGTATGAAGCGAACCCGATGTCCTTCATCGTCGAGCAGGCCGGTGGCGCTGCCACCGACGGCCGTCAGCGCATTCTCGACATCCAGCCGACCCAGCTGCACCAGCGCGTCGCAGTCTTCCTCGGATCGAAGAACGAGGTTGAGCGCGTGACCAGTTACCACCAGCAGCCGTGAACGTTTACCCGCCGATGCACTCCGTGGTCGGCGGGGTGCCTTGAATTTGCCTGTCTGGCATCGAATTTTGCTAGAATACGGCGCTTCGCTGATGTAGCTCAGTTGGTAGAGCAACTGATTCGTAATCAGTAGGTCGACGGTTCGATTCCGCCCATCAGCACCAATTCCCAGCGAAACTCGCCCCGACCTTGTCTGCGGGGTGTCCGCCTCTTTCGCAGGATGGTCCCAGAAACTTGCACTTGCAACGCGCTGCCTGTGTTAATGTTCACTCGAGAAATATTGTAGTTTTCATTCCAATAATGGTTTGATCGCTGCAGCGTCAATCTGAAGGCTGCGGCAACCAGCGCCAATAACGACAGCGACAGCGATTTCAACAGCGACGCAATGGGCAAAAGAGCGGATTTTCTGGTGAGCTTCGAACGCGATGAACTGGCGGCACTCGACCGCTTTTTCACCTTGTTCGATTCGCCGCGCGCATTCGCTGCCGCACCCAGTCAGCCCGAGTTGTTGTCGCGCGCGTTGCATGCGATGCAGGCCGACATACGTCAGGCCTGTACCGACATGGATCGTGAAGCCATCGACCTGCCGGTACACCTGAGCCTCGACGAAGACGAAGCACAGGCGGCATCCGAAGCCTTCAAGAAGCTGAAGGTGCGCGAGCTCGAAGTCGCCTTCGGTGATGAGCTGCGCTCAACCGATGCTTCGGTTGCGCTATGGAAGATGCTGGACGTAATCGCGCCGCTCGATTTCAATTTCTGATCGACACGTCACCCGCACTGAACCGACCCGGAACTGACCTGGAACCAACACGTAGCGGCCGATTCGTATTTAAGGGCTGCGCGTGCTTTCGCCCTCAGCCTAGTGCCTGCGACGTGAGGTCGCGTTAGCGCTCGATGATGTCGTGGCGCAGCGTATTCACGGTCGCGATGATCGCGCCCACGTCTGCTTCTTCGACGCCACCCGCCGTCAGCGAATCCGACAACAATTCCACCGCAAGATCGAATGAAGCATTGGTGATGCCGATGCCGCGATGCGCATCCTTCATGCTGCGCCCCGCGTAATCATGCGGTGCCTTGCCCATGGCCATGGACACGAAGGCGATCTGATGCAGGATCAGGTCTTCCAGCGCCACATTCACGAAATAGCGGCGCAGATTGGGACGACGCATCACGCGCTTGTAGAAGTCCCTGACGATCGTCGTGACCGCCGGTACACCGCCGTATTTGTCGAACAGGGTTTGTGTCATGTCGGGCTTGGGGCACAAGACCAGACCCGGAGTGGGGCTTTTGACGTCTTGTTTGTCGGCCATAGTGTGCCATATTCCGGCACGGAAGCATGTCTGTTGGAATGTAAGTCCCTACCTACTGAAGCAAGCCGCCGTGCTGCCGGGCCCCCAGCGACGGTAAGCCAGCCGCACATCCTTCAAAATATTTCAGCGCCACCGGAGAAATCCGCCTTCAGCCCCCGTGCTACCATCATTCGTCCAAACATAACGAACAACGCTTCCGCCTTCCCATGTCATTCACTACCGAAAACTACCCCGGCGTCGCCGCCGACATCCCCGCGCAGTCGCGCGGCTTCGTGCTCAACCATTCGATGCTCCGCGTGAAAGACCCGGCCGTGGCACTGGATTTTTATACCCGCATCATGGGCATGCGCGTGCTGCGCAAGCTGGACTTCCCCGAGATGAAGTTCTCGCTGTATTTCCTGGCCAAGGTCGAAGACGCGGCGCAGGTACCGGAAGAAATCGGCGAGCGCACCGCATGGACGTTCAGCCAGCACGGCATTCTCGAGCTGACCCACAACTGGGGCACCGAGAGCGATCCCGAATTCAAGTACCACGATGGCAATGCGCAGCCGCAGGGCTTTGGCCACATCTGCTTCTCGGTACCGGACCTGGCTGCGGCCGTGCAATGGTTCGACGAGAACGGCGTCACCTATGTGAAGCGTCCGGAGCAGGGAAAGATGCGTGATGTCGCATTCATCAAGGACCCGGATGGCTACTGGATCGAGATCGTGCAGCCGAGCTTGCTGAAGAACCTCGGCCGTTGATGCACAGCGACCCTGTGGACTCACAGGGGCCGAACAAAAAATACGCCGTCCATGGACGGCGTATTTTTTTGCGTTTAGCGTGGGCGCGCTTGCGCCTTTGCCCGACCGTGGGATGTCGGCCGCCTGGATGTCACACCGATCGGCAGCTACAGCAGCTACAGCAGCTACAGCAGCATCATCGACGCCAGCTGACCACGGAAGACAATTCATCAGCGGTCAGCTTCGGCGCCAGCTGCAGGATGAAGTCCACCGCATATTCACGCAGGAAGGCGCCACGGCGCACTGCCACGCGCGTCACATTCGGCGCGAACAGATGGCTGGCCGAAATGGCCTTCAGTCCGTTGCTGAGGTTGCTGTCCACCGCCATCGACGCCACCAGACCCACCCCCATGCCGAGCGATACATATTGCTGGATCACGTCCGAATCCATCGCCGTCAGCACGATGTCGGGTGACAGCTGCTTCTGATGAAATGCCGCATCAATGTGGCTGCGGCCGGTGAAACCCTGGTCGTACGTGATCAGTGGATAGCTCGCGAGATCGTCCAGCGAGATGGCGCCTTTGGACAGCAGCGCATGCCCTTCGGGCACCACGATCACGTGATGCCACTCGTAACAGGGGAAGGATACGAGGTCATCGAACTGGGTCAGGCCCTCGGTCGCGATGCCGACATCGGCCTTGCCGGACAACACCCACTCCGCGATATGCTCGGGCGCACTCTGTTGCAACGCGATGCGCACATCGGGGAAGGCCGAGCGGAAATGCTGCACCGCCTTCGGCAGCACATAGCGGGTCTGCGTGTGCGTGGCCGCGATCGACAGCGTGCCGGTAGTTTTACCGGAAAACGAGGCACCGGCGCGCTGCAGGTTCTCCGCTTCCAGCAGCAGCCGTTCGACGATCTGCAGTACCTCCTTGCCGGGCTCGGTGAGACCGGTCAGACGCTTGCCATTGCGCTCGAAGATATCGACGCCCAGCTCTTCTTCCAGCTCGCGGATCTGGCGGCTGACGCCCGGCTGTGACGTGAACAGTGCATTCGCGACTTCGGTCAGGTTGAAGCCACGGCGTGCAGTTTCGCGTACCGAGCGCAATTGCTGGAAGTTCATGTCAGACGGCCTCGTCGAGGAACACGCGCACGCGCTTGGGCTTCACACGTACGGTCGCACCCGGCTGCAGCTTCAGCGCAGCAAAGCGGTCGCTCGGCAGCACTGCCTCGATCAGGCTGTGGTCGTCATCGCGCTCCAGCTCCAGTTGTGCCAAGGGGCCGATTGCATGCGCGCGCGTCAGCCGCGCGACGATGCCTTCGCCATCCTGCGTGTAGGGTTCGACATCCAGCTCATGCGGCCGCACGTAGCCAACGCCAGCGGCATCGCGCGCATGAGAATGGTCGGGTACCGGCAGCGGTGTCCCGCCCGATTCCAGCACGCCCTCGTGCACGCGGCCATGGAACAGGTTCACATTGCCGAGGAAGCCGTACACGAAAGGCGAGGCCGGATGGTTGTACACCTCATCCGGTGCGCCGACTTGCTCGACCTTGCCACGGTTCATCAGCACCACGCGGTCCGCGACTTCGAGGGCTTCTTCCTGATCATGCGTGACGAAGATGCTGGTCACATGCAGCTCATCATGCAGACGGCGCAGCCAGCGGCGCAATTCCTTGCGCACCTTCGCATCGAGCGCGCCAAACGGTTCATCCAGCAACAGCACGCGTGGTTCGACCGCCAGTGCGCGCGCCAGTGCAATCCGTTGGCGCTGGCCGCCCGACAATTGCGAAGGATAGCGATCGGCCAGCCAGTCCAGCTGCACCAGTGACAGCAGTTGCATCACCTTGTCGCGAATGTCGCGCTCCGACGGGCGCAGATGGCGTGGCTTTACGCGCAAACCGAACGCAATATTCTCGAACACGCTCATGTGCTTGAACAGCGCATAGTGCTGAAACACGAAACCGACCTGGCGCTCGCGTACATGCTGCACCGACGCATCTTCACCATCGAGGATCACCTGGCCATGGTCCGGTTGTTCGAGACCGGCGATCACGCGCAGCAGCGTGGTTTTGCCGCAGCCGGACGGACCCAGCAGCGCCGTCAGTTCACCGGTCGGGAAATCCAGCGAGACCTGATCAAGGGCGACAAAGTCGCCAAAGCGCTTGCCGATGTTACGGACTTCAATGCTCATGCTTCATCTCCTCGATGGCCGAGTCGGTCTCATGACTCACCCGCCATTCAATGATGGTTTTCAGTGCCAGCGTGACGAGCGCCAGCAGCGCCAGCAGCGATGCCACCGCAAATGCGGCGGCGAAGTTGTATTCGTTGTACAAAATCTCGACCTGCAGCGGCATGGTGTTGGTCTCGCCACGGATGTGGCCGGATACCACCGACACCGCGCCGAACTCGCCCATCGCGCGGGCATTGCACAGAATGACGCCGTACAGCAAGCCCCAGCGTATGTTCGGCAGCGTCACATGCCAGAAGGTGCGCCAGCCGGAAGCGCCGAGCACCAACGCAGCCTCTTCCTCTTCGGTGCCTTGCGACTGCATCAGCGGGATCAGTTCACGTGCGACGAACGGGAAGGTGACAAAGATCGTCGCCAGCACGATGCCGGGCACCGCAAACAGGATCTGGATGTCATGTTCCATCAGCCACGCGCCGAACCAACCATGCGCACCGAACAGCAGCACATAGATCAGGCCCGAGATCACCGGCGATACCGAGAATGGCAAGTCGATCAGGGTCAGCAGCAGGCTCTTGCCACGGAATTCGAATTTCGCGATGGCCCATGACGCAGCGACGCCAAACACCAGATTGGCAGGCACCGCGATCGCTGCTGTCAGCAAGGTGAGCTTGATCGCATGCCAGGCGTCTTCTTCGGTGATTGCGCTCAGGTAGGTGTCCCAGCCTTTTTTCAGTGCTTCGGCAAACACCACGCCCAGCGGCACCAGCAGGAACAGGAAGGCAAAGCCGAGTGCAATCGCGATCAGCAGCCAGCGCACCCAGGTCGGTTCCTGTGTGGCGGCAGGCACATACGGCGGTTCGCCGCGTGCGGTGTGGCTTGCTTTGGCTGCCGGTGCGGCCTCAGCGGGCTGCAGGGCGGAAGTCGAGGTGGCAGCGGAGGTGGCGGATGCGCTCATGTCAATGCCTTTCCTTGCTGCTGCGACGGCGCATCCATGCTTGCAGCAGGTTGATCACCAGCAGCAGCACGAAGGAGGCGGCCAGCATCACCACCGCGATTGCGGTGGCACCGGCGTAGTCATATTGTTCGAGTTTGGTGATGATCAGCAGCGGTACGATTTCCGAGATCATTGGCATGTTCCCGGCGATGAAGATCACCGAGCCGTATTCACCCAGCGCGCGTGCAAAGGCCAGCGCAAAGCCGGTTAGCAGCGCCGGCAGAATGGTCGGCAGGATCACATGCGTGAATGTCTGCAGTCGGGTCGCGCCCAGGCAGGCGGCGGCTTCTTCCAGCTCGCGCTCGGCCTCTTCCAGCACCGGTTGCACGGTACGTACGACGAAGGGCAAACCGATGAACACCAGCGCAACCATCACACCCAGCGGCGTGAACGCGACCTTGATGCCGAACGGCGCCAGCTGGCTGCCAATCCAGCCATTGCCTGCATACAGCGCGGTCAGCGCGATGCCGGCCACTGCGGTCGGCAGCGCAAACGGCAGGTCGACGAAGGCATCGAGCAGCTTCTTGCCGGGGAAGCGGTAGCGCACCAGCACCCACGCGAGGATGGTGCCGAACACCGCATTGATCGCGGCCGCTGCCAGCGACGCACCAAAGCTGAGCCGGTACGCCGCAACCACGCGCGGCGCGCTGACGGTGGACCAGAACTTGTCCCAGTCCATCGCGAGGGTATGGAGCACCAGCGCCGACAGCGGAATCAGCACCACCAGCGACAGATAGGCGATCGTAAAGCCCAGTGACAGGGTAAAACCGGGTAGTACACGCTTGCTTCCACGCGCACGGGCGACCGGGAAAGTCTGGGCATTCATGGGGTTTTATAAGTTTTGAATCTGAAGAGTCGCGATCATTGCACTCGCTGGTTATAAAAAGAACGAATTTTTTGGCATTTCCTTAGAAGATTTATGAATAAAAGACCGGCCCGGCAGCTTGCGCTGCAGGGCCGGGAAGCGGGGTGATGCGGAGGAGATCAGAAAAGACAGGGGGCCGGTGCCGGATCAAGGCGCCGGCGTGCCCGGGTTGAAGCCGCCGGTCAGAACGCCAGCTGGTAGCGGGCGACCAGCAGCTTTTCGCTTTTGCCATCCAGCGTGCCGCCGTCGAAGCGTGTCAACTCGTAGTTCAACGCAAACTTCGCGTTTTCATTCAGGTACCAGTTGGCGCCGATCGCCGATGACTTCGCGCTCCATGCATAGGCGTTGCTCGCATGCCTGAATGCCGTGGGCAAGGATGCGTCGATATCGTTGCCCTGAATTCGGGCCACCAGTTCGAACGCACCCCAACCGCCGTCGGGCCCGGCCTTGAACGGGCTGTAGGGCTTCACGCCGCGGAAGGAGGCATCTTCACCGGTCAACAACCAGCTGGCGGAGAGTTGCCACGCGCTGTGGTGCTCAGTGCGGCGGTTGTTACTACTATTGATCAGATCTTGCGACACCTCGGCATACTCGGCGATCACGCCCAGTGGGCCGTAGTAATAATAGGCCTGGGGTGACCAGCGGGTGCGGGTGCCATGGCTTGCCACACCGTTCGCATACGCGAAGAAGTTGTTGGCCTGTCCCGCGGTCTTGTAGCTCGGCACGCCTTGCACACTGCTGCTATTACTCGCGAGACTGGATTTGCCTGTCGTGCCGGCCACACCGAAGCCCAGCCCCTGCAGCGCGCTGTCACTGCCCGCAAACGGTGTGGCGAACACGCGTGCGGCGAATTCCTTGTCCGAGTTCACATCTTGCGCGGTGCTGTTCTCGCCGCCATCGATCGCACCATTAAACACCCCGACCGCATAATTGAGCTTCTTGTCCAGCACATCACCGAACACCGAAATACCGAGATCGCGGTTCGGCAGCAGGTTGTTGCTCACATAACTGCGCTCGATGAACTTCAGGTCGGCACCGCTCTGCAAGCGCTCCAGACCGACAAAAGGCTTGAATTTGCCGATCCGTACTTTCGCTGACGGGAGATGGTTGATATCGACGTAAGCATCGACCACGGTACTCTTGCTTTCGCCGAATTCGGGCGTGAAGCGAAAGCCGTACTTGCCGAATACGGTTCCTTCGAATGTGGGCCGGATGCGGCGTGCAAGGAAGCCATCGATCGCAGACGGGAATGCGTCGCCGGAAAAATCGCGGTAATCCGCATGCACCAGTCCACGCAGCTTGTACTCGAATTGGCCGTCGGCCGACTTGAAGCCGAAGCCCTTGTCGCTCGCATTGACAACCGGTGCAGCCTTTTGCCTGGCGCTCAGGTCTTCGGTGGCCAGCTCCTGCTTGCGATCGAGGATACGTAGTTTTTGGTCCAGTTCCCGGATTTGCGCCTTGAGTGTGTCGATCTCGGCCTTGTCATCGGCCTGTGCCGGAAAGGCGGTGATGACGGCGGTCGCGATGAGCAGGCGCGACAAGGGCCTGCCCGGGGATTTTTTCCCTGAGTTCATGAGATTTTCCGTGTGATGAGGGTTGGCTGGCAGGCCGGTCACGCTGTGTGCCGGCCTGTTCCGTCAGCGCGCGTCAGAGGTGCGCTGTGATTGCGGTATCGGGCTTGTTGGTGAATGAATCAACAGTGGTTCAGGCAGCGTGCACCCCAGCTTTATTTCGCATAAATCTGGTCAAAAACACCGCCATCGGCAAAGTGCGTCTTCTGTGCCTTGGTCCAGCCAGCCGCCACCTCATCGATGGTCAGCAGCTTCAGCTTCGGGAATTGCGATGCGTACTTCTTCGCGATCTTGTCAGCGGTCGGGCGGTAGTAATGTTTTGCGGCCAGTTCCTGACCTTCGTCCGAGTACAGGTAGTTCAGATAAGCTTCGGCCAGCTTGCGCGTGCCGCGGCGGTCAACCACCTTGTCGACCACGGCGACCGGTGGCTCGGCCAGAATGCTGATCGAGGGCACGACGATCTCGACCTTGTCCGGCCCCAGCTCCTTGATCGCAAGCAGTGCTTCGTTTTCCCAGGTCAGCAGTACATCACCGATGCCGCGCTCGACGAAGGTGGTGGTCGCACCACGCGCACCCGAGTCCAGCACCGGCACGTTCTTGTAGACCTTGGCGATGAATTCCTGTGCGCTCTTGTCATTGCCGCCCGGCTGCTTCAATGCATAACCCCAGGCCGCGAGATGATTCCAGCGCGCGCCGCCCGATGTCTTCGGGTTGGGCGTAATGACGGCGATGCCGGGCCTGGTGAGGTCGCCCCAGTCTTTGATGCCTTTCGGGTTGCCCTTGCGAACCAGGAACACGATGGTCGACGTGTAGGGCGAACTGCTGTTCGGAAGACGCTTTTGCCAGTCTTTCGCGATCAGGCCGCGTTGCGCGATTTCATCGATGTCATACGCGAGCGCCAGCGTGACCACATCGGCCGCAAGCCCATCAATCACGGCGCGCGCCTGTTTGCCCGAGCCGCCATGCGACTGTTTGACCTTTAGTGCGCTGCCGCTCTGCGCTTTCCATTGCGCGGCGAAATTCTTGTTGATGTCCTGGTACAGCTCGCGTGTGGGGTCGTACGACACATTCAGCAGGCTCGCTTCCGACGCCGTGGCAAGCGGCGCGCTCAGGGCCACTGCCAGCGACAGCAGGGTGGCGGCGATCAGTTGGGTTTTCATCGTGTCCTTTCGTGGTTTGTTCGTTCAAATGCAAGCGGAGGGCAGGCCGACATCGGCCATCCGGGCCAGTCGGGCATGCGACAGGACGAAGCTTAATTTTTGACCAAGCCTGATGGGAACGAATAAGTTTGCAGGTCGATATGCGCTTTTCGGATATGCGCAGAAAACCCCATACAATTGAAGGATTTCAACGCCCCGCCCCTGCGCTCAGCTAACAGGGCGCCCGCGACCGGAGACCTGGCATGACCGATTTCACCACCGGCCTTGAGCGCCGGCCTGTCAATTTCGCTGCGCTGACACCCCTGGATTTCATCGCGCGCGCAGCATCCGTCTATGGTGACCGGCTCGCGGTCGTGCATGGTGCGGTCAGACGCAACTGGCGCGACACGGATGCGCGCAGCCGGCGTCTGGCGTCTGCGCTGAACCGCCGTGGCATAGGCAAGAACGATACGGTGGCGGTGCTGTTGCCGAATATTCCGGAAATGGTCGAGGCGCATTTCGGTGTGCCGATGGCAGGCGCGGTGTTGAACACGCTGAACACACGCCTCGATCTGGCAACGCTGCTGTACATGCTCAGGCATGGCGAAGCGAAGGCACTGATTGCGGATACCGAGTACCTGCCGGTGGTGGAAGCGATTCGCGCAGCGCTGCCGGAGCTGCTGGTCATCGGTGTGAAGGACGCCTCGGTCGAGACGCCCGCCGTACCGGCCGCATGGACTGCCTACGACCATCTGCTGGAAGCCGGTGACCCGGATTTCGTCTGGCAGCCGCCGGCTGATGAATGGGATGCGATTGCACTCAACTACACGTCCGGCACCACCGGCGACCCGAAGGGCGTGGTCTATCACCATCGCGGCGCGGCACTGAATGCGATTTCCAATATCCTGGAATGGGACATGCCCAAGCATGCGGTCTATCTGTGGACGCTGCCCATGTTCCACTGCAATGGCTGGTGCTTTCCGTGGACACTGGCCGCGCGCGCCGGTGTCAATGTGTGCCTGCGCAAATTCGATGCGCAAGCGGTGCTCGAGCTGATCGCGCAAGAGCAAGTCACCCATTACTGTGGTGCGCCCATCGTGCAGAGCGCGCTGATCGCGGCGCCAAAGGAATGCCGGACACGCATCAAGCATCGTGTATCGACGATGGTCGCTGCCGCGCCGCCGTCATCGGCGATGCTGGCGCAGATGACCGAGATGGGTTTCGATATCACCCATGTGTACGGCCTGACGGAAGTGTATGGACCCGCCACCGTCTGTGCGAAGCAGGAAGACTGGCAAGCGCTGAGCCTGGGCGAACAGGCGCAAAAGAATGCGCGCCAGGGCGTGCGCTACCACTTGCAGGCCGGCGTCGCCGTGATGGACCCGGAAACCCTGCAGCCGGTGCCGGCCGATGGCGACACTATGGGCGAGATCATGTTTCGCGGGAATATCTGCATGAAGGGTTATCTGAAGAACCCGCGTGCGACCGACGAGGCTTTCGCCGGTGGCTGGTTCCATACCGGGGACCTGGCCGTGATGCACCCGGATGGCTACCTGCGTATCAAGGACCGCAGCAAGGACATCATCATTTCTGGTGGTGAGAACATCTCCAGCATCGAGGTCGAAGATGCGCTGTACCAGCATCCGGCTGTGGTTGCGGCTGCGGTCGTCGCTGCGCCTGATCCGACATGGGGCGAGGTGCCGTGCGCATTCATCGAGACCCGCGCCGATGCGTCGCTGACGAAGGACGAGGTCATCGCGCACTGCAAGACCCTGCTGGCCGGTTTCAAGGTACCGAAGATCGTGGTGTTCAAAGAACTGCCAAAGACCTCGACCGGCAAGATACAGAAGTTCATGCTGCGCGAGGAGGCGGGTTCGACCAGGGCGATCGATCAGACCTGAGCTCAGTCCGGCCGCAGGTGTTTACTTCGACGGCGCCTCGATCGCCGTCCATGCGCCCATGGCCTGCGGCGTCAGTGCGGCCCATTTGTCGAGATCGGGCTTCGCGACATCAGCCGGCGGTGCGCCGAGATTCAGCATCGCGGACTGGAATTCCTTCTCGCCCGGTTTCTCCGGCAGCTTGCTGAAAAACGCGATGCGCCACGCATTGCAGACCGCTGCATCGCGCACCACCGCTGCTTTGTTCGCCGGCCAGCCCTTGATGATGTCCGTCAGTACCGCTTCGCGCCGTGCCTTCAGACCCGCCGGCACCAGCCTGGTCTTGGTGCGTGCCTGCTTTTGCGTGGTGTGAATCTGCGCAAACAAGCCCGCGATATCCCCCATCACCTGTCCGAACTGCGGCGAAGGCACTGTCAGTGTCGAATGCAATTGCGACACGGCGGAGCAGCGCAGCGCAGCGGCCTCGATGGCGGTATCGTCCTGAGCTGTCGCTTGTGCGTTACCGGACCAGGTGCCTGCGACGGCCAGCGTCAGGGCCATGAGCACAGCCAGCGCTGCAGTGTCTGCGAGTCGTTTGCTGGCGGTTGGTCGGAGGAAGGTCGGCTTCAGGCTTTTCTCGGTCATCGTGAGCGCTGGGTTGTTCTGAGGTCGTGACGCGACACGATTGTAGCGGATGGCCCGGGCTGCTCACGCGCATGAAATATAATCACAGGCTTCCCGATACCGACCGCCGTCCCGGCAACCATCCCATGCGAGTCTTCAATTTCAGCGCTGGTCCCGCCGCTTTGCCGGAGCCTGTGCTTCGACGCGCCGCCGAAGAAATGCTGGACTGGCATGGCAGCGGCATGTCCGTGATGGAGATGAGCCATCGCGGCAAGGAATTCATCAGCATCGCTGAAAAAGCAGACGCGGATTTCCGTCGTCTGCTCGGCATACCGTCCAACTACAAGGTGTTGTTCCTGCAGGGCGGTGCGCTTGCGATGAATGCGCTCATCCCGATGAACCTGCTCGGCACAAAGACCTCGGCCGATTACGTGAACACCGGCGAATGGTCAAAGAAGTCGATCGCCGAGGCCGGCAAGTACTGCCGCGCGAACGTGATCGCGTCTGCCGCAGATCGCAAGTTCACTTATGTACCACCGCAATCGACATGGCAGCCGGATCCGGATGCCGCGTATGTGCATGTGTGCACCAACGAGACCATTGGTGGCGTTGAATACTTCTGGGTGCCCGAGACAGGCGAGGTGCCGCTGGTGGCTGACATGTCCTCGCACATTCTGTCGCGCGAGATCGATGTGACGAAGTATGGCGTTATCTATGGCGGCGCGCAAAAGAACATTGGTCCGGCCGGCGTCACCTTCGTGATCGTGCGCGACGATTTGCTCGATCGCGCGCTGCCGATCACGCCGTCGGTGTTTCACTGGAAGGAGCAAGCGGCGGCCGATTCTATGCTGAACACGCCGCCCACCTATGGCATCTATATCGCCGGCCTGGTGTTCGAATGGCTGATCGAACAGGGCGGGCTGAAGGCGATCGAGGCACGCAACATCGCGAAGGCATCACTGCTGTACGACTACCTCGATGCCAGTGATTTTTATCTGAGCCCGGTCGACCGCGACTGTCGTTCGCGCATGAACGTGCCGTTCTTCCTGCAGGATGACAAGCTCAACGATGCCTTCCTGAAAGGCGCCGAAGCGCAGGGGCTGATGCAACTGAAAGGCCACCGCGTGGTCGGCGGCATGCGTGCATCGATCTACAACGCGATGCCAATCGAGGGCGTGCAGGCGCTGGTCGATTACATGCAAGCCTTCGCCCGCAGCCACGGCTGAGGGGCTGGTTTCATCCGGCCAGTCGCGGCGCTGCGCCGTGCGCTGCGCCGCTTGGTGCCGCTTTGTGCCGCTTTCTGTGACCGGCCCTGCCGTGTGCGCCTGCGCGCGGAATTTAATCGCGCGCCACTACTCCAATCCGGAAGCTTGCTGCCCGCCATCCGCCGTATGAGCGGTGACGAGCTTTTGCCGGAGCGCACATGGATCCCCTGTTTCCGCAATCTTCTCCGCCGGATGTCGAGCTCAGTCCCCATGAGCGCCAGCGGCGCGACCTGATGCAGATGCTGCTGGCCAGCGGCAGCCGGCCGGTGGCCGAGTTGTCGGACATGTCCGAAGCCGAACGCTGCAAATGGCTGTTCTGGAACCTGCATGAAAATCTGGACGAGATACGGCGCATGGAACCGTCATTGCAGGCACGCGTGACCAGCATGCAGTTCACCGTGCTCGACGGTTCAACGCTGACCGGCAATGGTTCGATGGAAAAGCGGCTCGACCTGGCTTGCAAGTGGACGCTGGAATTACGCTACCCGGGCTATCCCGAAGAGATCAGCCATGGTCTCGGTGATGGCTGGGTCAATCTTGTGATCGCCGATGAGGCACCGGCTTATCTGAGCGTGCAGCAAGGTCAGAAGGCGTATCTGGATGCGGACCATGGCAGCTATCCGAACCAGTTGTACCTCGAAGGCTGGGTGACGCCCGGTGTGTGGCAGGAGATGCGCTCGCACCTCGCCAATCCGAACCCGACCTGCCGCACCGATGTGGTCATGCTCGACAACGTGCTGTTTCCGGTGAAGAGCGGTTTTGATTTTGTGCTCGGGCCACCGGGGGCGATCGGGGTGGTCAACATGGAGTTTCGTGCGTTCTCGCATCCGACCGAGCGGCGTGCGTTTCGGCGTGGCGAACCGCGCCGGCGCACCTGAAGGGCGAAGCCCGCGCACACGGTCAGCGCGCTTGTTTCAGCAGCGCAGGGCGTGGTCTTCCGCTTCCTGCAGTCGCTGTATGTGTCGCAGGTACCAGGACAGCGCCGCTGCAACGATCGCCAGGCTCAGGCTGTTGCCCAGCCAGAAGCCGGCTGCACCCTGCAGCATCGCGGGTGTGCCGCCGAGCACATTGAAGCCCATCAGGTAGCCGCCGCCAAGACCCATGCCCCACAGCGCGACGGCGTACATCAGGGTCGGCACGGTCGCGACCTTGTAGGCGCGCAGAACGAAGGCAGTGCCGACCTGCCATGCATCGAACAACTGATAGAACGCGATGAAAAAAAACAGTGGCATTGCCGCTGCCGCCACCTGCGCATCCGGCGTGTAGGCAGCGATGATCAGCGCGCGCGACAGCCATACCAGCACCCCGACGGCGACGGCCAGCATCACGCCGAGCCGCACGCCAGCATGGCCGGCGTGGCGTGCTGCGGCCAGCCGGCCAGCGCCAATTTCTTGCGCGACCAGTGTGCCGGTGGCGCTGGCAATCGACAGCGGCAGCATGTACAACACGGTGCCGAAGTTTGCCGTCACCTGATGCGCGGCCAGCGTCTCGTTGCCGAGCCGTGCAATGAACAGCGCCATGAAGGTGAAGGCGGTCACCTCGATCAGATATGACAAGCCCATCGGCACGCCCAGCTTCAGCAGCTCGGCTTGCGCGCGCCACTGCGGGCGGCCGAGGCCGTTTCCGAACAGCCGAAACTGCCGGTAGTGCGTGCCGCGACGCACGATGAACCAGGCCACTCCCACGGCAAGCCACGCCGCAATCGTGGTCGCGATCGCGCAGCCCGGCGTGCCGAGCGCCGGCAGCCCGAGTGCGGGCGCACCGAAGATGAACAATGCATTCAAGGGTATCTTTGCCAGCAGGCCGCCGACCTGCAGCAACATCACCATGCGCGGCTTCGACGTCGCGGTGTTCAGCGATGCATACACGCGAAAGCCCAGCGTCGCCGGCAAGGCCAGCGCCAGCAGCCGCAGGTATTCGCGCACGCGTTCTTCGAGTGCCGGCGGTGCGTGCGCAATATCGAGCAGCAGCTGCGGAAAGCACAGCAACAGGCAGCCGATCACGGACAGGAACAGCGCAAGCCAGATGCCTTGCCTCACCTCATCCCCGATCGCTTCATGCTTGCGTGCGCCATACAGCTGGCCGATCACGGGCGACAGTGCCTGCATCACGCCGGACAAGCCGACGAAGAAACTCACATAGATCGACGCACCCAGTCCCAGTGCCGCCAGGTCATTGGCGGAATAGCGCGCCGTCATCATCGTGTCGATCACACCATTGCCGATCACCGCGAGCTGGCCAACCAGAATCGGCCACGCGAGTGAGGCCACGCGACGGGTGAAGGACGGCGCGCTGCCGGCGGGGCCGGATTCGCTCATGGCAGCTTGCGTCGGAACAGTCGGAACAGTTCGTGCCGGTCGGCTGCGCGCCGGCCTTGCCACAGCAGTGTCAGGTCGCCGTCCACCTTCTTCATCTCGGCGCCACGATGGCGCAGGCCATCATCCTGCACCAGCAGGAACTCGCAAGCGCGCGCGTCCGGTTTCGCAAAGCGCACATTGCCCAGATAAGCGATCGATGCGCGCTGCGCCGGGCCCAGGCCCTCGGCATTCACGCAACGATGGTCGGCCGGCAAGTTGGATTCGATGCTGGCGGCGACGCTCGCATAGCTCTGGCCGTAGTTCAGCCAGGGTAGCCACAGCGTCATCAGCAGCACCCAGCACAGCACCAGCCCGCCGGTGGACAGCACCACGGCGCGCCACAGCACGGGCGGCCGGCGGCCCAGTCGCCATTGCAGCAGCAAGCCCCAGCCGGCGGTGGTCGCCAGCGCAACCAGCAGCGCCGGCAAGTTGAACTCGGGCTGGAAGCCGGGCGCGAGCTTGAAGGCATTCTTCGCGAGTTGCGCCGGCCAGCCGGTCTGCTTCGCGATCCAGCCCAGCCAGATGAACGCAGCGATCGCGGTCAGGGTCATCACGGCGAACCAGTCGATCGCATTGATCGCGCCGCGCTTCAGCGTCGGCAGGCCGAAGGTCGCAAGGATCGCCAGCGGCGGCAGCAATGCGAGCAATTCATAGTCATGCAGGTTGGGCGAGAACAGTGCCAGCGCCAGCAGCAGCACGATGCCGGCTGCCGGCAGCAACACATGCAGCGACACCTGTGTGCGCCATGCATAGATGGCCCAGGCTGCGATCGGCCACGCCGGCCATGCGTACCACACCAGTACCTTCGGCAGGTCGGACAGTGATTTCTTGGTCGGCATGCCCAGCGCAGCGAGGTCGCCGGCCAGCCAGGTGGCGGCGAGTCCTTCGGGTGCCACCAGCTGGCGAGCAATTAGCCACAGCGCCGGCAGCAGCAGCGCCAGCGGCAGCGCCATCATCAGCACCGCACGCAACGCGTGGCGGTAATGCAGGGCGGCCAGCAGCACGAATGCTGTCAGCAAGGCCAGCGGCGCGGTCCAGCCATGCGACAGCACCAGTGCACCAAGCGCAACGCCGAGACCGATGCCGGCGCGCGCGGTCGGTTTGTCGAACACGCAGGCCGCGCCATAGAAGGTGGCCGCCACCAGGGCGACGAACAACGCAGGTGCAGCAGTCTCATGGCTGCGCAGCAGCAGTCCGAGGCAGGCGACGAAGATCAGCAAGGCGCCATCGGCCAGCGTGCGACCATAGTCGAGCGCAGCCGGCTGGCCGCCGAAGGCCAGCTTCAGCGGTTGTGCTTCCGCGCGGCGGCCCAGCACATACGCGGTGCGCCACACGCTCAGTGCGCCGATGGCAAAGAACACGACGATGGAGATGCGCGCTGCAAGTGCATCGCCGGTGAGCCAGCCGAACAGCTTGATCAGCAGCGCTCCGATCCAGAACGCGAGCGGTGCTTCGCCGGGCATGGCGAGACCCGCGATATTGGGCGCGAGCCAGTCGGCAATCGTGCCATGGGCCATCGTCCACATGATGCCGAAGCCAGCCGCGTCATCCACCTTCCACGGGTCACGGCGGATGATGCCGGGCAGGATGTACAGCAGGCACAGAGCGACCAGTCCCCAGCGCGGCAAGGCAATCGTGGCGGCGGCGGGCAGACGTACGGGTTTCATGCAGGGCAGGGTGGCGATGGTGTCGCGGAAGCGGTTGTCGGCGATATTGTGCCGTATAAAAAAGCAAATGCCGCACGAGGCGGCATTGGCATTCGGGGCGAGGCTGGCTTACTGACCGGCTGCCTGAGTCTTGGAACCGACCTTGCCGAACTTCTGGCGGAACTTGTCGACGCGACCGGCGGTGTCGACGATCTTGTGCTTGCCCGTGAAGAACGGGTGCGATTCCGACGACACTTCAACCTTCAGCAGCGGATAGTCCTTGCCTTCGAAGTTGATGGTCTCGCGCGTTTGCACGGTCGAGCGGGTGATGAACTTGAAATCGCAGGAGAGGTCGTGAACGACGATCTCGCGGTAATCCGGGTGAATGCCTTCTTTCATGGGTTTCTCGCTATCGTTGGGTAGCCAATCGTCGCTTCGGCGGTCCGTGTTGCTTCTTGACCCGATCGTCAATCACTTGCCCGGTTAAGGGAACCGCGGATTATAGAGGAAAATCAAGGGCTTGGACAAGTCGGATGTGCCTCTGGACACGCCAGGCGGCGACCCGTAAAACAAAACGGCGCCCGCAGGCGCCGCTGGTGTTGCCAAAACAAGAACCAGAGGATCAGGAGCCGCCGCGACGCATCAGGTCGAAGAATTCCGCATTGGTCTTGGTGGCCTTCATCTTGTCGAGCATGAACTCCATCGCTTCGATCTCATCCATCCCGTACAGCAGCTTGCGCAAGATCCAGACCTTCTGCAGCACATCCGGCTTGATCAGCAGCTCTTCGCGACGGGTGCCGGACTTGCTGAGGTTGATCGCCGGGTACACGCGCTTCTCGGCCAGACGGCGCTCGAGGTGCACTTCCATGTTGCCGGTGCCCTTGAATTCTTCGTAGATCACGTCATCCATGCGGCTGCCGGTCTCGATCAGCGCGGTCGCGATGATGGTCAGCGAGCCGCCTTCTTCGATGTTGCGCGCCGCGCCGAAGAAGCGCTTCGGGCGCTGCAGCGCGTTGGCGTCGACACCACCGGTCAGCACCTTGCCCGACGCCGGGATCACGGTGTTGTACGCACGGGCGAGACGGGTGATCGAGTCCAGCAGGATCACGACGTCCTTCTTCATCTCGGCCAGTCCATTGGCTTTTTCCAGCACCATCTCGGCCACCTGCACGTGGCGGGTCGCCGGTTCGTCGAAGGTGGAGGCGACCACTTCGCCGCGCACCGAGCGCTGCATCTCGGTGACTTCTTCCGGACGCTCGTCGATCAGCAGCACGATCAGGGTCACGTCCGGATGGTTGGAAGTGATCGCATGCGCAAGGTGCTGCAGCATCACCGTCTTGCCCGACTTCGGCGACGCCACCAGCAGGCCACGCTGCCCCTTGCCGATCGGCGCGATCATGTCGATCACGCGGCCGGTGATGTTCTCGTCGCCGCGCATCTCGCGCTCGAGCAACAGCGGCTTGTTCGGGTGCAGCGGTGTCAGGTTCTCGAACAGGATCTTGTGCTTCGATGCTTCCGGCGGTTCGCCATTGACCTTGTCAACCTTGACCAGCGCGAAGTAACGCTCGCCATCTTTCGGTGTCCTGACTTCGCCCTCGATCGAATCGCCGGTATGCAGGTTGAAGCGGCGGATTTGCGACGGCGAGATATAGATGTCATCGGTCGACGCCATATAGCTCGCATCCGGCGAGCGCAGGAAGCCGAAGCCGTCGGGCAGCACTTCGAGCACGCCGTCGCCGAAGATCTGTTCGCCGGATTTGGCGCGCTTCTTCAGGATGGCGAACATCAGTTCCTGCTTGCGCAGGCGTGCGGCATTGTCGATCTCGAGGCCGATGGCCATCTCGAGCAGGGCGGACACGTGGAGTGCCTTGAGTTCAGAAAGATGCATGGTCAGGGCCCGTGACGGGCAAACAAAGGTGGGGGAGGGAACTGCGTTGGAAAAGAAGAGAAGCGGCAGCGCGGGCGCGCTGCCGCCGAAGCATCAGATATTGCTGTCGATGAAAGAGGTCAGCTGACCTTTGGCCAGTGCGCCCACCTTCTGGGCCGCCGGCACGCCATTCTTGAACAGGATCAGCGTCGGAATGCCACGGATGCCGAACTTGGCCGGCACCGCCTGGTTCGCATCGACGTCCATCTTCGCGATCTGCAGCTTGCCGTCGTATTCCTTCGCGACTTCTTCGAGGATGGGAGCGATCATCTTGCAAGGGCCGCACCATTCGGCCCAGAAATCGACCAGCACCGGCTTGTCGGACTTCAGCACGTCGGTTTCGAAAGAACTGTCGGAAATATGTTTGATGTTGTCGCTCATGTAATCCTCATTTGAGGTGTAAATCGGCCCGCGTCTGCATGGGCCTGCGGCTGCGAATCGCGCCGGACCCGCAGCGATCCTGCGGTGCACGCACAAAGTCAGCGCGCTGGAAAGTCTGGAAATGGGATCGAAACAGGAGGTGGCGCGGCGGGAATCGGCCAAATCATAACGCATTTTCAAGAAAAGTGTGCCGCGCGCGGACCCGGATCACGCTGCGCTTGAGCGGTCGCATAAAATGCCGGTCAGCATCGATAACGGCGCCGAACCAGCCGCCGCCAACGCCACCCGCCTACTTGCAATCCATGACCGTCTCTGCCCGCGCAATCGCCCCCGGCCCCGGCTTCTGGCCGCAGCTTGCGCGCGTGCTGCTGGCAGCGAGCGATCGCGATGGCCAAGCCATCGACGGCGTGCCGCCTTTGTCCGACTGGCTGGTGCTGGTGCCCACTTTCACGCACATTGGCGCGCTGCGCTCGGCGCTGGCCGCCGAGCTGGCCCCTACCGCAGGCAACAGTTTCATCCCGCCGCAGATACGCACGCTCGACTCCTGGCTGGAGCAGCAGCTGCCGGAGCCCGCCAGCGCGGCACCCGCCACGCCGAGCGAGCGCCTGATGGGTCTGTATGCGCAGCTGCGCCAGAATGCGCTGATCAAGTCCCTGCTGGCCACCCCTCACAACACGGATCTGCTGCCGCTGGCGCAGACCCTGCTGTCCATCAATGACGAGCTGACCGCCGCGCTGCTGCCGGCTGCGCTGGCGCAACCTGAGCAGGTCGAAGACCGCTGGCATGCCGCGCTGGCGCAGCTGTCGGCGAATGCCGCTGCCGTGCTGTCCGGCGAGTCGCGGCTGGTGTGGACCTTGTGGCAGGCCGAGCGTGATGCGCATGATCCCGGTCTGGCGCGCTTCAACGCGATGCAGCGTGCCGCCGCTGCCGCCGAATTCCCGCTGTTGTGGTGCGCGCCCTGGGAGCCGGATGCGCTCGAGACCGCATTCCTCGATGCGTGGTCGCAGCGCCAGCCGGTACTGCGGGTGCGCGTGGACTGGTCGGCCGACGCGCTGCCGCCCCTGCTGGCCCGCAGCTGGCCCGAGATCCTGGAGGCCGGGCTGGCCGCCGCAGACCCCGATGCTGATGCAGCCGTCGATCATTTGCCCGGACTCCGCCTGTACCCCGCGCGCAGCATGGAAGACGAGGCACAGGCTGCGGCGCAGACCATCGTCGACTGGATCACCGCCGGCAAGTCGCGCATCGCGCTGGTGCCGCAGGACCGCGTGGTCGCGCGCCGCCTGCGTGCATTGCTCGAGCGCGCCGACATCGTGGTGGCCGATGAAACCGGCTGGAAGCTGTCCACCACACGCGCGGCGGCGGTCATGCATGCATGGATGACGCTGGTCGCAGCCGGAGGCGAGATCGCGCCGCTGCTCGATTTCCTGAAATCGCCTTTCGTGCGGCATCCGGCGCTCGACGATGCCGCGACCCGTCATGCGCTCGAACGCGCGCTGGTGCGGCTCGGCCATGCAGGCGATTGGGCTTCGGTCGCCGACGCCGCTGCCGTGCTGCCGGATATCAAGGCGCTGGTCGAGGCGATCGCGCGCGAAGCGCAAGCCTATCGCGGCCGCAAGCGCGTGGCCGGCTGGGTCGAGGCGACGCTGACCGTGTTCGACGCCCTCGGTTGCAGCGCGACGCTGGCGGCTGACAAGGCCGGTGAACAATTGCTGGCCATGCTGACCCAGCTCGCCAGCGATTGCGAACGCCTCGATGATGAATTCTCGCTCGCCGAATGGCGTGCGCTGCTGGATCTGCAACTGGAGCAGACGGTGTTCGTCGCGCCGCGCGACGACCGGCGCGTGATGATGGTGCCGCTGAATGGCACCATGCTGCGCGCATTCGATGCCGCCATCGTGGTCGGCGCCGACAGCGAGCACCTGCCGTCGCGCCCCGCCGAGGCGCTGTTCTTCGCAAATGCGGTGAGGCGTGAACTCGGCTTGCAGACCCGCGAGGACCGGCAGCGCCAGCAGCTGCGTGAATTCGCTGCGTTACTGGTCGGCTGCCCCGAGGTCGTGCTGTCCTGGCAGCAGATGCAGGAGGGCGAGAAGGTCGCGCCCAGTCCGTGGATACAGCGGCTGCAATTGACGCTGGGCCGGGCCGGCGTTGCCGAACTGCCGTTGCATGCGCCGCAGCGCGCGCGCGCGACGTTGACGCCCGGCTTGCTGCTGCAGCCACAGCCATCGGCGCCGGCCTTGTTGCCCGAGTCCTTGTCGGCCAGCGGTTACCACGCGCTGGTCGCTTGTCCTTACCAGTTCTTCGGATCGCGCATGCTCGGTCTGCGCGCAGACGACCCCTTGCGCGAATTACCCGAGAAGCGCGATTACGGCGACTGGCTGCATGCGATCCTGAAGCAATACCATGATCAGCTCCGCGATACGCCGGTGCCACGCGATGCGCGTCCGGCGCTGATGGCTGCGATCAGCGATGCCGTGTTTGGCGATGCCGTTGCGCGCAACCCGGCAGCGCTGTCCTGGCAGGCGCGCTGGAACGCGCGGCGCGATGCCTATGTCGCGTGGGCCAATGCGCAGGAAGACGGGGGCTGGCATTACGCGCACGGCGAACATGAGGCGCGTGCAGTGCTGTTCTATGGCGGGCATCGCAGTGAGCATGGTATCGAGGACGGTGTTCATCACGCTGTTGAGCAAGGTGTTGAGCAAGTTGTTGAGCACGGTGCCGGTCAACCTGCCGCAGCCAGTCCTGAACATCGTCCCGAGCGCAGTGTCCGGCTGTACGGCAAGCTCGACCGCATCGATGTGCAGCGTCGTCCGGAGGGCGGCCGGGAACAGCGCGTGCTGGATTACAAGACGACCGCCAGGGATACGCTCAACAAGCGACTGCGCGAACACAGCGACCACCAGCTGCCTTTCTACAGCCTGTTGCTGGACCCGACGCCGACTGCGGCCGGCTATGTCGCGGTCGATGATGAGCAGCCCGCGCTCCTGCCCGCCAACGACCTCGATGACTGGCGCACGCTGCTGCGCACCCAACTGCAGCGTAACTTCGAAGCGATTGCCGACGGCGCCCCGCTGGTCGCGAATGGCCATGGCGACAGCTGCGCGTATTGCGACATGAACGGCCTGTGCCGAAAGGGGTTCTGGTGAGCGATATTTCCGGTCTGTCGGGCGCGTCCGTGCACGGTGACACCGCACACCTCGACGTGGTCGCCGTCTTCGTCGATGGCGGACGCGCGATTCCCGCCGAGGACTTCATTCGCACCGCGTGCGATCCGACGCGCTCGGTCGTCGTCGAAGCCTGCGCCGGCAGCGGCAAGACCTGGTTGCTGGTATCGCGCATGCTGCGCCTGCTGCTGGCGGGTGCCGAACCGGGCGAGATGCTCGCGATTACCTTCACGCGCAAGGCCGCCCAGGAAATGCGCGAGCGCCTGATCGCGCTGTTGCGGCAGCTGGCGCTGGAACCCGATCAGGACAAGGTATTGCAGGAACTCACGCTGCGCGGATTGTCGGCGGCGGACGCGCGCGCAGCGCTGCCACTGGCGCGCAATTTGTATGCGCGCGTGCTGGCCAGCCCGCATGGCTTGTCGGTCGATACCTTCCACAGCTGGTTCATCCGGCTGCTGCAGATCGCGCCGCTGCGTTCCGGCGTGCCGCATGGTTATGGTCTGGAAGAAAACACGGCCGAGCTGCGCGAGCAGGCATGGCTGAAGTTCATGCAGTCGCTCAACCGCCCGGGCAACGAGGCTTTGCGCAACGCATTGATGACGGTGTACGACATCGCCGGCGACTGGAGCGGTCGCGAAATGATCGAAGCCTTTGTTGCCAAGCGTGCCGAGTGGCAGATCATGAAACGCACGAGCGATCCGGCACGCCGATTGACGCAAAGTTTCCGGGACCCGCAGGATGGCGAACGCGATGCGCGGCTCGCTTTCTGGCAGGACGACGCGTTGCGCGAGCGCTTCCTCGCATTCGCGCGCGCGTATGCACAAGGCACCGCCGCGAACAAGACCAAGGCCAGCGCCATCGAGCAGTGGGTGTCACAGGGCAGCAGCATCGAGGATTTCGAAGCCTTGTGTGCCGAATGCCTGACGAAAGAGCCCGCGCCGAAGATCCTCAAGACCAACAAGGAGTTGATCAAGCATCTGGGGGCGGACGCTGCGCAGGCAGCCATCGATGCATGGTTTGAGCTTGCTGCCGAATTACTGACGTACCGTGAACGCGCGCACGACTTGCAGGTGCGGCGGCTGAATGATGCGATGTTCCTGATCGGCGAAGCCTGTATCGGGCATTACCAGCAGATCAAGGAAGACCGCCGCAAGATGGATTTTGCGGATCTCGAATTGCACGCGTGGCATTTGCTGACCCAACCCGAGCATGCGGCGTATCTGCATGCGCGCATGGATGCGCGCTACCGGCATGTGCTGATCGATGAATTTCAGGATACCAACCCGCTGCAATGGCATGTGGTGCGTGCCTGGCTCGATGCGTATGGCGATGACGGCGACCGCCCCAGTGTGTTCATCGTTGGCGATCCCAAGCAATCAATCTATCGCTTCCGCCGTGCCGAGCCGCGCGTATTTCGCGCCGCGCGGCAAATGCTGTGTGCGTTGGGCGCGGCCGATCTGGGCACGCGACAGACCCGCCGCAACGGACGCGCGATCGTCGATGTGCTGAACCAGGTGATGGTCGGCGCCAATCCGCTTTACCAGCCGCAAGACACGCTGTCGCAGGATACGCACAGCGCGGTATGGCGGCTGCCGCTGGTCAGGCCGCAGCGCGATGCGGGTCCTGATGAAGCTGCTGCCGAAGCGGACAGCGGAAAGCTTGGGCAGGATGATCAGGATGGTCAGAGCGGGCAGGACGGACAAGGCGAACCCGGAGCTCAGGCTGCTCGCGGATTGCACGGTAACGACAGCGATCCGCATGCTGAAGGCCATGGAGAGAATGCAGATCATGAAGGACATCATGAAGGAACTCAGAGCGACAGCGCCGGATTGACGCTGCGCGACCCGCTGACCGAAGCCCCGCCCGACGATGAAGACTCGCGCCGCGAGCGCGAAGGACGGCAGGTGGCGGCGGCCTTGTGGGCTGCACGCGAGCGCTGGCAGCAACAACATCCGACGGAGCCGCCGCTGAAGTGGTCCGACATGATGATTCTGGTGCGCAGCCGTACCCATTTGCGCGCCTATGAAGCGGGACTGCGCGCTGAGCATATTCCGTTCACGTCCAGTCGCGCAGGTGGCTTGCTGGATGCACTCGAAGTCAGCGACCTGATCGCGCTGCTGCGCTGGATGACGATGCCGGCTGATGACCTCGCGCTGGCGCAAATATTGAAATCGCCGATCGCTCAGGCATCCGATGCCGACCTGATCGCACTGGCGGCTGACAAGGACGGCAGCTGGTGGCAGCGCCTGCAACGTGGTATCGCGCACGGGCAGGCGTCGCATGCACTCATGGCGATCTGCGACAAGCTGCAGGTCTGGCAGCAGGCAGCGCAGCATTTGCCGGTGCACGATCTGCTCGATCTCGTGCTGCATGAGGGCGGTCTGTTGCAGGCGTACGCGATCACGACGCCGGCCGAAATGCGCTCGCAGGTACTGGGCAATCTGGAAGCCTTTGTCGCGCTGTCGCTGCAGCTCGATGCGGGGCGTTACCCTAGCATTGCGCGCTTCCTGGATCAGGTGAACCGGCTGCGGCGTGGCAAGGAGCAGGAAGCACCGGATGAAGCGGATGTCGATGCATCCCTTGATGCGGTACGCATCATGACCATCCATGGCGCCAAGGGACTGGAGGCACAGGTGGTGGCGATCATGGATTGCAATCCCAGCGGTGGCGGGCGCGACAGCGCCGGCGTGTTGTGCGAATGGCCGGAAGACGAAGCAGCGCCGACGCATTTCTCGGTGTTTGGTCGCAAGGCCGAGCGCGGTCATGCGCGCAAATCGCTGTTTGAAAAGGAAGACGCGTTCCGCGAGCAGGAAAACCTGAATCTGTTGTATGTTGCCGCGACGCGCGCGAAGCACTTGCTGATCATCAGCGGTGTGCATGCCGGCAAGGCCGGCAGCAGCGGTCTGGTGGCAGACAGCTGGTATGCGCGGCTGCAGTGCGTTGACGAATACCTCCCTGAAGTGCGCGCGCATGCGTCGCCTGACGCCGATGGCCAATGGTTGCTAACCCACTTCGATCCGCCCTCGCTGCCGCCGCCGGCCGCGAATCACGGTGAGGACAACCGCAACCACAGTGACGACAACGCAGCCACCCGCGAGGGCACGTTGTTGCACGCTTTGATGGAGCGGCTGACCCGGGGCGCGCAATGGCCGGTCACGGTGCCGGCAGCGGCGACGGTGGCGCGCTGGCTGCGCTGCAGTTTTGATGAGGCGCTGACGATCTGTACGCAGGCGCAGTGCATCCTGTCGCAGCCTGCACTGGCACATTTTTTCGACCCTGCGCGTTACAGTTTTGCGCGCAACGAAATGGAAGTCGTGCATGACGGTGCATTGAAGATCATGGATCGCGTGGTGATCGTCGATGGCTGCTTGTGGATACTGGATTACAAGCGCAACCTGTATGCATCGCAGAGGGCGGATTACGCGCAGCAGCTGGCGCAGTACCGCGCCGCGTGCGAGCAGCTGTTTCCCGCGATGCCGATCATGACCGCACTGATCACCAGTGACGGGCAGTTGCAGCCGCTCGACAGCGCGTCGCTGTCACATGGGAAAGCCGGCGGGCTGCCGGAGCGCAAAGCCGTAGAAAGCTGACAACAGATTCCCCCTGAAACTTGTCACGATTGATGAAGAAACGATGACAAGTCCCTGAATGTATTGACGGAAATTCTTGCGCACGACTATAGTGCCGCATGATTTCCGATTTCACTTCCCTGCTCGACAAGGTCACGCAGCTGGCCGAGCTGTCGCAGGCGCTGCGCAGCGAAAACGCTGCACTGCGCGGCGAGATGGCGACGCTCGCCGATGAAAATTCGCGCCTGACCGCGCGCATGAAAGAAGCGCACGATCGTGTCGAATCGCTGCTGGGCGCATTGCCGGCCGAAGTCGGTGACGAGGAGGCCGCATGACGACCATCGATGTCACCATCATGGGCCAACCTTACCGGCTCGCGTGCAAGGAAGGCGAAGAGCTCGCGCTGAAGCAAGCAGTCGCTTACCTTGACGAGCGCATGCTCGCGATCCGCGATGCGGGCAAGGTGAAGGGCACCGACCGTATTGCAGTGATGGCGGCACTCGGCATCGCGGCCGACTTCCTCGCTGCGCGCTCGGCCGATGGACCGTTCTCGGCCATGGCAATGTCCGACGTGCGCGACAAGATTAACGCGATGCACACGCTGCTCGACGGCGCTCTCGCGCCGCAGGAACGCCTGTTCTGATCATCTGATGCGGCGCCGGCTTGACAGCTGCGCGTCGCGTTCAACGATGCGCAGCAAAGCCGGTGAAACCCGTTGACAGCCATGCTGTTTACGGTAGACTGAGCTCTCCTGCCGTGTTCGCGTTTGCCATATATTCCTTGAACCATTTTTGAGCATAGGCTGCGGGATTCGTTTAGTAGGCGTGAACGTCGCTCGTCCGACGATCCCAATATTGAACTACTGTGGCCACCTTGAACCGCTTGGTTCGGGATGCCGGCACAGCGGCACAGGCGGGTCTTCATTCGAGCGGTTGCATCATCGGTGCAGCCGTTTTTTTTTGCGCACTCACGACTGCGTGCGCATGCGTGCTGAACACTGCAGGGACACCGGCTGATCGACGTGGGATCGCAGCGTGATCACAGCCTGAGCGCAGTCAGGTCGCCATCAGATCGTCGTCAGATCGCCGTCAGATCGCAGCATGCACGTCCGTCGAACAACAAGAACCGACTTCGATGCGTTACTGGTTGATGAAATCCGAGCCCGACGAAGCGAGCATCGATGATGCGCTCGCTGCTGATCGTGGCTTGCCGTGGACCGGCGTACGCAACTACCAGGCGCGTAATTTCATGCGCGATGCGATGCGTATCGGCGATGGTGTGCTGTTCTATCACTCCAGCTGTGCCGAGCCCGGCATTGCCGGTCTGGCCGAAGTCGCGAGCACCAGCTATCCCGACCCCACGCAATTCGATGCGGCCAGTCCGTATTACGACCCGAAATCAGAGCCGGAAAATCCGCGCTGGCTGCTGGTCGATGTGCGTGCGACGAAGAAGACGCGTCTGATCGGCTTGCCGGAATTGCGCAATCATCCGGAGCTGGCCGACATGCTGGCGCTGAAAAAAGGCAATCGCCTGTCGATCACACCGGTGACGCCGGATGAATGGCGCTTCATCACCACGACCTTGCTTAAAGGTCGATGACCTCCATATGGATGCCGTATCGATCGTGAGTTTTGTCGTGCTGGGCAGCTTCACCGGTTTTGCTGCCGGTCTGCTCGGTGTCGGTGGCGGCATGCTGACCGTGCCCTTCGTGACCTTGCTGCTGTCACTGCGCGGCTTCCCGCCCGCGCTGGTAGTACATGTTGCGATTGCGACGTCGCTGTCGACCATCCTGTTCACATCGCTGTCATCGGTGCGCGCGCATCATCAGCGCGGTGCGGTGATGTGGCCGGTGGTCAGGTTGCTGGTGCCCGGGATCTTGATCGGTTCCTGGATCGGCCCGTGGCTGGGCGCGCACATGCCGTCAGCGACACTGGCGCTGTTCTTTGCCCTGTTCGTCGGATTTTCAGCAACGCAGATGTTGCGCGACAAGAAGCCGCTCGCGACACGCGAATTGCCTGCGGCTCCCGGCATGCTGGTGGTCGGCCTGGTGACGGGCACGCTGTCGGGGCTGGTCGGCGCCGGCGGTGGTTTCATCTCCGTGCCCTTCATGATCTGGTGCAATGTGCGCATCCATCAGGCGGTCGCGACCAGTGCCGCGCTCGGCTTCCCGATAGCGCTGACCGGCACCTTGTCGAATATCTGGTTTGGTCTGCAAGAGCCGGCCCTGCCTTCAGGCTCGCTCGGTTTTGTGTACCTGCCCGCCTCGATGCCGATCGCGTTTGCGAGCGTGATCACCGCGCCGTATGGCGCGAAGGCCGCCCATGCATTGCCGGTCGCACGCCTGAAAAAAATCTTCGCGCTGGTGCTGTATGCACTGGCCGCTTACATGCTGTACAAGGGTTTGCAGCCCGGGTTCTAAAGCGTCAATCGCAAAAGCGTTCGCGCAGCAGATTTTTCTGTACCTTGCCCATCGTATTGCGCGGCAGTTCATCAACGAAGTGTACGCGCTTCGGTACCTTGAAGTTCGCGATCCTCGCCTTCAGTTCGGCGATGATCACGGACTCCGACAGGGTGCTGTCCTGGCGTGGCACGATGATCGCCGTCACCGCTTCGCCGAAATCCGGATGCGGCACGCCGACCACGGCGGATTCTTGCACGCCCGGCAAATCATCGAGCACGGATTCGATTTCTTTCGGATACACGTTGTAGCCGCCGGAGATAATCAGGTCCTTGCTACGACCGACGATGGATAAATATCCGTCCGCATCGAACTTGCCGACATCGCCGGTCTTGAAATACCCGTCGGCGGTAAATTCTTCGGCAGTTTTTTCCGGCATTTGCCAATAACCCCGGAAGACATTCGGTCCGCTGACCTGGATGTCGCCGATTTCGCCAGTCGCACAAGGGCGGCCTTCGCCATTCACCACGCGCACCGACACACCGGGCAGTGCCGGGCCGACGGTGCCGGCACGTCGCTCGCCCTGATACGGGTTGGATGTCAGCATCGCGGTCTCGCTCATGCCGTAACGTTCGAGTATGGTGTGGCCGCTGCGCTGCGCGAATTGCGTGAAGGTCTCTGTCAGCAGCGGCGCCGAGCCGGACACGCACAGGCGCAGGTTGGCGCACACGTCGCGCGTGAATGCCGGGTCGCTCAGCAGCCGCACGTAATAGGTGGGCACGCCCATGAAGACGGTGGCACGCGGCAGCTGGCGTATCACCGCCGCACTGTCGAATTTCGGCAGGAAGATCATTTTGCTGCCATTCCACAGTGCGCCATGTGCAGCGACGAACAATCCGTGAATGTGAAACAGCGGCAGCGCGTGCAGCAGCACGTCGCCCGCCCGCCAATGCCACACCTCATGCAGGGTCGCGATATTGGCGGCCAGGTTGCCATGCGTGAGCATCGCCCCCTTGCTGCGGCCGGTAGTGCCCGAGGTATACAGGATCGCTGCCAGATCATTCGCGTTGCGCGGGACGGTCGTGAAGCTGTCGCTAAAGTGCAGCGCACGCGACAGCAAGGAGCCGGTGTTGCGGCTGCCATGCGCGGCGCGTGCTTCATCCAGGGTGAATACCTGTGACACACCGCGACTGAACGCGATCTGTGTGATCCAGCCGAAATGTTGCGGTGTGCAGACCACGACCGATGGCGATGCGTTGTCAATGAAATAGGCCATTTCATCGGCGCGGTACGCGGTGTTCAGCGGCAGATACACGAAGCCGGCGCGGATAGTGGCCAGGTACAGCATCAATGCCTCGGCCGATTTCTCGACCTGCGCGGCGATGCGCGCGCCGGCCGGCAGCTTCAGGCTGGCCAACAGGTTGGCGATTTTTGCGCTGCCGCGCTCGAGGTCGCGCCAGCTGTAGTACAGAGGCTGCTGCTGATCGTCGGTGGTCTCCAGCCAGCAGCTGTCAAGGTCTTGCGGAAAGCGCGCACGGAACAGCGCATACAGGTTGGCTTGGGTCGTCATGCAGAGCCCTCGGCAGGTGCTGCTTGTTGTGAGCGATACGCCACTACCAGCAAGGTCACGCCCAGCACGATCATCGGTAGCGATAGCAGCTGTCCAGCCGACAGCACGAGGCTGCCGAACTGCACTTCATAGTCGGGCGTGCGGAAGTATTCGGTGAAGAAGCGTGCACAGCCATAGCCGGCTGCGAATACGCCGCCGACAGCCATCAGCGGGCGTGGCTTGCGTGCATACAGCCACAGCACCACAAACAGCAGCACGCCATCGACCGCGGCCTGGTACAACGGCGACGGATGGCGCGGCAGTTGATCGACATTGGGCCAGACCATCGCCCATGGCAGCGACGCGTCGGCAATACGACCGGGCAGCTCGGCATTGATGAAATTGCCGATGCGGCCAGCGGCATAGCCGAGCGGCACCAGCGGTGCGATGAAGTCCATCGTTTCCATCAGCTGGCGACCGCGGCGGCGGCTCCACAGCCACATCGCACCCAGCACACCGAGGAAGCCGCCGTGAAACGACATGCCGCCTTTCCAGACTGCGATGATCTCGGCAGGATGTGCGACGTAATACGCCGGGTGATAGAACAGCACTTCGCCCAGACGCCCGCCGATCACGACGCCGAGCACACCATAAAACAGCATGTCGTCCACATCTTCGGCCCGCCAGCCGGCGGCGCTGATGTGCGGCTGTCTCACGCGCAGCCGTCCCAGCACCATGAAGGACAAGAAAGCCAGCAGGTACATCAGCCCGTACCAGCGCACGGCAAACGGTCCGATCGCGAGCGCAATCGGGTCGGGCAGGGGATGGATCAGCATTCAGCTCGTCTTTCGCATCAGTTCGACAAACGCGGCCAGCACCGGTGAGTCATTGTCGCGTCGCCATGCGACACCCATGTCGATGGGCGCGCCGGCTTCATTCAGCGTGCGGTATTCCACACCGGGGCGCTGCAAATTCGACACGGATTGTGGCACAAGCGCGATACCCATGCCGGCGGAAACCAGGGCGATGATGGTCTGCATCTGTATCGCTTCCTGACCGATGCGCGGCGTCAGTCCCGCTTGCTGGAAACGCGCAAGGATCTTGTCATGGAACGCGGGTGCAAGCCTGCGCGGAAAGACGATCAGCGGCTGATCGCCGAGCTGTGTCAGCGATACCGGGCCGCGCTTGCGCACCAGCCCTTCCGGCATCGCCAGCACAAGCGGTTCCGACAGCACGGGCAGGCTGTCAAACTCGGCCTTCTGCTTGTCAGGCAGCGGCATCACCAGCAAGCCCAGGTCGATGTCGCCGGCGGTCAGCAATTCCAGCTGCAAATCGGTGGTCGCTTCCTGGAGCCGAATCTGAACCGACGGATACGCAGCGCGGAATTCGCGCAGTGCGCGCGGCATCACGCTGTAGTCGGCCATCGACACAAAGGCAATCGACAAGCTGCCGGATTCACCGGCCGCCGCCCGTTGCGCGAGCAGCGGCAGCGCATCGGCCTGCATCAGCAGGCGGCGCGCTTCCGGCAGCAGGGCGCGACCGGCGGCGCTCAGCGCCACGCTGCGACGCGTGCGCTGAAACAGGTCTGCGCCCAGCTTCGCCTCCAGTGCCTGTATCGCCTGGGACAGCGGCGGCTGCGTCATGTGCAGCCGCCGTGCGGCGCGGCCGAAGTGCATTTCCTCGGCCACTGCAATGAAATAGCGCAGCTGGCGCAGTTCGATATTCATGGTTCGATGCTCGTATTTGGATGTCTGGCTTTTGATATTTTAAAAATATCATTAATAGTCTAATCATATATTTGACAGCGAATAACAGGCAAGGCATCGTATCGGTCTTTTCCGATACACCGCCATTCACGGGAGATTCATCATGGCCGGCAATGATCGTTCGAAGAACGTTACCCAGGGCGTCGCCCGCAGCCCGAACCGCGCAATGTTTTATGCGATGGGCTACAAGAAAGAGGATTTCAGCAACCCGATGATCGGGATTGCGAACGGTCACTCAACCATCACCCCGTGCAACTCCGGTCTGCAAAAGCTGGCCGACGCGGCGATCGCTGCGACCAAGGCAGCCGGCGCGAACCCGCAGGTATTCGGCACCCCGACCATTTCGGACGGCATGTCGATGGGCACCGAGGGCATGAAGTATTCGCTGATCTCGCGCGAAGTTATCGCTGACGCGATCGAGACTTGCGTGCAGGGCCAGTGGATGGATGGTGTGGTCGTGATCGGTGGCTGCGACAAGAACATGCCGGGCGGGATGATCGCGCTGGCGCGTATCAACGTGCCGGGTATCTATGTGTACGGCGGCACCATCAAGCCGGGCAAATGGAAGGGCGAGGACCTGACCATTGTGTCAGCCTTCGAAGCGGTTGGTCAGTTCACGGCCGGCAAGATCTCGCAGGAAGATTTCGACGGCATTGAGAAGAACGCCTGCCCGTCGACCGGCTCTTGCGGTGGCATGTACACCGCGAACACCATGTCGTCGTCGTTCGAAGCGCTCGGCATGTCGCTGCTGTATTCGTCCACCATGGCCAACCCGGATGAGGAAAAGACTGTATCCGCCGCGGAATCGGCGCGCGTGCTGGTCGAGGCCGTGAAGAAAAATCTGCGTCCGCGCGACATCATCACGAAGAAGTCGATCGAGAATGCGGTGGCCGTGATCATGGCGACCGGCGGTTCGACCAATGCGGTGCTGCATTACCTCGCGATTGCACATTCGGCCGAGATCGAGTTCACCATCGATGACATCGAGCGCATGCGCAAGAAGGTGCCGGTGATCTGCGACCTCAAGCCGTCCGGCAAATACGTGGCGACCGACCTGCATGACGCCGGCGGCGTGCCGCAAGTGATGAAGCTGTTGCTCAACGCCGGCCTGCTGCATGGTGATTGCATGACCATCACCGGCAAGACCCTGGCCGAAGAACTGGCGCACGTGGCGGACCAGCCGCGTGCCGACCAGCATGTGATCAAGACGATCGACAATGCGCTGTACAAGCAGGGTCACCTCGCGATCCTGAAGGGTAATCTGTCGCCGGAAGGCTGCGTGGCCAAGATCACCGGCCTGAAGAATCCGGCCATCACCGGCCCGGCACGCGTGTTCGACGACGAGCAATCGGCGCTGCAGTCGATCCTGGCCGACAAGATCAAGGCCGGCGACGTGGTCGTGCTGCGCTACCTCGGCCCGAAGGGCGGCCCGGGCATGCCGGAGATGCTGGCGCCGACCTCGGCGCTGATCGGCAAGGGTCTCGGCGAATCCGTGGGCCTGATTACCGACGGCCGTTTCTCGGGCGCGACCTGGGGCATGGTGGTGGGCCACGTATCGCCGGAAGCGATTGCGGGCGGCACCATCGGTCTGGTGCAGGAAGGTGATTCGATCACGATCGATGCGCACCAGCTGCTGATCCAGCTAAATGTGTCGGATGACGAGATCGCGCGCCGTCGTGCAGCATGGACGCCGCCGGCGCCGAAGTATGCGCGTGGCGTGCTGGCCAAGTTTGCCAAATTGGCATCGTCAGCCAGCCGTGGCGCTGTCACCGACTGAGCACAGGCGGGCGTAAACGCCGCTGAAACACTTGTGTGAAGGAATGTAACCGCCCTGTGGCCGACGCCCGGGGCGGTGATAGTGTTCAAAACAAGCAGGAAAGCAAAATCAGGTTAAAATCCTGCGCACCCAATCAATGGAGAGACTCATGAAACAAATTCTGGTTGCTGCAGTGGCCGCTGGCGCGCTGCTGTCGAACGTCGCCTTTGCCAGCGAGCAGCTGGCCAAAGAGAAGAACTGCCTCGCCTGCCACGCTGTTGACCAGAAGCTGGTCGGCCCGGGCTACAAGGAAGTCGCTGCGAAGTACAAGGGCGACAAGACCGCCGAAGCCAAGCTGGCCACCAAGATCCAGAAGGGCGGCAGTGGCGTCTGGGGCGCGATCCCGATGCCGGCCAACCCGCAAGTGTCGGATGCCGAAGCCAAGGCGCTGTCGAAGTGGATCCTCGGCCTGAAGTGATCATCAGTTGCCAACGAAAAAGCGCTCCAAACGGAGCGCTTTTTTTTGCGCGCTTTGCTTCATGCGCGCTGTGCTGTGAGCCGCAACGACCCGCATCCAATGGGTCTGCTGACGGATCTTGTAACGGACCTGGCCGGACCTATACGGACTTAGACGGACCTTGTGACGGACCTTCTGCTTGATCTGCCGTATGGCTGACTTGCGCCGGGTTTGGGTGTCACGCCGAGATCATTTCGTCACAGCGATCTGCTCGCGCTTGCCACCCTTGAAGGTATACAAGGTCAGCGTGCCATTTTTGATGTCGCCGCGCGCATCGAATTCGATGGTGCCGGTCACGCCCTTGTAATTGGCCTTCGCCAGTTCAGGCAGGTAGGCCGCCGGCGCGACCGAATTGGCTTTCTGCATCGCTTCAGCCATGACCATCACCGCGTCATACACATACGGCGCGTACAGCTTCACGTCGGTGCCGAATTTTTTCTTGTAGTCGGCGCGGAACTGGTCCATCACTTTTTTCTGGCCTTCCTCGACACCGCCCGCCTCGGCACACACCACCTGGCCATCGGCCATCCCATTGCCTGCCAGTGCCGGCAACTGTTCGGTGCAGATGCCATCGCCGCCCATGTATTTGGCGGTGATCCCCAGCTGCTTCATCTGTCGCAGCATCGGGCCACCGACGGCATCCATGCCGCCAAAGAAAATCAGGTCCGGGTTCTTGCCCTTGATCGCGGTGAGGATCGCATTGAAATCCGTCGCCTTGTCGTTCGTGTACTGGCGGCCCACCACATTGATGCCGGCCGCTTTCGCCGCTTTCATGAATTCATCGGCCACGCCCTGCCCATAGGCGGTCCGGTCGTCAATGATCGCGACGTTCTTGACCTTCAGCGTGTTGGCGGCATAGCGGCCGAGTGCGCCGCCGAGCTGGCCGTCATTCGCAACCACGCGGAATGCGCCCTTGTAGCCCTGCTGCGTGTACTTCGGGTTGGTGGATGACGGCGAGATCTGCGGAATGCCATTGTCGTTGTAGATCTTGGACGCCGGAATCGTGGTTCCCGAGTTCAGATGGCCGATCACGCCGTTGATCTTCGCATCGACCAGCTTCTGTGCAGCAGCGGTGGCTTGCTGCGGATTGGCTGCATCATCTTCGGGCAGCAGCACGAACTTCACTTTCTTGCCGGCGATGGTGACGCCTTTGGCATTCAGCGCATCGACCGCCATCCGTGCGCCATTTTCATTGTCCTTGCCCAGATGCGCGATTTGCCCGGACAGCGGGCCGACATGACCGATCTTCACCACTTGTTCCTGCGCGCTGGCGATGTTCGCTGTCGCCAGCAACGCAACGGTCAACGACGCAGCGAATGGCACGCTCGGCAGGCGAAGCGAAAGCAGGGCACCAGACACCGGGGAACGCGAGAGCAGGGTACGCGAGCAGCGCATGCAAGAACTCCTTGATAGTTGAACAACGCGACGGTAATACAAACCAGGCTGTTCACGCAATCAGCGGATCAGCTGCGTACCGGAATCGACACCACCGACGGTGCGTGATCGCGCATCGTCATGCCGATGAATGCAAAATCGACATCGGGGCGACGGCCCGACACGAGGTCGGCAATCGCGCGGCCCGATCCGCAACCCATGGTCCAGCCCAGCGTGCCGTGGCCGGTGTTCAGGAACAGGTTCGCGATACGCGTGCGCCCGATATAGGGCACGTTGGATGGCGTCAGTGGCCGCAAGCCGGCCCAGTACACCGGATCATCGTAATCGCAGGCATCGGGGAACAACTCGCGCGTGCGACGTGTGATCGCATCGCAGCGCACCGGATTCAGCTCGCGCGTGTAGCCATTGATCTCGCAGGTGCCGGCCACGCGCAGGCGGTCGCCGAGGCGCGAGATCACGAGCTTGTAGCCATCGTCGGTCAGCGATACTTGCGGCGCACGGGCCGCATCGGTGACCTGGTAGGTGGCCGAATACCCTTTGCCCGGATACAGCAGCAGATCGATGCCGAGCGGCTTGACCAGCGGCCCCGAGAAGCTGCCGGTGGCCAGCACGAAGCTGTCGGCCTGCAGCAGCTGATGGCGCCCATGCGCATCGATCACTTCAACGCCGCTGATGCGTGCCGCCGCGCCGCTGCCTTCGTGCAGCAGCCGCGTCACCGTGTGGTTGTAGCGGAAGCTGACACCGGCTTCCGCGCATTTCGCAGCCAGTCCGCTGCTGAACTTGTGCACATCGCCCGATTCATCGGTGGCCGTGTAATCGCCACCGACGATCTTGTGACGGATGGACGCCAGTGCCGGTTCGATGCGCACGACCTCATCAGCAGCGATGGTCTGGCGCGGGCAGCCGAGCTCGCGCATCAGAGCGGCAGCAGGCAGCGACTGCCGGAATTCTTCTTCGTCGGTATAGAAATGCAGAATGCCGCGCGTTTCGCAGTCGTACGCAATGCCGGTCTCGTCGCGCACCGCCTGCAGCGTCTGCCGGCTGTACTCGGCGATGTTGACGATTTGACGAATATTGTGTGCCGTGCGCGACGGCAGGCACTCGCGCAGGAAGGCGAGTCCCCAGCGCCATTGCAGCCAATCGGGACGCAAGCGGAACAGCAGCGGTGCATCTTCGCGGCCCAGCCACTTCAGGAGCTTTTTCGGGGCCGCCGGATTGGCCCAGGGTTCGGCATGCGACACCGAGATCTGCCCGCCATTCGCGAAACTGGTTTCAAGGGCGGCGCCGGGCTGACGCTCGATGACGGTGACATCATGGCCTGCCTTCTGCAGGAACCATGCGGAGCTAGTGCCGACGATGCCGGCGCCGAGGACGATGACTTTCATTGCGGGACCTTGTAGGTGCAAAGCATACGCCTTTCGGCGGTGCTTTGCAGGTGGCGGGTCACTGTCTCGATCGTCAGTATTGTGTGCTCAGTCGTGCGTGTTGAGTCGCGCAATTTCATCTGCGACGGCGCGCCGGACTTCATCCTGCAATCGCTGTTCGAGCAGCCCGCCGACTTCGTACGCAACCGTCGCTGAAAGTTCCCCTGCAGCAGTTTGTGCAGCCGACGGTAGTGCATTCGTCAATGCCGTCAGCAGCTCGGCCTGCAGTCGAGCGCCCATCGCGCGCGGCAGGTGTTCGCGCAGTGCCGCTTCCACCAGCACTGGCACATGCACGGAGAGTTCGGCGATCAGGCGTTCGCTCAGCATGTGCTCGATCTGCTGCACATCGATGGCGGCTGCGCGTGCAGCGGTGTGTGCCGAGGCAGGTGCATCATCGAAGTGGTGTTCGACCTCGACATGCGTGACCTGGATGTTCGTCGCATCGCCATACGATGCATCGCCGGGCTGCGAGCGCTGCGCACCGTCGGCAATCACATCGGTCAGGATCGGGAAATCGGCATCGCTGGGTGTGCTCATGATTTGTCTGCCACGAAGTGGGTCAGCGGGTAACCGCGCTGTTGGTATTGGCGATAGCGTTCACGCCCGGACTGTACATCGTCGTCACCGGTGGACACGATCTCGAACATGCGCTCGAAGCGCGCAAAGTGCGCAGGCGTTGCCGATGCGAGATTGACCAGCACCTGATGGTGCGGCAGCGGTGCATCGGCATCGCTGGTCAGAATCACCGGCGTTTGTGCGGCCAGTTCATCACCGGCCATCACATGCGGCAGGAAGTCCTGCTCCGAAAACGTCCACAAGGCCTGATCCAGCGCCGCCAGCTGTGCGCTGTCCCCGTACACGACCACCTTCTGGTCGGCGCCGCGCGCTTTGCGCACCAGCCGGCAGGTATAGCCGATCTTGTCGGGGATGTTGGTATGAAAATCGATTCGGGTCATGGTGCGCCTTCAGGCCGGGCCATCGCCGCTCGCCACCGCCCGCCATCGGCCAGCGGCATGGCGGCGTAGTGGCATAGCGGCATGGCGGTGCAGCAGCTACTTCTCCGGACGAATTGTACTGCCTTCACCGCCGCGCACCCCATCCGGAGGAACGACTTCAGTCCTCTGCCTTCAGGCTTGCACCATCCCGTTATGCCGCAGCAGTGCATCGATGCTCGGCTCCCGTCCGCGGAAGGCCGTGAATGACGCCAGCGCGGGACGCGAGCCGCCCACCGACAGGATCTCGCGATGGAAGGCGAGGCCGGTTTCGGCCAGCCGGTTCGGGTCGCCCTGCGCTTCTTCGAATGCGCCATACGCATCCGCCGACAACACTTCCGCCCATTTGTAGCTGTAATAGCCGGCCGCATAACCGCCGGCGAAAATATGCGAGAACGAATGCTGGAAGCGATTGAACGCCGGCGGGATGATGACAGCGACACGATGCCGCACGTCGGCCAGCAAGTCGGCCACGGTCTGGTTGCCGTTCGGGTCGTAGTCGTAGTGCAGGTGCATGTCGAACAGCGAGAATTCGACCTGGCGCAGCATCTGCAGGCCGGACTGGAAATTTTTCGCGGCGATCATCTTGTCATACAGCGCACGCGGCAGCGGCTCACCGGTATCGGCATGCGCGGTCATGTGTTGCAGTACATCCCATTCCCAGCAGAAGTTCTCCATGAACTGCGACGGCAGTTCGACTGCATCCCATTCCACGCCGGAGATACCGGACACGCCCAGCTCATCGACGGCGGTCAGCATGTGGTGCAGGCCATGGCCGAATTCATGGAACAGCGTGATCACTTCGTCATGCGTGAAATAGGCGGGCTTCTTCACGCCATTGATCACCTGCGGCTCGGTGAAATTGCAGGTCAGGTAAGCGATCGGGGTCTGCACGTCGCCAGCCAGGTTCTTGCGGCCGCGTGCATCATCCATCCATGCGCCGCCGCGCTTGCCATTGCGCGCATACAGGTCGAGGTAGAACTGGCCGACCAGCTTGCCGTGTTTCTCGATGCGGTAGAACGTCACGTCCGGATGCCACAGCGGGCTGGTATCGGGCCGGATGTCAACGCCGAACATGTTCTGGATCAGCCGGAACAGGCCGCCGACGACCTTGGGCTCGGGGAAGTATTGCTTCACTTCCTGCTCGGAGAAGGCATAGCGGTTTTCGCGCAGCTTCTCCGATGCATACGTCATGTCCCAGGCTTCCAGCTGATCGAGACCCAGCTCGGCTTTCGCGAACGCACGCAGCTCGGCCAGGTCGTTCTCTGCAAACGGGCGCGCGCGGGTCGCGAGGTCGTCGAGGAATTTGATCACTTGTGCCGGCGAGGTCGCCATCTTCGGCACCAGCGACACCTCGGCGAAGTTCGCATAGCCAAGCAGCTTCGCTTCTTCATCGCGCAGCTTCAGGATGTCGATGATGTTCTGCGTGTTGTCCCATGCCGGTGTTGCCCCCAGCTCGGAGGCCTTGGTCGCGTTTGCGCGGTACATCGTTTCGCGCAGCGCGCGGTCATCTGCATATTGCAGGATAGGGAAATAGGAGGGGAAGTGCAGCGTGAAGCGCCAGCCCGGCTTGCCTTCTTTCTCGGCCGACGCACGCGCCATCTGCTTCACATCGTCCGGCAAGCCGGCCAGTCGCGCTTCATCGTCGATGATCAGTTCATACGCATTGGTCGCATCTAGCACATTTTCCGAAAAGCGCGTTGACAGTGCCGCTTGCTGCTCCTGGATTTCGGCAAAGCGTGGCTTCTGTTCATCCGGCAGTTCGGCACCGCCCAGACGGAAATCACGCACCGCATTGTCGATGATCTTTTTGCGTGCCGGCGCGAGACGCTGGTACTCGGAGCTGGCTTGCAGTGCCTTGTACTTTTCAAACAATTTCAGGTTACTGCCCAGCTCGGTCCAGAATTCGGTGACCTTGGGCAGGTTGTCGTTGTAGGCCGCGCGCAGCTCCGGCGTATCGACAACCGCATTCAGATGGCCGACCACGCCCCACGCGCGACCGAGGCGCTCGGTCACGGCTTCCAGGGGCGTGACGAAATCATCCCAGCTCGGTAGCGCAGTGGATTGCTCCAGTGTTTGCACGACCGCGCGCGCATCATCCAGCAAGCGGGCGATGGCTGGCGTCACATGTTCAGGCTGGAAGAGGTCGAAACGGGGCAGGTCGCTGAAGTCCAGTAATGCGTTGTTGCTCATCGTGATTCCATTCAAATGCAGTGTCAGCCGCGCTCGGCCGCCTCGATCGTGTTCACCAGCAGCATCGTGATCGTCATCGGACCGACGCCGCCCGGTACCGGCGTGATCCAGCCTGCGACGTCGGCGCTGGGTACATAGTCGACATCACCACAGAGCTTGCCGGCGTCGTCGCGGTTCATGCCGACATCGATCACCACCGCACCCGGCTTGACCATATCGGCGGTCACGATGTTCCGCTTGCCGGTGGCCACGACCAGGATATCCGCATCGCGGGTGTGATGGCCGAGGTCGCGGGTCTTGGAATTGCAGATGGTGACGGTGGCACCGGCTTGCAACAACAGCATCGCCTGCGGCTTGCCGACGATGTTGGAGGCGCCGACCACCACCGCATGCGCGCCGCGCACCGGGTAATCGATGGATTCGAGCATCTTCATCACGCCATACGGCGTGCACGGGCGGAATAGCGGCTGGCCCGTCATCAGCAGACCGGCATTGCTGATGTGGAAACCGTCCACATCTTTTTCGGCGGCGATCGCTTCGATCACCTTGTGCGAATCGATATGCGCCGGCAGCGGCAGCTGCACCAGGATGCCGTGGATGCTCGGGTCCTGGTTCAGCGCATCGACTCGCGCCAGCAACTCGGCCTCGGTCATGCTCGCATCGTATTTCTCAAGCACCGAATGAATGCCATTCTCTTCGCAAGCTTTGACTTTGTTGCGGACGTACACCTGCGACGCCTGGCTGTCGCCGACCAGGATCACCGCGAGGCCGGGTTGCCGGCCGCGGGCCGTCAGTGCGGCCGCACGCTTCGCGACATCGGCGCGCAGTTGTTGGGACAGGAGGATGCCATCAATGATCTGTGCGGGCATGGGAGGACGCTCTTTATTGTGTGAGGGGAGCGCACATTATAGAAGCGCCTCCGAGATGCCGCCGGCAGGCCCCGCGCAGGCGCTGTGTGGCCGCGATTGCGCGCGTGTTTTCACGGTGGTTTGAGCGTGTGTGGGGCTAGTCGATGGGTGGCCCATCGACGGGGCGCGCGAGTGCGCATGGGCTTGCTGAAAATGCATCTTCTGTTTGATGCTTGCCAAAGAGCGCGCGTTCCATGCTGTTCATCAAAGTTGCGCGCCTTAGAGTAGGCAAGCGCAGAGATTTTCAAATTGATTACTTATCGTATTATGAAACGCTGTATCGTATTTTGAAAATCACCGGAAGTCCTGCTACACTCCGTCGCAATTGAAAGTCGGGCTGCTTTCGCTGTATCGTGAAGCGGTCGGCTCCCCCTGCAACCGGCCAAGATAAAACTCCAGGAGACATCCATCATGGCAGCGCAAATCGACAATATCCTGGCGCAAGCCGCCAATGATCCCGACGTCATGGAAACCAAGGAGTGGCTGGATGCACTCGAATCCGTGATCGAACATGAGGGTGCGGAGCGCGCCCACTATCTGCTGGAGCGCATGGTCGATCTGGCACGCCGCCGTGGCGCACACATCCCGTTCTCCAGCAATACCGCGTACGTCAACACCATCCCGGCCCACCTCGGCCAGCACTGCCCCGGCAATCTCGAATACGAAGAGCGCCTGCGCTCGTGGATGCGCTGGAACGCGATGGCCATGGTGGTCAAGGCCAACCGTGCCGACGGCGACCTCGGCGGCCACATCTCGTCGTTCGCATCGCTGGCGAACATGCTGGGCATCGGCTTCAACCACTTCTGGCATGCGCCGACCGAAGACCACGGCGGCGACCTGCTCTACATCCAGGGCCATTCCTCACCCGGCGTGTACGCGCGTGCATATCTTGAGGGCCGCATCAGCGAAGACCAGATGCTGAACTTCCGTCGTGAAGTCGAAGGCAAGGGTCTGTCGTCCTATCCGCACCCGAAACTGATGCCGGACTTCTGGCAATTCCCGACCGTGTCGATGGGCCTCGGCCCGCTGATGGCGATTTATCAGGCGCGTTTCCTGAAGTACCTGCATGCACGTGAGATCGCGAACACCGCGAACCGCAAGGTGTGGGCGTTCTGCGGCGACGGCGAGATGGACGAGCCGGAATCGATGGGTGCGATCGGCATGGCCGGCCGCGAAATGCTGGACAACCTGGTGTTCGTCATCAACTGCAACCTGCAGCGTCTGGACGGCCCGGTGCGCGGCAACGGCAAGATCATCCAGGAACTGGAAGCCGATTTCCGCGGTGCCGGCTGGAACGTGATCAAGGTCATCTGGGGTTCGCCGTGGGATGACCTGCTGGCGCGCGACAAGGATGGCGTGCTGCAGCGGATCATGATGGAAACCGTCGATGGCGAGTATCAGAACTACAAGGCCAAGGATGGCGCCTATGTGCGCAAGCATTTCTTTGGCAAGGATCCGCGCGCGCTGGAACTGGTGGCCAATATGTCGGACGACGACATCTGGCGCCTGACCCGTGGCGGCCACGACCCGCACAAGATCTTTGCTGCGTACAAGGCGGCGCAGGAACACACCGGTCAGCCGACCGTCCTGCTGGTGAAGACCGTCAAGGGCTATGGCATGGGCAAGTCGGGCGAGGCGCGCAACACGGCGCACCAGACCAAGAAGCTCGACGATGACGCGATCCGCGAAATGCGCGACCGCTTCGGCATCCCCATCCCGGATGACAAGCTGCACGAAGTGCCGTTCTACAAGCCGTCCGATGACGCGCCCGAGATCAAGTACCTGCACGAGCGCCGCCAGGCACTCGGCGGTTATCTGCCGCAGCGTCGCCGCGTCGCCGAAGAAAAGCTGCTGGTACCCGAGCTGTCCGCGTTCCAGGCAGTGCTGGATGCGACTGCCGAAGGCCGCGAGATCTCGACCACGCAAGCCTATGTGCGCTGCCTGACCGCGCTGTTGCGCGATGCGAACCTCGGTCCGCGTGTCGTGCCCATCCTCGTTGATGAAGCGCGTACTTTCGGCATGGAAGGTTTCTTCCGCCAGATCGGTATCTTCAGTCAGCGCGGCCAGTTGTACGAGCCGGTCGACAAGGACCAGGTCAGCTACTACCGCGAAGACAAGGCCGGCCAGATCCTGCAGGAAGGTATCAACGAAGCGGGTGCGATGAGCTCGTGGATTGCTGCGGCGACGTCATACTCGACGAACAACCGCGTGATGATCCCGTTCTACATCTTCTACTCGATGTTCGGGCTCCAGCGCATCGGTGACCTCGCATGGGCCGCCGGCGACATGCGCGCGCGCGGCTTCCTGTTGGGCGGTACGTCGGGCCGTACCACGCTGAATGGCGAAGGCCTGCAGCACGAAGACGGCCACAGCCATATCCTCGCGTCGACCATCCCGAACTGCATGCCGTACGACCCGACCTTCGCGCATGAAGTCGCGGTCATCATGCACGATGGTCTGAAGCGCATGGTCGAGAAGCAGGAAGATGTGTTCTATTACATCACGCTGATGAACGAGAACTACAGCCATCCGGGTCTCAAGGCGGGCCAGGAAGAAGGCATCCTGAAGGGCATGTACCTGTTGCAGCCGTCGGCCGACAAGAAGGCCAAGCAGCGCGTGCAGCTGATGGGCTCGGGCACCATCCTGCGTGAAGTGATGGCGGCTGCCGAACTGCTGGAAAAGGATTGGGGTGTCGCGGCCGACATCTGGTCGGCGCCGTCGTTCACGCTGCTGGCACGCGATGGGCAGGACGCCGACCGCTGGAACCTGCTGAACCCCACCGCCAAGGCGCCGAAAGTCCCGTACGTGACGCAGCAGTTGCAGGATGCGAAGGGCCCGGTCATTGCATCGACCGATTACATGCGTGCGTATGCGGAACAGATCCGTCCGTTCATGCCCAAGGGCCGCACCTATCGCGTGCTCGGCACCGATGGGTTCGGTCGCTCGGACACCCGCGCCAAGCTGCGCGAGTTCTTCGAGGTGAACCGCTACTTCGTGACGGTCGCTGCGCTGAAGGCGCTGGCCGATGAAGGCAGCATCGATGCATCGGTGGTCGCGAAGGCGGTCGCCAAATATGGCATCGACCCGAACAAGCCGAACCCGGTCACCCAATAATCCGCGGGCCAATAACGGAGCGTAACAAGAATGAGCCAAATAGAAATCAAGGTGCCCGATATCGGTGACTTCAAGGAAGTGGAAGTCATCGAACTGCTGGTGAAGCCGGGCGACACGGTGAAGGCCGAGCAATCGCTGATCACGGTGGAGTCGGACAAGGCGAGCATGGAAATCCCGTCATCAGCGGCGGGCGTGGTGAAGGAATTGAAGGTGAAGCTCGGTGACAAGGTCGCCGAGGGCTCGCTGATCCTGATGCTGGAAGCGAGCGATGCCGCTGCAACGCCGGCACCGGCAGCAGCTGCGCCGGCACCTGCCGCTGCACCGGCGCCTGCACCCGC
>JACCDN010590862.1_pt1 | contig 75134 bp, 70 predicted proteins | sample 7441691 | NCBI WGS metagenome assembly JACCDN01 (sample SAMN15323439, study PRJNA562643) | freshwater metagenome | isolation source: river surface water | place: USA:Blue River Watershed | collected 2017-08-16
GCTCCATCAAGCCCCACACCCACTTCACGGGCGAGATCTATGTCTTGTCCAAGGACGAGGGCGGCCGCCACACACCTTTCTTCAACAACTACCGCCCCCAGTTCTACTTCCGTACAACGGACGTGACCGGTGCGATCGAGTTGCCAGAAGGCAAGGAAATGGTTATGCCGGGTGACAACGTGTCGATCACAGTCAAGCTGATCAACCCCATCGCCATGGAAGAAGGCCTGCGCTTCGCTATCCGTGAAGGTGGACGTACCGTTGGTGCGGGTGTCGTTGCCAAGATCATCGCGTAATTCGCAAATACAAAGGAATTACCATGGCAACCAAGCAAAAAATTCGCATTCGCCTAAAGGCGTTTGACTATAAGCTGATCGACCAGTCCGCTGCGGAGATCGTGGAAACTGCAAAACGTACCGGCGCAATTGTTAAAGGCCCAGTGCCTTTGCCAACACGCATGAAGCGTTTCGACATTCTGCGTTCACCTCACGTGAACAAGGCTAGTCGTGACCAGTTTGAAATTCGCACCCACCAGCGCCTGATGGACATCGTTGATCCAACAGACAAGACAGTTGATGCTTTGATGAAGCTCGACCTGCCAGCAGGTGTGGACGTAGAGATCAAGCTGCAGTAATTGACCCACAAGACTTGGCGCGAGCCGGGTCTTGCGTCAAAACCAGAAGCGGGTTATACTCGCGGGCTCGACATGGATTTGCCTATACGTAAAGTATGAGCGCCCGGTTGGGTTTTATTAACAGTCTTCCACGCAAAAACACTGTAGCCAATTGAAGTTGCAGTGGTGGAAGTTACGGAGAAAACAATGAGTCTTAGCAATCGCTTAGGGTTGCTGGGTCGCAAGGTTGGCATGATGCGCCTATTCACCGACGACGGGGACGCTGTTCCTGTTACGGTGGTAGATGTGTCCAATAACCGCGTGACTCAGGTGAAAACCCAGGAGAATGATGGCTACGTTGCCTTGCAGGTTACGTTCGGTGCACGCAAAGCTTCGCGTGTTTCCAAGCCAGCCGCTGGTCACCTTGCGAAAGCAGGCGTTGAAGCCGGTGAAGTCATCCAGGAATTCCGTGTGACCGCTGATGCAGCGGCCAAGTACGCAGCTGGCGCAACTGTGCCGGTGTCTGACGTATTTGCAGTTGGCCAGAAGGTGGACGTGCAAGGCACGACCATTGGTAAGGGCTACGCCGGAACGATCAAGCGTCACCACATGAGTTCACAGCGCGCATCGCACGGCAATAGCCGTTCGCACAATGTGCCTGGTTCCATTGGTATGGCGCAAGATCCCGGACGTGTGTTTCCAGGTAAGCGCATGACGGGTCACTTGGGTGTTGATTTGGTCACTACCCAGAATCTAGACATTTTCCGCATCGACGAATCACGTCAGCTGTTGTTGATCAAGGGTGCTATCCCTGGATCCGCTGGTGGATTTGTGACCGTGCGTCCTGCTGTAAAAGCAAAGTCTGAAACCGCGAAAGGAGCGAACTGATGCAGCTCGAACTCCTAAACGATCAAGGCCAGGCCACTTCGAAATACGAAGCCCCTGAGACCGTGTTTGGTCGCGCATACAACGAAGATCTGGTGCACCAGGTCGTGGTTGCTTTCCAGGCCAATGCCCGCCAAGGTACGCGCGCCCAGAAAGACCGTGAACAGGTCAAGCACTCAACCAAGAAGCCCTTCAAGCAAAAAGGTACTGGCCGCGCTCGTGCTGGTATGACGTCCTCGCCTCTGTGGCGTGGAGGCGGCCGCATATTCCCGAATATGCCGGACGAAAACTTTGCGCAAAAAATCAACAAGAAGATGTACCGTGCCGGTATGGCCTCCATCTTGTCGCAGCTGGCCCGTGAAGGTCGCTTGGCTGTGGTTGAGTCGCTCAAGGTTGATTCGCCAAAGACCAAGCCATTGGCTGCAAAGTTCAAGGCCATGAATCTGCAATCTGTACTGGTTATCGCCGACGAAGTCGATGAAAACCTGTACTTGGCTTCGCGTAACCTGGTCAACATCCTGGTGGTGGAGCCCCGCTACGCTGATCCGTTGTCATTGGTGCACTACCGCAAGGTATTGGTAACCAAGGCTGCCATGGACAAACTCAAGGAGATGTTCGCATGAGCGCCCGTATGAACAACACGTCGAAAGTCAAATACGACGAAGGTCGTTTGATGCAGGTATTGGTTGCTCCCATCGTGTCTGAAAAAGCCACCATGGTTGCTGAAAAATCCAACGCCGTGACATTCAAAGTGCTGCAAGACGCTACCAAGCCAGAGATCAAGGCCGCTGTGGAATTGATGTTCAAGGTTGAAGTGCAAGGCGTTTCTGTAGTGAACACCAAAGGCAAGACCAAGCGTTTTGGCAAATCCGTTGGCCGTCGCGACAATGTTCGCAAGGCCTATGTGATGCTCAAGGCTGGTCAAGAGCTGAACCTCGGTGGGGAGGCTGCGTAATCATGGCTGTTATCAAAATGAAACCAACTTCCCCAGGCCGTCGTGGCGTGGTGAAGATTTCGCGTGACCACCTCCACAAGGGTGCGCCTCACGCTGCCTTGCTCGAACCCCAGTTCCAGCAAGCCGGTCGTAACAACAACGGCCACATTACTACCCGCCACAAAGGCGGAGGACACAAGCACCACTACCGTGTGGTTGACTTTGTTCGCAACAAAGACGCAATTCCTGCCAAGGTTGAGCGCATTGAGTACGACCCTAACCGTTCCGCGCACATCGCTTTGGTGTGCTACGCAGACGGCGAGCGCAAGTACATCATTGCTCCCCGTGGTCTGGAAGTCGGCGCTACCATCATGAGCGGTTCCGAAGCGCCAATCCGCGTGGGCAACACATTGCCAATCCGCAATATCCCAGTGGGTTCCATCATCCATTGCGTGGAACTGCAAGTTGGCAAGGGCGCACAGATCATCCGTTCTGCGGGTACCTCTGCAACCCTGTTGGCACGCGAAGGCACTTACGCCCAGGTTCGTATGCGGTCGGGTGAGGTTCGCAAGATCCACATTGATTGCCGCGCAACCATTGGCCAAGTTGCCAACGAAGAGCACAGCCTGCGTCAACTGGGTAAAGCCGGTGTCAAGCGCTGGATGGGTATCCGCCCAACCGTTCGCGGTGTGGTGATGAACCCGGTCGACCACCCACACGGTGGTGGCGAAGGCAAGACAGGCGAAGGCCGTCATGCAGTCGATCCTTGGGGTAATCTGACCAAGGGTTACCGTACCCGTAACAACAAGCGCACGCAGGTCATGATCGTGTCGCGTCGCAAGAAGTAAGGGGAAGGTTAAATGACTCGCTCACTCAAAAAAGGTCCATTTGTGGATCACCACTTGGTAGCCAAGACCGAAAAGGCCGTTGCTACCAAGGACAAGAAGCCGATCAAGACTTGGTCGCGTCGTTCCATGATCTTGCCCGATTTCATCGGCTTGACCGTTGCCGTGCACAACGGCAAGCAGCACGTGCCGGTCTATATCACTGACCAAATGGTTGGCCACAAGTTAGGTGAGTTCGCGCTCACACGGACTTTCAAGGGCCACCCTGCGGACAAAAAAGTCCAGAAGAAATAAGGAGTTGACCATGGAAACACGTGCAACCCTTCGTGGCGTTCGTTTGTCGGTTGACAAAGGCCGTCTGGTCGCGGACTTGATTCGCGGCAAGAAAGTAGACCAAGCCCTGAACATCTTGCAATTCACACAGAAAAAAGCTGCTGTGATCATCAAGAAGGTTCTGGAGTCCGCTATTGCCAATGCTGAGCACAATGACGGTGCCGACATCGACGAGTTGAAGGTTAAAACCATCTACGTCGAGCAAGGCGCATCACTGCGTCGCTTCACGGCCCGCGCCAAAGGCCGCGGCAACCAAATCAGAAAACCCACGTGCCATGTGTACGTGACGGTTGGTAACTGAAAGAGGCCAGGAAGATATGGGACAAAAAATCCACCCAACCGGTTTTCGCTTGTCGATTAGCCGCAACTGGTCTTCACGCTGGTACGCCAGCAACCGTGATTTCGCCGGCATGCTTGCCGAAGACATCAAGGTTCGTGAATACCTCAAAGCAAAACTGAAGAACGCTTCGGTTTCGCGTATTCTGATCGAGCGTCCTGCCAAGAACGCCCGCATCACCATCTTCTCGGCACGTCCGGGCGTGGTGATCGGCAAGAAAGGCGAAGACATCGAAAACCTCAAGCGCGATCTGGGCAAGCAGCTCGGCGTGCCTGTGGCCGTGAACATCGAAGAAGTGCGCAAGCCGGAAATCGATGCCAAGTTGATCGCCGATAGCATTACGCAGCAATTGGAAAAGCGGATTATGTTCCGCCGTGCCATGAAGCGCGCTATGCAAAACGCCATGCGTCTGGGTGCCTTGGGTATCAAGATTATGTCGTCCGGTCGTCTGAACGGCATTGAAATCGCCCGCTGCGAATGGTACCGCGAAGGTCGCGTGCCACTTCATACATTGCGTGCGGACATTGACTACGGAACTTCCGAAGCCAAGACCACTTACGGCATTATTGGCGTGAAGGTCTGGGTCTACAAGGGTGACACACTGGGTCGTAACGATCTGCCTGCCGCCGTTGAGCCCCGTGCTGAAGAAGAGCGCCGCCCACGTGGCCCCCGCCGTGATGACCGTGGCGGTGCCCGCCCTGGTTCTGACCGTCCTGCACCCCGTGGCGCCCGTCGTCCCGAAGGTAGCAATGCGGCCCCCGCCGATGGAAGCGACAAGCCTGTAGGGGCTTCTGATGCCGCCGCCGATAAACCCACCGTTAAGCGCGTTCGCAAAGTCGCCGCGCCAGCTGCAGCAGCTGACGGTAAAGGAGAATAATTATGTTGCAACCTGCTCGCCGGAAATACCGCAAAGAGCAAAAGGGCCGTAACACTGGTATCGCGACACGAGGCAGCTCAGTCGCTTTCGGTGACTTCGGTCTGAAATGCACGGATCGCGGCCGTTTGACCGCTCGCCAAATTGAAGCCGCACGTCGTGCGATTTCCCGTCACGTGAAGCGTGGTGGACGTATCTGGATTCGTGTGTTCCCTGACAAGCCAATCTCCCAAAAGCCTGCTGAAGTGCGTATGGGTAACGGCAAGGGTAACCCTGAGTACTACGTGGCTGAAATTCAGCCGGGTAAGATCGTTTTTGAAATCGTCGGTGTGCCTGAAGAGCTGGCACGTGAAGCGTTCCGTTTGGCAGCTGCCAAACTGCCTTTGCGTACTACTTTTGTGGCCCGCATGATCGGCCAGTAATCAGGAGCCAATGATATGAAAACTACTGAACTGCGCAAAAAAGACGTTGATGGTTTGAAGACGGAAGTCAAAGCGCTGCAAAAAGCACACTTTGGCCTGCGTATGCAAAAAGCCACGCAACAACTCACCAACACAGCCACGATTCGCACTGCGCGCCGTGACATTGCTCGCGCCAAGACCATTCTTGTCGAGAAGCAAAGTGCTGACAAATCCGCCAAATAAGGAGCGATAAATGACGGAAGCTAAAAAATCCCTCAAGCGCACCTTGATTGGCAAGGTGGTCAGCGACAAGCGTGCCAAGACGGTTACTGTGCTGATTGAGCGCCGTGTTAAACACGAGCTCTACGGCAAGATCGTTGGTAAGTCCAGCAAGTACCATGCCCATGACGAAAAGGGCGAGTACAAAATGGGCGACATGATTGAAATCACGGAAAGCCGTCCGATTTCCAAGACCAAAAACTGGGTTGCAACCCGTTTGGTTCAAAAGGCCATCGAAGTCTAAAGGGCTTGCCCTTCGGGCCAACAGGCTCCCTCAAAACGGCTCACAATTGTGAGCCGTTTTGCTTTGTGCTGACAGCGCATCGCGCAGGCGTCGGTCAATTAGCAATCCAAGGCGATTGAACCTTGGTGACAAACATTTTCTGGAGTAAATATGATTCAAGTTGGCGACACACTTCCCGCAACCGTTTTGATGGAGTATTCCGAGGTCGAGGGTGAAGGATGTAGCATCGGCCCCAATCCCGTTGAAGTGGCCAAAGCGACTGCTGGCAAGACCATTGCGCTCTTTGCATTGCCGGGCGCATTTACACCTACTTGCTCTGCCAAGCATGTTCCTGGATATGTCGAAAATGCCGCAGCTTTCAAGGCGGCTGGAGTCGACGAAATCTGGTGCCTGAGCGTGAACGATGCGTTTGTGATGGGTGCATGGGCACGCGACCAAAAGACAGGTGACAAAGTGCGCATGTTGGCTGATGGAAGCGCTGCATTTGCCCAGGCTACCGGATTGACACTGGACCTCACTAGCAAAGGCATGGGTTTGCGCAGCAACCGCTATTCCATGCTGGTCAAAGACGGTAAGGTCACTGCATTGAATATCGAAGGCCCAGGCAAGTTTGAAGTGAGCGACGCAGCGACATTGTTGGCGCAAGCTAAAGCGTAAAACTGCAAAGGCGCGGTAGCGATCCAAACCCCGGCAGACCACAGACTTTGGTTTGCCGGGGTTTCTTGCTTTACAGATCTGCCTTCAGGTAATGTGCACCTGCGATGGGATTAAAGTAATACGGCGGAATTTCCTCGAAACCCAATTCTTCGTAAAGCGCGCGGGCCGCTTCCATATCGTCCAGAGTGTCCAGCAAAATGCAGTCATAACCAGCTACACGGGCTTGGTCCAAAATCTCCTCGGCCAACCTACGCCCCAAACGCATGCCCCGAAACTGCGGCCGCACATAAAGGCGCTTCATCTCACAAGCGTTGCTGTAGTCGGCGCTGTCGAGCGGGCGCATCGCACAACAACCAGCAAGCGCTCCGTCTACTGTAGCCAATAGCAGGCCACCCCGAGGGGCGCAATAGTCGCCCGGAAGACCATCCAATTCTTCGGCGAAATTTTGGAAGCACAAATCAACACCCAGTGCGGCTGCGTATTCGATAAACAAGGTACGAAGACCAGCAATTTCAGCCTCAGCTGCAGGCGTGAAAACACGCATTGCCAAATCGTTACCACTGACCCTGCTATCCATAAGCCTCCAAAGCAATACCCCACTGCAACTTGGCACGTGGAACAATAAACCAAGAATTTAGCACTGCGCATTGCTCTAAACCGCAGTGCCTGACTGGGGGATACCCTATGTCATCACAACCAGCGGAAAATGCACCATACCAACCAACTACTAACAAGGACTCAACCATGCGCCGTCGACAAGTGACCCAGGCAACGCTGACGTGGGCTAGCCTATGCAGCATCGGAGCACTGCAGCATGCAAATGCGCTGACACTCTCAGACCTCAGCAACACTGATGCAACCAAGGGGTTGAAGACAGCATTGGAAAAAGGGGCCCTCGCCGCCATCGGCATACTCGGAGCGCGCGATGGCTTCCTGGGCAACGATAGCGTGCGCATCGCCCTTCCTAGTTCTGTCAACGACGCAGCCAATCTGATGCGCCGATTTGGCCAGGGCGCACAGGTCGACGAACTGATCACGGCCATGAACCGCGGCGCCGAAGCCGCGGTGCCTTTGGCGAAAGACCTGTTGGTCAACGCCGTGCAAACCATGAGCGTGAACGATGCCAAAGGCATCCTGTCAGGGGGTAATACCGCCGGTACCACCTACTTCGCGCAGAAGACACGCCCCGCCCTGGCCGTGAAGTTCTTGCCGATCGTGCACCAGGCGACCGACAAAATTGGCCTTGCTGGAAAGTACAACGAGCTTGCGGGCAAAGCGGCCGAACTCGGGCTGCTCAACAAAGACGATGCCAACATACAACTGTACGTCACCAGCAAGGCCCTGGACGGCCTGTACTTCATGATCGCCGAAGAAGAGAAGAAAATTCGCCAAAACCCGGTCGGTTACGGCAGCGCGCTATTGACCAAAGTCTTTGGCGCTATTCGGTGATTGCCATTGGCATGCGTGCATTGGCGGGTACGACCGTCCTGGCAATGGCCGTAGCCTGCACGCCCGCTCTGGACTGGCGGGAGGTTCGTCTTGAAGGGCTTCAGGCAATGCTTCCCTGCAAGCCAGACCGTGGGGAACGCAAAGTACCACTTGCCGACCACACACTACCCATGCAAATGGCGGGTTGCGAAGCACAGGGCGCTATGTACGCTATCAGCTACGTCCGTTTGCCAGCACTAGCCGCAGCAAACGCAGTGCAATCCGCTTGGCGCCATGCAGCAATGGCCAACATCAATGGAACAGCCATTGCGTCGCAGCCCGTACCGATCCACATGCGGGGTGGCAACGCAACGGTCGAACTGGTGACTGCAAAAGGAAGCTTGAACGATGGAAAGGCGCTCCAGGCTCGCTTCATGTGGGTTACCCAGAACGACATCATTTATCACGTAGCAGTCTTTGGTGAAAAATTGGACAATGAAAGACTAGACATGCTTCTTACGGATCTACGGGTGCAATAGTGGACCAAAGCAGCTGTCAAAAAAGCCATAATCAACGGGTCATCACCATGAATACAGGCATACTCATCATCGCCCATTCACCACTCGCAAGCGCGTTGCGCCAGTGCGTACTGCATGTGTATCCCGAGTCCGCCAATGGCGTAGTGGCGCTTGACGTCTTGCCCAACGAACCCACTGAAATCACACGCCAGACAGCGCACATGCTGCTCACCCAACTGGGCGCACCCAACACACTGGTGTTAACGGATGTGTTTGGCGCCACACCCTGCAACGTGGCACAAAAGGTGGTCGACGGTGTGCACTCCAAACTAGTGGCTGGCGTCAACCTGCCCATGCTGCTGCGAACCATCAACTATCGGCACGAACCGCTCGATGTACTGGTAGCGCGTGCCCTCAGCGGTGGCACACAGTGCATCATGCAAGTTGCTGTTACAGCTCCCCAGAATCAAAACCGAATACCGAATGATCCAAACCAACACGACCATCATCAATAAGCTGGGCTTGCATGCCCGTGCATCGGCCAAGCTCACCAAGCTGGCCGGCAGTTTTCCGTGCGAGATCTGGATGTCGCGAGGCGACCGCCGCGTCAATGCCAAGAGCATCATGGGTGTGATGATGCTGGCAGCTGGCATGGGTGCCGAAGTCGTCATCGACACCGATGGCGATCGTGCGCAAGAAGCCATGGATGCGATTCTTGCGTTGATAGCAGACAGATTCGGTGAAGGCGAATGACCTTCGCCATACACGGCCTCAATGTCTCGCGCGGCGTGGCCATTGGCCGTGCCGTGCTGGTTGCGTCCAGCCGTGTGGATGTGGCCCACTACTTCATCAAAGCCAACGAAGTTGATAGCGAGATCAATCGCGTCCGGGTGGGCCGCAACGCTGTAGTCGATGAAATCCATCGGTTGCAAGAAACCATTGCCCAAATGGGCCCCAAAGAGGCTCCGCACGAACTAGGTGCCTTGTTAGACGTGCACCTGATGTTGTTGCAGGATGATGACCTGATTGAAGGCGTCAAGCGCTGGATCACAGAGCGTCTGTACAACGCCGAATGGGCGCTTACCACCCAGCTGGAAATCATTGCACGCCAGTTTGACGAAATGGAGGACGAGTACTTGCGCGAACGCAAGGCCGACCTCGAGCAAATCGTAGAGCGGGTCTTGCGGGCCATGAAGGGCAGTGGCTCACCCCTGGCCGCTCACCAAAACCCACGCGGCGCGCGCAAACCACAGCAGCAAGATTTGCTGCTGGACGATACGGTCGATGTGCCCCTGATTTTGATCGCGCATGACCTGTCACCCGCCGACATGCTGCAATTCAAAAAGAGCGTGTTCGCCGGCTTCATTACCGACGTGGGCGGCAAAACATCGCACACTGCCATCGTGGCGCGTAGCATGGACATACCCGCCGTGGTTGGCGCGCGCGTAGCCAGTCAGTTGGTGCGACAGGATGACTGGGTCATCATTGACGGCGATGCAGGCGTTGTCATCGTCGACCCATCGTCCATCATTCTGGCCGAATATGGTTTCAAGCAGCGACAGCTCGAACTGGAACGTGGCCGTCTGCAGCGCCTCCTGCACACCCCCGCCGTCACCATGGATGGGGAAAGAGTCGAGTTGCTGGCCAATATCGAAATGCCCGAAGACGCACCTGCCGCCTTGAAGGCCGGTGCGATTGGCGTGGGGTTGTTCCGCAGCGAATTCTTGTTCATGGGCCGGCAAGGCAAGTTGCCAGGGGAAGAAGAACAATACCAGGCCTACAAGCGCGCTGTCGAGGGCATGCAGGGTCTGCCCGTTACCATTCGCACCGTGGACGTGGGCGCTGACAAACCGTTGGACGCATCCACGCGTGACGACGCCCACCTCAACCCTGCGTTAGGTCTGCGCGCTATTCGCTGGAGCCTGTCGGAGCCCGCCATGTTCCTGACCCAGCTGCGGGCCATCCTGCGCGCTGCGGCACACGGTCAAGTTCACCTGTTGGTACCCATGTTGGCCCACGCCCGCGAGATCCGCCAGACGCTGGCTCACTTGGACACCGCCCGTGCCATGCTCGACAACCGGGGTGTCGCCTACGGCCCGGTCAAGCTCGGCGCCATGATCGAGATTCCGGCCGCTGCGCTGAGCCTGCGCCTGTTTTTGAAATACTTTGACTTTCTGTCTATCGGTACCAATGACCTGATCCAGTACACCCTGGCCATCGACCGAGCTGACGAACTAGTGGCGCACCTGTATGACCCACTGCACCCCGCTGTGCTGCGCCTGGTGGCCGACACCATTGCAGAATGCCGTGCACAGGGCAAGGGAGTAAGCGTGTGCGGTGAAATGGCGGGCGACGTGACGTTCACCCGCCTGCTGTTGGGCCTGGGCCTGCGCAGCTTCTCCATGCACCCCGCGCAGATTCTGGCCGTCAAGCAAGAGATACTGCGCGCCGATACCAGCAAACTCGCCCCCTGGGCGCTCCGCGTGCGCGATGCCGAAGACCCGGTGCTGGAAATGACGCGCACTTAGACGCTATAAAAACAGTAGCTGCTTACGCATATTCTGCGAGGGCTACGGCCACTTTTCTCCATCAGTGAACCCGGGAGCCCAAAACCGCAGAACCCACAATCATGGCCGCCGCCACTGCCACCGACAGGCTGGGTGCCTCATGGCGCACCCATAAAAGTGCCAGCGTAGACAGCAAGGGTGTAATGAACGACAGCAGGCCAATGTGGCGCGCATCACCCTGCTTCAGGGCCGCATCCCACAGGTAAAACGCCGCACCTAAGGGCCCGAGCCCCATGGCGAAAATTAGAGCCCAGTCGCGCGCCGACAAGCTGGCAGAGGGCTCCAGCAATGCATGACAGGCCAGCGATAGAACACCTGAAACCAAACCAAACACACCGATTGCTGCGCTGTGGAAAGGCGGCACCCGTTGCGTCAACAGCGAATAGCTTGCCCACACAAAAGCAGATGCAAGCGCTGGAACGTAACCCCATGCAAAACCGCCTTGTAAAGTCGCATCGCCTCCGCCCATGATTGCCAGCGCGGCACCGCCAAAGCCCAGCAATGCAGCCACCACGTGCAACAGGCGCAGCCGCATGTCGGGCAACAACACAGGGGCCATCAACACCATGCCCAGCGGCCACAAGTAGTTCACCAGATTGGCCTGAACCGGCGGCGCATGGCGCAGCGCTATGAACAGCAAAAAGTGAAAGCCGAACAATCCATACACACCCAAAGCCAGCGTCCGCAGCGGCACTGCCAGGGCAGTGGTTTTACCCCCCGATAGCGGCACCGCAATCAGACTGCCCACCAGCAGCCCGAAACCTGTGAGCAAGAAGGGGGGCACATGTTGCAACAGCACACCCAGTGGTGCGAGCGTGCCCCACAAGGCGATGGCGCCCAGTGCCAATAGGGTTGGCGCTTTGGTGCGGGTCACTGAAGCGCGACGGGGTGTACGGACATGGTCGAATTCTAGTGAACGAAATTGGGACGCTGCATTGGCTTGTCAATCAATTGCCACTATGTACGTGCTGTAAAGTCGTTGCACAACGGATACCAAGGTTGAGGCAACGGAAGTAGGTGGCGCGTGGATACATTGCTACGCGAGAAGTGGGATGGTGACGCATCCATGCCAGCGAAAACGGTGTCTCTATGTATGTGTCGCAATAACTATGCATAAAACTAAACCAAAGAAATCGACAGCGATTGGGGCTAAGCATCGTCGTTCGATTTTTCGCTCGCGAATACCAAGGCTGTCTGTCATCGCACTTTTGACAATCCTTTCAATTGGCTGTGACCTTGCCTTGTCTTATACCGTTGAGACCGTTCCACGGAAGCTGTCTAGCGCCGAAAGAAGCAAGCTCGAATCACTCGTTTGCATTCGGCACTTTGGCACGAAGGCTAGTGTTATTGAAGCGTTTGATGAAGCAGGGGCATCTGCCTTCAAGCGGCGCATAGCAGACGTGCAATGCAAGGCTCACGTGATGGTTGCCGACCATTCGATTTCTGGACGCAGCAATTGTTCCGTGGAATCCACGACGTGGAGATGTAAAGATCCGGAGCTGGTGCTGTCCTTTTCGAAGCGTGATAGGCTCTACGAGATCAAACTCGGCTCAGTCGAGCCTGCTGTTGCAAAGGAAGTTTTTTTCGGACTTATCGAACAGAACGCCTACGTAGTCAATCAGGCAAAAAGCTCCAAAAGTGCCGTCTGTTTTATCGGGCGAGCGCCAAAACCAGAGCTATATGAAATTTCATGCGATGGCTGGCAAGCAATTGTTTCTACTTGGTGTCCACCCGGGCCATGTCCGAGGGTGCTTTCCCACGGGCCAAGTCCTGTGCCCTGAAGTGTCCGAACTTCTGCAAACGCATGAACACTGTGGTCAATAGCCAAGATTTCTTAGTTACGCTATGCAAGCAACATTTGAGTTATTCGCCGAAGCTGGCTTCGCCCTGATTCCTGAGGTGCTAACCGGTGAGGCCTGCGAAGTCATCTCAAACTACATCCAAACCAGCAGCACCTCTGGCGGAACCCGTAGTCTGCTCACTGAGGCTTGGTGCGTGCAGCTGGCGCAGCAACTTCGCAAGCACCCAGCACTATCGCCATTGCTACCAGCCACACACGTAGCGGTGCAGTGCAGCTACTTTGAAAAATCTGCGGCGCGAAATTGGCTGGTGCCTATTCACCAAGATCTGAGCATTCCCGTTGCACGCCATGTAGAGGCGCCCAGCCTGCGCGGCTGGTCAGAAAAAGAGGGCACGCTTTTTGTGCAAGCGCCGGTCGAAATTCTGCAGCAGTTGGTGGCAGTCCGTGTGCACCTAGACGCCTGCACCGCCCGCGACGGCCCGTTGCGGGTGGTGTCCGGCAGCCACTTGCAAGGCATCATCGCACCGGATGCCGCAGTCGTGGCCAGAGCCTCTATGCCAGAGGTGTTGTGTGAAGCCTCCCTTGGTGGCGCGCTCGTGATGCGCCCGTTGCTGCTGCACGCGTCATCGAAGGCAATGGGCGGTAGCCGTCGGCGTGTTTTGCACGTTCTGTTTGGCCCGCCCACGCTGCCCCATAGGTTGCAATGGCAGCATGCCGTTTGAGAGCCTCGTTGAGTCGCTATGAAGGCAATAGTGGCTTCAACAGCTCCGCCAAATCCCCTTCGGTAAACAGCGGCTGCTTGCACCCCGTAGACCCGCTGTACATGCTGTCGGCGAGTGCGGCTTTGCGCTCTTGCAGTGCCAAAATGCGCTCTTCAATCGTGCCCTGCGCCACTAGCTTGTAGACGAATACGGTGTGGGTTTGGCCGATGCGGTGGGCGCGGTCGGTGGCCTGGTTTTCTGCGGCGGGGTTCCACCAGGGGTCGTAGTGGATCACGGTGTCGGCCTGCGGCAGGTTCAGGCCCACGCCACCGGCTTTCAGGCTGATGAGGAACACGGGCACCGCGCCACTGGTGAACTGTTCAATAAGCGCATCGCGGTTCTGGCTGGCCCCCGTGAGCTTGACCCAAGGGATGTTGCGCTGCTTGAGTTCGGCCTCTATCAGCGTGAGCATGGTGGTGAACTGCGAGAACAACAAGATGCGCCGCCCCTCAGCCACCATTTCGGGCAACAGCTCCATCAGTTGCTCCAACTTGGCAGAAGTCTTGACCTTTTGTGCGGCAGCGAGCTTGAGCAGGCGTGGATCACAGCACACCTGGCGCAGTTTCATTAGCGCGTCCAAGATGGTGATTTGCGACTTGGCGAGACCCTTGGTGGAGAGCGCCTCGCGCACGGTCTCTTCCATACCAAGGCGGATGGTTTCGTACAAGTCGGCTTGTTTGCCGGACAATTCCACGCGCTCAATCGTTTCCACCTTGGGCGGTAGTTCACTGGCCACCAGTGCTTTGGTCCGGCGCAGCATGAAGGGGGTGATGCGGGCGCGCAGCTGGTGTAGACGTTCAGGATCGCCCTGCTTTTCAATGGGGGAGCGAAACAGCTCCTTAAAGCGGGCCTGGCTGCCCAAAAAACCCGGCATCAAAAAGTGGAACAGGCTCCAGATTTCGCCCAGGTGGTTTTCCATGGGCGTGCCCGACAGGCACAGCCGGTGGCGGGCGTTGAGCTGGCCCACCACTTGCGCGGCATGGGTGCTGGCGTTTTTGATGTTTTGCGCTTCGTCCAGCACCACCATGTGCCACTGCGCTTCCAGCCAGCGCTCTTTGTCGCGCTGCAAGAGGGAATAGGGTGCAATGACGATGTCATGTGCGGCCATGCTGTCGGCCACTTCGTGTCGGTCTTTGCCATGGATGACCAGGCAGCGCAGGCCGGGGCAAAAACGTTCGGTCTCACGCCGCCAGTTGCCCATCAGGCTGACCGGCGCAATGATGAGGGCCGGGTGGGTCAAGCGGCCCGCGTCTTTCTCGACCTGAATGTGAGCCAGTGTTTGCAGGGTTTTGCCCAGGCCCATGTCATCGGCCAAGATGCCGCCCAAGCCATGTTCACGCAAAAACTGTAACCAGTTCAGGCCTTGCTGCTGGTAGGGGCGCAGGCTCGCCTGCACGCTGGCGGGCACCGCAACCTCGGGCATCTCGGCACGGCCACTGAGGCGCTGGACCATGTCGCGCAGGTGCAGGGCTCCTTCCCACACCGCGCCTTCGCCTAAAGCGGCGGTGGTGCGCATGGCGTCCAGGCGCGAGAGCTTCAGGCTGTCGCCCGTAAAGTCATGGGCGCGGTCGCCCACCAGCTCCAGCAGCGCGGCCATCCAGGGCTTGAGGGTGTCCGTCGGTAGGCGAATGAAACCACGTTGCCCGGGTTGTAGATTGGGCAGGTACACGTAGGGCGGAATATCGGGTAGGCCGGTCTCAGGGTTCACGCGGCTGTTCGCAGCGGCCGCTATCAGGTTGGGCAGCAGGGGCAAAATGTTGTGGCGCTGGCCGTTGATCTCCATGCCCAGGGACAAATCAAACCATGGCGAAGTTGCGCTGACGTCTGCACCGCCTTCCGCACTGTCGCCTTGCTTTTGGCTTTGCGGTTGGAGCTGCACTTGCAACGCGTCGGCATGGGTGATCCAGCCTTGGAGTGCGTCGTCTACAGTGACTAGAAACCCAGCATCGCGCAGGGCTGCGTAGTCGGTATCGGACCACACCAGCCAGGTGTGTTGGGGCGCTTCACCGGGGATGCCAAAGATGCCGCCCTCGGCCGACATAAGCCCCATCTCCATCAGCCGGGTGATGGCATCCAGCTCCGCCTCGGAGTCGCGCTGCAGGAGCACGCGGCCTTGTGGGCCTTCGGCCAACACGGTGTTGCCTTGCCCCGCCCACCAGCCGCGCAGGCCTTGGTAGTCAAAGCGCAGTTGCACCTGGATCAGGCCACGGTAGGGCACCAGATCGGGGGCTTGCGGTGAGAGGTGCAGACAGGCCGTGGGGGTGATGCCGCCCACGGTGACCAGGCTCTCCAATATGGGTGGCGCTGGCAGATTGCCCAGGCGTTGCAGCAACGGCACCTGAAATTTCTTCAGCGCAGACGGGGCCAAGGCCGGGGCCTTGAGCAGCACGGAAAGCTGCGCATCGGAAATGCCCGGCACCTGCACAGCACCACACAGGCCTTGCGCGCTGTCGATGTAGAGCGGTGGCGTGTTGAGAAACAGTTTGGCTCCAGCACTTGCATGGGCCAGCTTGGCCCGTAGTGACCAACTGGGTGCGTTGGTAGTGGGCGTGCTGGCGCTGGTGGCGGTGACCTCTTGCCAGCTCCAGCCCAGCGATTGCGATGGGCCCCACTGCAAAGCGGTCTCGGGGCTGCCGTTGGTGTGGCAGGCATACAAGCGGCCGGTGCTGGCTGCCTGCTCCAAGGCTATCAGGCCGACCTGCCCGCACAGCACGGCGCTGGGGCTGCCGCTGTAGGCACTGTAGTAGGCGCGGCTGGGGTCGGGCATGGCCAGCAGTAGTTGCAATACTTCCCTGTCGGTATCGGTAGCACGGTCATATGCGGCTAGGCCCGCATGCGGCGGACTTCGAATGGCCTTGGGTTTGGCCCACTCGCCATTGGCCTTGCGGCTGGAGACCACGGCCTCCATGCGCAGTTGCTGCGGCCGGCCGCTGGGGCCAACGGGCTTGAGCAGGTACAGATACTGCTCCGCTCGGCCGGGTTCGTCGGGTGTGATGGGGGTTAGCGTATCGTGGACATCGGTGCCACCGGTGCGGTCCATCTCATGCAGCCATCCCAGCAGTTGAGATTCTGCTTCGCGACGCTGCAAGTCTTCCAGGCGATCTTGCGCTGCCTTTCTTGCAGCTTCCAGTTCTTCGGCGGTTGGCGGCGTGCTGCTGACGGGACGCACGGCATGCAGCGCCTGCGTGCTTTCCAAAATGCGGCGGCCATGGTAGGCCGCTTTCAACGTCAGCGCCACGCCGTGTTTGCAGTCGTAGCCTACCGGGCAGCTGCAATCTGCATTCCAGGTGTCGAGGTCGCCGGTATCGGTCAGTGTGAGTTCAATGGTTAGCGCGTAGGGTTGGCGTTGGCTACCTTGCACCTCGCCGGTCACCAACCAGTAGCCATCGGCCGGCGCTATGTCTAGGCTCCGCACATCTTGGCTGGCGTAGAGCAAGCGCCCCCGTGTGTAGGTGACGTTGGAGGCAAATTTTTCCAACGACTGGGGGTTGAACCAGACGCTGTGCTGTGCGGCGCCATATTTCATTAAATACCCCTGTAGCCCTCTAACATAGAGCGCAAACAGCTATAAATATCATAGCAATTGCGCTGCGTTATGCAGTGGGCGCTTCGGGGGCTGTGCTCGTTAACGCGTGTCCGGCCTGTTGGTCCGCGTGGTAGCTACTGCGCACCATGGCCCCTACGGCGGCGTGCTTGAAGCCCATCTCATAGGCCCGGGCTTCAAACATCTTGAAGGTGTCAGGGTGCACGTAGCGCTTCACGGTCAGGTGGCTGGTGCTGGGCGCCAGATATTGGCCAATCGTCAGCATGTCGATGTTGTGGTCGCGCATGTCTTGCATGACCTGCAATACTTCTTCATCGGTCTCGCCCAAGCCAACCATGATGCCGCTCTTGGTCGGCACGCCGGGGTGGAGTGCCTTGAATTTCTTCAGCAGGTTCAGGCTGAACTGGTAGTCTGACCCGGGCCGGGCTTCCTTATACAGGCGCGGCGCGGTTTCCAGGTTGTGGTTCATCACATCGGGCGGTGCGGCGTTCAGAATGCCCAAGGCACGATCGTCGCGTCCCCGAAAGTCTGGCACCAGTACTTCAATTTGGGTGCGGGGCGCGAGTTCGCGGATGCGGTTGATGCAGTCGGCAAAATGCTGCGCACCGCCGTCGCGCAGGTCGTCTCGGTCCACACTGGTGATCACCACGTATTGCAGCTTGAGCGCGGCAATGGTTTTGGCCAGGTTCTCGGGCTCGTTCACATCCAGCGGATCGGGGCGGCCATGGCCCACGTCGCAAAATGGGCAGCGCCGGGTGCATTTGTCGCCCATGATCATGAAGGTGGCCGTGCCCTTGCCAAAGCATTCGCCAATGTTGGGGCAACTGGCTTCTTCGCAAACAGTGACCAGCTTGTTCTGGCGCAACACGTCTTTGATTTCGTAAAAGCGGGTGGAGGGCGAGCCAGCTTTGACGCGAATCCAGTCGGGCTTCTTCAGCGTTTCACCCTGGACCACTTTGACCGGAATCCGCGACAGTTTGGCTGCTGCTTTTTGCTTGGCCAGCGGGTTGTAGTCGGCCTGCGACTGTGCTTCGCGCACGGTAGGGTTTACGGGGTCTTGGTTCATGGGGCGAGATAGGTTGCGAGCTTGTGGCCCAAAACGTCGGCGGCCTCAGCCCAGCCGACAGATACCCCGATTGTAGAAAGGTCCACCGTTTGCAGCCCCGAATACCCACACGGGTTGATGCGTAAGAAGGGCTCCAGGTCCATGGCCACGTTTAGTGACACGCCGTGGTAGGTGCAGTTGCGGCTGACCTTGATGCCCAAAGCGCCGATTTTTCCGAGGCCGGTGAAGTCGGGTTCGGCGCCAGCGCCTTTCTGCGGTCGCTGCTCCAGTGGCGCATGGCCCGTTGGGTCGCCCAGCCGCACGTAAATGCCCGGTGCGCCTGCTACGCGGTGCCCGGTCACGCCAAAGTGCAGCAATGTGCGGATCAGCGCTTCTTCAATTCGGTACACGTATTCTTTGACGAAGTAACCGGCGCGTTTGAGGTCGATCAGCGGATAGCCCACCACTTGGCCTGGGCCGTGGTACGTGACTTGCCCGCCTCGGTTGGTCTGCACCACCGCTATGTCGCCGGGCATGAAAATATGCTCGGCCTTGCCCGCAAGGCCCTGGGTGTAAACCGGCGGGTGCTCACAAATCCATAGCTGATCACGCACATTCTGCGAGGGCTCAAGGCATCTTTTGCTCGTGAACTCCTGCATGGCGGCGTAGGTGGGCAGGTAGTCCACGCGGCCTAGGTGGCGGGTCTCTATGCTGGACATGTGTGACTTGCATGGCAGTGGAGCGTGGGGGTAAGCATCCCTACAACACCACCTTCACCATCGGATGGGTAGACAGCGTGCGGTACAGCTCGTCCAGCTGCTCGCGGCTGGTGGCCGTGATGGTGATGGTGACGCCTAGGTACTTGCCGCCCTTGCTTTCGCGTAGCTCTATGGTGCTGGCGTCAAATGTGGGGTCAAACTGGTGCGCTATATGGGTGATGGCAGCAACCAATCCATCCGTCTTGACGCCCATCACCTTGATCGGAAACAGCGAGGGGTACTCGATCAAGGATTCTTGCCGCGGCGTAGGTGTGGCGTCAGGCTGGGCAGGCATGTCGGAGTCGGAGGGTGTGGGACTGGATGCTGTCATGGGTATGGGGGCAATGCGTGGCTAGATCAGGCCGTTTGTCGCAGTTGTGCGCAGTAATTTTTTGGTGTCGCGGGATGGCGGTTGTTTGTTGGCTGCACGATGTTCAGCTGCATGGACGCGATGTCGATCAAGCTGTGCTGAAAGCCTCCGAGCGTTCAGTTTGCACGCGGCTTCATTCCGGTGATCGAGGTGAAACACCCTGGTTTTCATCACGCTGGCAGATACATTCATCCTGGCGCGTGGCAGCAAGGTAAGTTCGCTGTTCAAGTAACAAGGCTGCGATGGCAGTTGGTGCATGGTCGAATTATCGCCGCGCGTTGGTGGTCAGTAAAAAACGGTGCTAAGCCTTGCAAAAATGGACCGGCCGCGTGAAAATTTTCGTGCGACTCGGGTTTCTACGTATAATCAGAGGCTGTGCATTGAAATGTGGCAGTAACCTGAGCGTATTCATGACAATTGCGCCCCAGCCCTCGCTGCCAACTGATGCAGAGAGCCCAGATGGGCTCTTTGATGCAGAGTTCAAGCCCTTGACGGCAGAAGAAGCTCGGCAGTGGCGCAAGGCGCATCCCTCGGTGTCTCCTTGGTGGGTCATTGTGTGGCAGTTGGTGGTGGGCGGTGTGTTGGCGGTGTTGGCGACTCTCTGGGTTGGCAAGATGGCAGGCGTCTCCGCGGGTTATGGATCGCTGGCAGTAATTTGCCCCGCAGCACTGATGGTCCGGGGATTGCAGCGTCAGCGCGCGTTAGCTCGGCCTGGGGACGCGATGTTGGGGTTTGTGATTTGGGAGTCGGTGAAAATTGCCTTGACGGTGGCCTTGTTGTTGGCTGCGCCCAGGGTGGTTTCATCGCTCAACTGGCCAGCCTTGTTGGTGGGCTTTGTGGTGACGATGAAGGTGTATTGGGTGGCTGCGTGGTTGCAGTCTCGACGCTGAAGTTGCAGAACGACTCGAATTGATATTTGGTGACCTATGTCTTTAGAAAACACTGGAACACATGCTCTTTCCGCTGGTGATTACATCCAGCACCATTTGCAGCACTTGCAGAAGGATTTTTCCTTCCAGAGCGTAAAGCAAGCCAAGATTGTCGATTTCAGCCTATTCAACTTTGATTCGGTGCTGTTTTCGGTGGTTTTGGGTGTGATCGGGTGCTTCGTGCTATGGAGCGCTGCGCGCAAGGCTACTTCTGGCGTGCCGGGTCGATTCCAGGCTGCGGTTGAAATCTTGTCCGAAATGGTGGAAAACCAGGCCAAGGGTGTGATTCACAATGCCAAGAGCCGCAAACTGATTTCTCCACTGGCTCTGACCGTGTTCGTTTGGATTTTCCTGATGAATGCAATGGATATGTTGCCAGTCGACCTCATCCCCCAGTTTTGGCATGTGGCGGGTCCGGCCATGGGTTTCAAAGATTACATGCGTGTGGTCCCCACTGCCGATTTGTCGACAACATTGGGTTTGTCATGTTCCGTGCTGCTGATTTGCGTCTTCTACAACATCAAGATCAAGGGTCTGGGTGGTTGGGCGCATGAGCTGATTGCGGCTCCCTTCGGCGACCATTGGGCGCTGTACCCCATTAATTTTCTGATGCAGATGATTGAATACGTTGCCAAGACTGTTTCTCACGGCATGCGGTTGTTTGGCAATATGTTTGCGGGTGAGTTGGTGTTTATGCTGATTGCTCTGATGGGTGGAGGCTGGGCACTGTCAGCGACGGGTGTTGGTTTGGCCCTCGGTCATGTCATCGCCGGAACTGTGTGGACGCTATTCCACATTCTGGTGATCACTTTGCAAGCCTTCATCTTTATGATGTTGACGCTGATCTATACCGGTCAAGCGCACGACGCGCATTGATGTAACTGTTTCACTTTTTTGCTTTCGTTTTTCTTTTTCCACTAACTTTTAGGAGCTTCTCATGGAAAACATTCTCGGCCTCGTGGCATTGGCTTGTGGCATCATCGTCGGTCTGGGTGCAATTGGTGCTTCCATCGGTATCGCGCTGATGGGTGGTAAGTTCCTTGAGTCTTCGGCTCGCCAGCCTGAGCTGATGAACGAGCTGCAAACCAAGATGTTTATCTTGGCTGGTCTGATTGACGCTGCGTTCCTGATCGGTGTTGCTATCGCTCTGCTGTTCGCATTCGCCAATCCATTCGTTCTGCGCTAAAAAACGGCCCTTCACGTTAGAGAAGGAATCAAACCGTGAACATCAACGCAACCCTGTTTCTGCAGGCTATCGTTTTTGCGATCCTGGTGTGGTTCACGATGAAATTCGTGTGGCCCCCAATCACGAAAGCGCTGGACGAGCGGGTGCAGAAAATAGCCGACGACCTCGCGGCCGCTGACAAGGCGAAGGCCGAAGTGGCGTCTGCCAATAAGGTCGTGGAAGCCGAACTGGCATCGTCCAAGAATGAAGCAGCAGGCCGTCTGGCAGACGCTGATCGTCGTGGACAGGCCATTGTGGAACAAGCCAAGGCGCGCGCCACCGAAGAGGCTGATCGCATCATTGCGGCTGCCAAGGCGGACGTGGAGCAGCAGTCGGTCAAGGCTCGTGAAGCCCTGCGCGATCAGGTCGCAGCCCTTGCTGTCAAGGGCGCTGAACAGATTCTTCGCAAGGAAGTCAATGCCGGTGTGCATGCTGACTTGCTGTCTCGTCTGAAGACTGAGCTCTAAGGGAAGACCATGGCTGAACTTGCCACCATTGCCCGGCCGTATGCGGAAGCCTTGTTCAAGGCTGCGCAAGCAGACTTGAACGCTGTCGAAGTGTGGCTGGATGAGCTTGCAGAAGTGGCCAGAAATGGTCAACTGCGGCAATTTGCCAGCGACCCCAAGGTCACCTCTGTCCAAGTCTATGACTTGATGACCGGTGTGATGAGGGCTGAGCTGTCAGAGCAAGGTAAAAACTTCCTGCGAACGGTCATCGACAACGGGCGCCTGGACGCACTGCCCGAAATCGCAGCCTCCTTCCGAGTGTTGAAGAACGCCAGGACGGGTCTGTCAGACGCCGTTGTTTACAGCGCTTTCCCGATCGACGCAGCTGCGTTGGCGGATGTCGCGGCTTCGCTCGAAAAGCGTTTTGGCCGCAAGCTCAACCTCATTGTTGAACTCGACGCCGAGCTGATTGGCGGTATCCGTGTGGTGGTGGGTGACGAAGTGCTTGACACCTCCGTCAAGGCCCGCCTAGAACAAATGAAAGTGGCTTTGACAGTTTGAGGCGTTAGCCGCTTGCTGTGAGGCCCAACTAAAGAAAGAAGGAAAGAGTCATGCAACTCAATCCCGCAGAAATTTCTGAACTGATCAAGAGCCGCATCGAAGGCTTGGCCGCGACTAGCGATATTCGCAACCAAGGCACCGTGGTTTCCGTGACGGACGGTATTTGCCGCATCCATGGTTTATCCGACGTGATGCAGGGCGAAATGCTTGAATTCCCAGCCGGTAGCGATGGACTGCCCACCTACGGCTTGGCCCTGAATCTGGAGCGCGACTCGGTCGGCTCCGTGATCTTGGGTGAATACGAGCACATCTCCGAAGGTGACACTGTCAAGTGCACTGGCCGTATTCTGGAAGTCCCAGTTGGCCCCGAGCTCAAAGGCCGCGTGGTCAATGCGCTGGGTCAGCCGATCGATGGCAAAGGGCCTATCAACGCCAAGATGACTGACGTGATCGAGAAGGTTGCGCCTGGTGTTATCGCCCGTAAGTCTGTGGACCAGCCCATGCAAACGAGTCTGAAGTCCATCGACTCCATGGTGCCCGTGGGCCGTGGCCAGCGCGAGTTGATCATTGGTGACCGCCAGACCGGTAAGACGGCTGTGGCGATTGACGCCATCATCAACCAAAAGGGTCAGAACATGACCTGTATCTACGTTGCGATCGGTCAGAAGGCTTCTTCGATCAAGAACGTAGTGCGTTCACTGGAGCAAGCTGGCGCAATGGAGTACACCATTGTTGTGGCTGCTACAGCGTCTGAATCGGCTGCCATGCAGTACGTTTCCGCCTACTCCGGTTGCACCATGGGTGAATACTTCCGTGACCGTGGTGAAGATGCCATGATCGTGTATGACGATTTGTCCAAGCAAGCTGTTGCCTACCGTCAGGTTTCCCTGCTGCTGCGCCGTCCACCTGGACGCGAAGCCTACCCCGGCGACGTGTTTTATCTCCACAGCCGTTTGCTGGAACGTGCTGCACGCGTGAATGCCGACTACGTAGAAGCCTTCACCAAGGGTGCCGTAAAAGGTAAGACCGGCTCCCTCACAGCTTTGCCAATCATTGAAACGCAAGCGGGTGACGTGTCGGCTTTTGTGCCTACCAACGTGATCTCCATCACTGACGGGCAGATTTTCCTGGAAACCTCGCTGTTCAACGCTGGTATCCGTCCCGCAATTAACGCCGGTATCTCGGTGTCCCGCGTCGGTGGCGCAGCCCAGACCAAGCTCATCAAGAGTCTGTCTGGTGGTATTCGTACCGATTTGGCCCAGTACCGTGAATTGGCTGCATTCGCACAGTTCGCCTCCGATCTGGACGAGGCGACCCGCAAGCAATTGGACCGTGGTGCCCGCGTGACCGAGTTGCTCAAGCAGTCCCAGTACAGCCCGCTGCCTATCAGCCTGATGGGTGCAACGTTGTTCTCTGTCAACAAGGGCTTCATGGACGACCTGCCTGTGAACAAGGTTTTGGCGTTTGAGCGCGGCCTGCACGGGCACCTCAAAGACAAGCATGCGGCACTGTTGGCCAAGTTGGAAGCCAACAAAGCGATGGACAAAGAGGCCGAAGCTGAATTGATCGCTGCTACGACTGCCTTTAAGAAGTCATTTGCCTGATTCGGACTCCACAACGAGTCATTCACGAATTCTCAAGCAAAAGGGGCACTTATGGCATCAGGCAAGGAACTACGCAGCAAGATCAAATCGGTGGAGAACACCAAGAAGATCACCAAGGCCATGGAAATGATTTCCGTGTCCAAGATGCGCAAGGCGCAAGAGCGCATGCGCGCCGCCCGTCCTTACAGTGACAAGGTCCGCAATATCGCCACCAACCTGGGTAAAGCCAATCCCGAGTATGTGCATCCATTCATGAAGCCCAACGACGCGAAGTCGGTTGGCTACATCGTGGTGTCCACCGACAAGGGTTTGTGTGGCGGTCTGAACACCAATTTGTTCCGTGCCGTAACGGTCAAATTGCGCGACGCACAGGCAGCAGGCAAGTCTGCGCAGTCCGTCGCAATTGGTGGCAAGGGTTTGGGTTTTCTGGGTCGCATTGGCGCAAAGGTAGTTTCCCATGTAACCCACCTGGGCGACAAGCCGCACCTTGACAAGCTCATCGGGCCCGTCAAAGTGCTGTTGGACGCTTATGTGAAGGGTGAGGTCTCCGCTGTCTATGTCTGCTACAACAAGTTTGTCAGCACCATGAAACAAGAGTCGGTGGTGGAGCAGCTGTTGCCGTTGTCTGCTGCAAAGATGGAGCAAGAGTCCAAGGCCAGCGGTGCGCAAGCAAGCTGGGACTACATCTATGAACCCGACGCGCAGACCGTCATTGACGAATTGTTGGTGCGGTATGCAGAGGCGATGGTGTTTCAGGCTGTGGCCGAAAATATGGCGTCCGAGCATGCAGCGCGCATGGTAGCCATGAAGGCTGCTACCGACAACGCAGGCAATGTGATCGCCGAACTCAAACTGATCTACAACAAGACGCGGCAAGCGGCAATTACGAAAGAACTTTCGGAAATTGTGGCGGGTGCGGCAGCAGTGTGACCTCAAAGTCACGTGCAGCGGTTTAAACGAATTTATTTTTTGAGCAAACGTAATGGCTCAAGCAAATGTGAACGCAGGTGTTCAGGGAAAGATTGTTCAGTGTATTGGCGCTGTGGTCGATGTGGAATTTCCGCGCAACCAGATGCCAAAAATCTACGACGCGCTCAAGATGGACGGCTCTGCGCTGACGCTTGAAGTGCAGCAACAGTTGGGCGACGGCATTGTTCGCACCATTGCCTTGGGATCATCCGATGGTCTGCGTCGCGGCATGATCGTCAAGAACACTGCAGAATCCATCATGGTCCCCGTGGGCAAAGCCACATTGGGTCGCATCATGGACGTGCTGGGTGCACCTATCGACGAACGCGGTCCCGTCAGCTCTGAATTGACCATGTCGATTCACCGCAAGGCCCCTGCGTATGATGAGTTGAGCCCATCACAAGAACTGCTGGAAACCGGCATCAAGGTGATTGACTTGGTTTGTCCGTTCGCCAAGGGCGGCAAGGTTGGCCTGTTCGGCGGTGCCGGCGTGGGCAAGACCGTGAACATGATGGAGTTGATCAACAACATCGCCAAGGCGCACAGCGGCTTGTCCGTGTTTGCTGGTGTCGGTGAGCGTACCCGTGAAGGTAACGACTTCTACCACGAGATGGCTGACTCCGGCGTCGTGAACCTGGACAAGCTGGAAGACTCCAAAGTGGCAATGGTTTATGGTCAGATGAATGAGCCTCCTGGCAACCGTTTGCGCGTTGCTTTGACTGGTCTGACCATCGCCGAGTCCTTCCGCGACGAAGGCAAGGACGTTCTGTTCTTCGTGGACAACATCTACCGCTACACATTGGCTGGTACTGAAGTGTCCGCTTTGTTGGGTCGTATGCCTTCTGCCGTGGGTTACCAGCCTACACTGGCCGAAGAAATGGGCCGTCTGCAAGAGCGTATTACTTCGACCAAGGTGGGCTCCATCACTTCCATCCAGGCCGTTTACGTGCCAGCGGATGACTTGACTGATCCATCACCTGCTACCACCTTTGCCCACTTGGACTCCACCGTTGTGTTGTCCCGTGACATCGCTTCTTTGGGTATCTACCCTGCGGTCGATCCACTGGATTCCACCAGCCGCCAGCTGTCCCCTAATGTGGTCGGTGAAGAGCACTACAACACTGCTCGCGCAGTGCAAGGCACTCTGCAGCGTTACCGCGAACTGCGCGACATCATCGCCATCATGGGTATGGATGACTTGGCACCGGAAGACAAACTGGCTGTGGCACGTGCTCGCAAGATCCAACGTTTCCTCTCCCAGCCTTTCCACGTGGCTGAAGTGTTTACCGGCTCGCCTGGCAAGTACGTCCCGCTGTCCGAAACCATCCGCGGCTTCAAGATGATCGTGAATGGCGAATGCGACCACATGCCGGAACAAGCGTTCTACATGGTCGGTACCATTGACGAAGCCATCGAAAAGGCCAAGAAGGTCTGATCATGAATACCATTCATGTTGATGTGGTTAGTGCAGAAGAGTCCATTTTCTCGGGCGAGGCCAGGTTCGTGGCACTGCCCGGAGAAGGTGGTGAGCTTGGCATCTATCCTCGCCACACACCGCTGATCACACGCATCAAGGCCGGTTCGGTGCGTATCGAAAAGGCTGACGGTAGCGAAGAGTTTGTCTTCGTTGCTGGTGGTATCCTGGAAGTGCAGCCTAACTGCGTGACTGTCATGTCCGACACAGCAGTCCGCGGAAAAGACCTAGACGAAGAAAAGGCCAATGCAGCAAAAGCAGCGGCTGAAGAGGCAGTCAAAAACGCCAAGAGCGACATTGATTTTGCCAAAGCGAGTTCCGAGCTGGCCGTCATGGCAGCTCAAATTGCGGCGCTACGCAAGTTCCGCCAGAAGAAATAAGCCGATTTGCACTCGCTTTCAAGACCGCCTTCGGGCGGTTTTGTTTTTTGTGGCGGGCTCGCATCAAAAAGTTTTGCGGAAACTCCAGCAAATAAACAGGGCACAATGAATCAACGCCCGGCCAGCCCCTTCCAAATGCCCAAAGCACGCAAGATCATCGCGCCATCCGGTGGCACACCTGACGAAGTTGAGGCAGCTTTCTATGCGGCCCTGCAGTCAGCGGATATTGAAAAGCTGATGGATTGTTGGGCGGATGAGGCTGATATTGTCTGCATCCATCCAGGTGGACCGCGCGTTGTAGGGCCCCGCGCCATTCGGGTGGCTTTTGATGCTATCTTTGGGCATGAGGGTTCCATTCATGTGCAACCCGAAGCCATACACCGCATGAGCTCTGCCACCAGTGCAGTCCATAGCATACTGGAGCGAATCGATGTAATGACGCCTGAGGGGCCAGCCCATGCGTTTGTTTTGGCAACCAATGTGTACCACCATACGCCCCACGGTTGGCGACTGGTAGCGCACCACGCAAGCCCCGGAACACAGGACGAAGTCCAAGAGATCAACCAAGCGCACCAAATCTTGCACTAGGCACTGCCGCAGCAGTGCCCCGAAAGACAGACCATAGCTATGAAGTACGAAGCGCCGCATTGGCTCCCGGGGGGACACCTGCAAACCATTTGGCCTGCACTCTATGCCCGCAGGGCTATTGGAAAACTACCGCAATACAGGAGGGACCGCTGGAACGCACCTGATGGCGATTTCGTCGACGTAGACTGGGCGCTCACGTCGGGCGACCCGCTCTCACCACCCACAACCACACAGGTGGGAAAACGCACAGATCGACCACTGCTTGTGCTGTTCCATGGACTGGAGGGTTCCTCGAGCAGCCACTATGCGCATGCATTTGCAGACTTTGCCAGCCACAACGCCATGTCTTTTGCGGTACCCCACTTTCGCGGATGCAGTGGAGAGGTTAACTTGGCACCGCGTGCCTACCACTCAGGAGACTATGCGGAAATCGACTGGATATTGCGACGCTTTAGGACGCAGCATAGTGGTCCCATCGTGGTCGTGGGAGTCTCGATGGGTGGCAATGCGCTGATGCGCTGGGCCCAAGAAATGGGTGCCGCCGCGGCAGAGGTGGTGTCGGCCGTGGCGGCGGTCTGTTCGCCGATCGATCTCGCGGCCAGCGGCCAGGCCATCGGTCAAGGATTCAACAGGCTGGTTTACACGCGGATGTTCCTTCAAACCATGAAACCCAAGGCCCATGCGAAGCTGGCACAGCACCCTGGGTTGTTTGACCGTGATGCTATGGCTCGCGCAAAAGACCTCTATGAATTTGACAATGTGTACACAGCTCCAGTGCATGGGTATAAAAACACTGATGACTATTGGACGCGGGCATCCGCAAAGCCCCACTTGCACACTATCAAAATTCCCGCGCTGGTAGTCAACGCCCTCAACGATCCGTTTGTTCCTGCCAACAGTTTGCCGGAACACAGGGAAGTCGGATCACACGTTACCTTGTGGCAGCCCGCCCAGGGTGGGCACGTAGGATTTCCTCAAGGCCGCTTTCCAGCGCACTTGCAGGCACTGCCCGATCAAGTTGGCAATTGGTTGCGGCAACATTACGCACCTTCAGCGGCTACTGCCAATGGATGACATCGTCCGCCAAGCCATGGCCAAATGGCCCCATGTACCAGATTGTTTTGGCTGGCTAGGGCTCGATAGCCGTGGGGACTGGTATATGCGGGATGATCAAGCCCAAGCCCTCGGCGCATTCGGCAGCGGACACCCGGGCGCCAAAGGGTCCAAGCTGACGCATGAGAAGCTCCTCGCATTCATTGCGCGCAACTACATGGCAGACGCACAAGGACGCTGGTACTTTCAGAACGGGCCGCAGCGAGTGTACGTAGAACTGGCTACTGCACCTTGGATATGGCGTGTGCAAGCCGACTACACACTCCAATCCCATACGGGGCTGCCAACCCATTGCATCGCATGCCTGATGGATGAGCACGGCTGGCTCTACATGGAAACCCCCATCGGACTGGGCCTGGTTCACACACAAGACGTAGCGCAGGCTGCACAAGCCATGGAATCGGGTTTGTGGACCATCCAATCGGTCGAGCGCAAAGACATTCCGTCGCATTACGGCTACTGTCTGTCTCCCGCTCTTGCCCAGTATGTGCTGCCAAAATAATAGCAACCTACGCTTGATATCCGATGGCTAGCATGCAATTTTGCTAACAACTCTATGGCGGAAACAAAAAAAGCCGGCGCAATGGGCCGGCTTCGTGTCTGGATGTGCTGCGCCTATTTGGCTGCAGCCGCCTTGACAGGTTCTGCAAACTTTGCGCCGCTAGCATTGGCCATGTAAACCACTGCACGGGCAATTTCAAAGTCGTCAAAATCACCGCCGCCTTGCGCACCCATTGCGTTCTTGCCTTTGAGCGCAGAGTTCAACAGTGCATCAAATCCTGTTTTGATACGTGGGCCCCAAGCCGCTGCATCACCAAGCTTGGGCGCACCTGCCGCTCCCGAAGTGTGGCAGGCTGTGCACTGCGCACCAAACACTTGCTCGCCGGTCTTCATTGGACGATTGGCATCGCGAATCTCAACCGTGCCCACCTTCTGGATACGTGCAGCAACCGATTGCTCCAGATCCACAGCACCTGCGAGAGGCTTGTTTGCAGACGTTACAAAGTACACGAGGCCAATGATCACAAAAATAGGCACCACAAAGGAAAACAGGACAGCCCACAACAGTTGCTTGGGAGTCTTGATCGGGCCGGTATGGTCTTCGTCGTGCGCAGAGGCGTTGCTGTGGTTGCTCATGGGATCCTCGAATGGTGTCAGGTGCGGTCGCAGAAAGAACGCGCAATTATAACGGCCAGGGGGTCTGCAGACCGGACCGCAAAGGCTCAAAACGTCAAAGTGACCACGCCCCAAAGCAACGCCAGTGACTACAATGAGCGGCGATACGCCATCAACGAAGGACGCGGCCAACCGTTGGGCGCGGCTTTGTTCACCCAGACTTCCAATATTGTCCCATGCTGACTGCTCGCGGCCTGACTTGCGTGCGTGGCGAACGCCCATTGTTCGCCAACCTGGATCTCGCCGTGGCTGCGGGCGAGTGGTTGCACGTGCGTGGCGAAAACGGCGCTGGCAAAACCAGTCTGCTCAGGATGTTGGCAGGTCTATCGCAGCCCATAGCGGGCGAAATTTTGTGGCACGGTGTGCCTATCAAAGATGAAGATGGCGCCTACCGCAACGAGATGCTCTATTTGGGCCATCTGGGCGGTCTAAAAGAGGACCTCACGGCCCTGGAGAACTTGGCATTTGCCATGAAAATAGATGGCGCATCGTTCACGGAAGCCAAGGCCATGGCCGCGTTGCATCGTATGGGCCTCAGGGGGCGTGAAGACTTGCCGGTCCGCGTGCTGTCGGCGGGGCAAAAGCGCCGTGCCATGTTGTCCCGCCTACTCATCCGAACCGCGAAACTCTGGATATTGGACGAGCCGTTCACCGCACTCGACGCAACGGCTGTCGACCTCTTGGCCCAACTGGTCGAGGAACACGTGGTGGGCGGGGGCATGGCAGTTCTTACCAGTCACCAAACGATGCCTATACCCGGCGCGCAGGTGGTGCAGTTATGAACGCTTTGGGAGCCGTGATTCGTCGTGATTTGTTGATGGTGACGCGCCGCAAGAGCGAGGTTTTGACGGCACTGTTCTTTTTTGTGATCGTCAGTAGCCTTTTCCCGCTGGGCATTGGGCCTGAACCAGTCCTTTTGCGCAAAATTGCACCGGGTGTGTTGTGGGTGGGGGCGCTACTGGCCACCATGCTGGGGTTGCAACGCATGTTCGCTGCCGACTATGCGGATGGCACGCTGGAGCAAATGGCCCTTTCACCAACACCCCTGGTATGGTTGGTTGTGGGCAAAATGATTGCGCACTGGTTGGTCAGCGGATTGCCACTCGTGTTGATTGCGCCATTGCTTGCCATCCAGTTCGACCTGGACGCTGGGGCGTTTGGTGTCTTGATGTTGGCACTGTTGCTGGGCACGCCATTGCTCTCTTTGATAGGGGCCGTTGGAGCGGCGCTAACCCTTGGAATTCGCGGTGGTGGCGCGCTGCTGAGTCTGCTGGTCTTGCCACTGTATGTGCCAGCCCTCATTTTTGGCGCAGGTGCAGTTGAATCCCATCTATCTGGCCTCGGTGCCGGTGGGCACTTGTCACTGCTGGGTGCTCTTTTGATTGTGGTTGCGTTGTTCGCACCGTGGGCAACTACGGCTGCCTTAAGAATTGCATTGGAATAAATAAACCGTCATGAATCATCGATTGATCAACTGGTTCAGATTTGCCAGTCCGAATACCTTCTATCCCTTAGCGGGGAAAATGATTCCGTGGTTTTGGGCGCTTGCTGCATTGTTTGGCGCCGCGGGTTTGTGGATGGGCTTTTTTGTGGCGCCCACTGACGCAACCCAAGGCGAAGGGTATCGCATCATCTTTATTCACGTGCCAGCCTCGTGGATGTCGATGTTCATCTACATGGTGATGGCTGCCTGGGCAGCTGTAGGTCTTTCGCTCAATGCCCGGCTATCGAGCATGATGGCCCAAGCTCTAGCCCCTACGGGCGCACTGATGGCATTCTTGTCCTTATGGACTGGCGCCTTTTGGGGCAAGCCCATGTGGGGCACTTGGTGGGTATGGGATGCCCGGATTACCTCGGAGCTAATCTTGTTTTTCCTGTATTTGGGCTTTATGTCATTGCAAGCTTCGATTGACGACCCGCGACGCGCAGACAAGGCCGGGGCCATTCTTGCGCTGGTGGGCGTCGTCAATGTGCCCATCATCTACTTCTCAGTCAAATGGTGGAATACCTTGCACCAAGGATCTTCGGTGTCGCTTACCAAAGCGCCTTCGATGGCAATGACTATGTTGTGGGGCATGCTGCTCATGGCGCTGTGCCTCTGGATGTATACGGTAGCCATTGCACTGACACGGGTGCGCACCATCATCCTGGAGCGTGAATCACACGCCGACTGGGTCAAGCAATTACCGGAGGTCAACCCATGAATTGGAATTCGGCAGCAGATTTTTTTGCCATGGGCGGCTATGCCCTCTATGTGTGGGGCAGCTTTGGCGTGTGCTTCATTGCGTTTATAGCGGAACCTTTTGCGATCCGCGCGCGTCATATGGCCATTGTCCGTACTTTGCGAAGACAAACGGCAGCCGAAAAACTGGAAATGGAAAACACGTGAAACGCTGGAAAAAACGCGCTGCCATGATTGGTGGTGGATTGGTCGCAGTCGGCATCGCCGCTGCGCTGGTATTGAATGCGCTCAATAGCAATATCGCGCTGTATGTCACGCCAAGTGATGTTGTCGCCGGCAAAGCGCCTAAGACGCAAGCTTTTCGCATTGGTGGCCTTGTGAAAGAGGGATCACTACGCCGCGACAATCTGACAGTGCACTTCGCCATCACAGATTTGGCGCACGACATACCTGTGGCCTATACCGGTATCTTGCCAGACCTTTTTAAAGAAGGAAAAGGTGCGGTCGTGCAGGTCAAGACCAATGCTGGCGGCGAGTACGTGGCAACTGAAGTCCTAGCGAAACACGACGAAAACTACATGCCACCTGAAGCCAAAGACGCCTTGGAAAAAGCCCAGAAGCAGAAAGGCGCTCCTACACCATGAGTTCCATGATTCCTGAATTTGGCCTTTTCACTTTGATTCTTGCCCTATGTGTTGCAGTGGTGCAAGGCGTGTTGCCCATCCTTGGCGCGCAGTATGGACGGCAAGAGTGGATCGCGTTGGCGCGCCCTGCCGCGCAGGTGGTGTTCGCACTCATGCTGGCGTCATTTGCCGCATTGGCATGGAGCTTCTACGTCAACGATTTTTCAGTGCAATATGTAGCGGCGCACTCCAACTCGCAGCTTCCAACACTGTTTCGATTTGGCGCCGTGTGGGGCGGGCATGAAGGTTCTTTGCTGTTGTGGGTGTTCATGCTTTCGGGCTGGACAGTCGCCGTGGCGCAATTTTCCCGCTCGCTGGACGATGCCATGGTGGCCCGCGTCATTGGTGTGCTGGGGCTCGTAACGTCGGGTCTTTTGCTATTTGTATTGTTCACATCCAATCCGTTTGACCGGCTGCTGCCAGCCGCCGAAAACGGACGCGACCTGAATCCCCTGCTGCAAGACCCCGGACTCATTTTTCACCCCCCGATGCTGTACATGGGCTACGTGGGGTTTGCCGTGGCCTTTGCTTTTGCCATTGCTGCACTGTTGTCAGGCAGGCTCGATGCTGCATGGGCACGATGGTCGCGGCCCTGGACAACGGCGGCCTGGATTTTCCTTACGCTCGGTATTGCCTTGGGATCGTGGTGGGCCTACTACGAGCTGGGCTGGGGCGGCTGGTGGTTTTGGGATCCGGTGGAAAACGCATCCTTCATGCCGTGGCTGCTGGGCACGGCACTCTTGCACTCGCTGGCGGTGACCGAGAAGCGCGGAAGCTTCAAGAGCTGGACTGTGCTGTTGGCCATTGGTGCTTTTTCACTTTCGTTGTTGGGAACGTTTCTGGTGCGGTCGGGGGTATTGACTTCGGTGCACGCATTTGCGACCGACCCCCGTCGCGGAGTATTTATCCTGGCCTTACTGCTGGTTGTTGTGGGTTCTTCTTTGGCGCTATTTGCATGGCGGGCACCCAAAGTTGCGCTGGGTGGATCATTTGGTCTGGTGTCGCGCGAGTCGTTGATGTTGGTTGGCAATGTGTTGCTCGTCGTAGCCTGCGGGTCCGTGCTGTTAGGGACCCTGTATCCGCTACTGATCGATGCACTAAAGCTCGGCAAAATCTCCGTAGGGCCACCGTATTTCAACGCTGTATTTGTGCCTGTCATGGCACCCGTACTGTTCCTGTTGGCGGCCGTTCCACTGGCCAAATGGAAAAGCGCGGATGCACGTGATATTGCGCTCAAGATGTGGATTCCTGCCGCGTTGGCAATCTTCACCGGCATATGGGTGCCGTACCTCATGGGTGGCTGGACGGTAATGACGGCGATTGGTGTTGCGCTGGCGGTGTGGATCGCAGTGTCTGGAGTAATTCAGGTCGCGCGCCGCCTCAAGTCAGGCATGCCACCGGCCTCGTTCTGGGGCATGCATTTGGGTCACTTTGGTATCGCCGTATTCGTCTTTGGTGTGACGATGGTTGGTGGATTCCAGGAAGAACAAGACGTGCGCATGGAACCGGGTGACACGGTCGTGGTGGGCGGCCATCAGTTCAAAATGCTCGGCGTCAAAGACGTTCCCGGCCCGAACTACAGTGCAGTGCGCGGTGTGTTTGAAGTGAGCAAGGGTAGCGGTACGCCCAATCTGCTGTATCCCGAAAAGCGCAATTACTTTTCATCCACCATGCCCATGACAGAAGCCGCCATCGACGCTGGATTCACACGCGACGTATACGTGTCACTTGGTGAGCCACTGGAAGGCAAGGCATGGGCCGTTCGTGTTTACTTCAAGCCATTTGTCGACTGGATTTGGGGAGGCTGCGTGCTCATGGCGTTGGGCGGCTTGTTCGCTGTGACGGACCGGCGCTACCGTATGGGGCTCAAAAGCCGCACCACTGCGGGTGGTGAAAAAGGGGTTGCGGCATGAAAGCCAAATCACTCATACCGCTCGCGCTTTTCGCCATTCTGGTGGGCTTCCTTTGGAGGGGCTTGGACCTAGACCCGCGCGAGGTGCCGTCACCATTGGTCAACAAACCCGCGCCCGCATTCAAGCTCACGCAGTTGGAGATGCCAGATCAACATTTCGCCCCAGAAGACCTTAAAGGCAAGGTATGGATTTTGAATGTGTGGGCATCATGGTGTGTGGCTTGTCGGCAGGAGCATCCGGTATTGATGGAGTTCGCTCGTGCGAGGATTGCGCCACTGGTAGGTTTGGACTACAGAGATAACCGCAAAGATGCACTGGGCGTACTTGCGCGCAGCGGCAATCCATATGACCTCACAGCTTTTGATGCCGACGGGCGTGTGGGCATCGACTACGGTGTCTATGGTGTGCCCGAGAGCTATGTCATCGACAAGGCGGGAGTCATTCGGTACAAACATATCGGCCCCATTACGGTTGAGGCACTGCAAAAGACCATCATTCCCCTCATCAACGAATTGAAAAAATCGTGAAATTCATCTGCGCACTATTGCTTTTGTTGGTGGCACATAGCCACGTGGTGGCCAAAGAGGCTGTCGCGTTGGCCGAAGACCCTGTGGTCGAGCAGCGCCTGATCGCCATTTCTGAGGAGTTGCGTTGCTTGGTGTGCCAGAACGAATCACTTGCAGGTTCACGCTCTGACCTTGCCATGGACTTGCGTCGTGAATTGCGCACCCTGATCAAGCAGGGCAAAACAGATGCTGAGATCCGTGATTTCATGGTCAGCCGGTATGGCGATTTTGTGCTGTACCGCCCACCCGTCAAACCGACAACGTGGCTCTTATGGGCCGGCCCATTTGGACTGATGGTGGTGGGAGTGGGTGCATTGCTCGTGTATTTGCGGCGCCGCAATGCTGAGATTGACTCAGCGGGATTGACCGATGAAGAGCAAAAGCGCGTCGACGTTTTGCTCCAGGAAGGTAGAAAATGATTGGATTTTGGGTTTCAGCAGGCGCAGCCTTGGCCTTGGTTTTGGTCTTGTTGTTCCGCCCTTTTTGGCTCAAACGCACAGGCTCCAACATATCGCGACGCCAGCTCAATACCGACATCTTTCGCGATCAAATGGCCCGATTGGAGAGTGATCGCGCAGAAGACATGATTTCGCAAGCCGATTACGAACAGGCTCGTGCAGAGCTGCAGCGCCGGGTGATTGCGGACACCACGGAAGCAGACGACTCGGCAGCGATTCGTGCACCGAAGAAGACCATGTTTGCCGTTGGAACATTACTGCCGCTCGCGGCCATTGGGCTGTATCTAGTGCTTGGCAGCCCGGCAACGCTGGTGCCCAATGGGCCTCAGCAGGCCGCTACAGCACAGGATATGGAACGCTTGGTAGCAGGACTCGCCCAAAGGCTTGAAAAAGAACCAGACAACCTGCAAGGCTGGGCCATGCTGGCGCGGTCTTACAAAATGCTGGGGCGCAATATGGAAGCGGAATTGGCCTTCGTCCGCGCCGGTTCGTTTCTGGATGACGATGCACAACTCCTTGCCATCTATGCAGATCTCGCCGCAACCAATGCGAATGGCAACTTTGCAGGCAAGCCAACGCAACTATTGCAAAAGGCACTGCAAGTCGATCCACAAAACACTATGGCACTGTGGCTGTCGGGAACGGCAGATTTTCGTGCAGGGCGATTTGCGTCTGCACTGCGCACCTGGGAACGCTTGACGACACAGGTGGACCCCGAGTCGGATGACGCACGCATGTTGCGCGAAGCAATGGACGCGGCTTCTGCTGCACTCGGCAATTCTGCCCCCAGTGTAAAGCCAGCCAATGGGCGCGCCGTGGAGAGCACATCGGCCAAGGCGGATGCGGCGCCGACAAAGGCCAGTGCTGCTGCCAGCGTAAGTGGTCAAGTTTATTTGGATGCGGCGTTGAAATCGAGAGTCGCTCCGGGTGACACCGTTATGGTGATTGCACGGGTGCCCGGTACCCGAATGCCAGTCGCCGTGCTGCGCGTGCCAGCGTCTGGTCTACCGGTGAAATTCACATTGGACGACTCCCTGTCCATGAGCCCGCAAGCCAAGATATCCGCAGCCACCGAGGTCGATATCGAAGCACGCGTCTCCAAATCGGGAATGGCCATGCCAGAACCTGGTGACCTGATGTCATCGGTGCAAACGGTCAAAGTGGGTGCCACTGGCATTACATTGAAAGTTGACAAAGTGCGCCCCTGAGTTGCGCTGTCGGTGCATCACTCGTTTACCTATGCGCAAATACCGTGGTGCCGTAGCGGCCCTGTTGTTGGTCTGCAGCGTGGTGCACGCAAGTGCTGGAACACCGGGCGAGGTTGACGTTGGCGCGGTTCTGCGCGATGTCCGCATGCAAGGACTGGCAGGCAAGCCCTCACAAAAGTTATCTGACTTTCGTGGCAAGCCCTTGGTGATAACGGTCTGGGCCAGCTGGTGTGGCCCTTGCCAGCAAGAAATGGGATCATTGCAGAGACTGGCAAGTCGCTACGGTGGGCGTCAGTTCAACGTGATTGGTGTCTCGACCGACGATTACCCAGATCGCGCCAATGGCTTTCTGAGAGCCTACAAAATTCAATTCAGCAACTTTATCGATCAAGGCCTGGTGTTGGAGAACATGTTGGGCGCCAATCGTCTGCCATTGACCTTGCTGATCGACTCGCGTGGCATGGTGATGGACAAGCACTATGGCGCGAAAGAGTGGGACGGCCCAGAAGCATTGACCTTGATTTCCAAAACCTTTCAGGTCAAGCTCTAGCTTTTGCCATCAAGGGATGTGCGAAAATACCCGCTGATGACTTATGCAGCCGTGCGGCTGTAGCTCAGTGGATAGAGTATTGGCCTCCGAAGCCAAGGGTCGTGGGTTCGATCCCCGCCAGCCGCACCAATTGGCCATTTCTCGACGTGCCACAATGTCCCTGGAAGCATAAACGTTCCGCTTCGGAACACATATGCTTCATTTTGAGCGCGGAACGCTTATGCTTCATTCATAAAAAAATGAGCGGTTGTCGCTGAAGGGCCTTTTGTAGCAAAAAGCGCCTCAAAATCTAGTGTAATTTACAAAAGCAGCCCTTTTGGGGCGCTTTCCGCGGAACGCTTATGGTTCATAGCGGAACAGAAATGCTTCATCCCCTCTGTCTGTATTCTTAAGCACTGTCAACTGGTCCTCATCCTTCAGACATTTTGAGTTGCATTTGCAACCAGCAGTAATCTTGTAAACCCTTTGTAAAGGCATTTTTCACGTTCGATTACACTCGGCCCCATCGAAAATGGAGAGGGCTGGCGCCCAGCAAAAAAAGACTCAACCTGGCGCCTACATTTAAAAGCTCGCGCATCGCGTGCAGCTGAGTCAGTGAATCCTCCGTAAGGCGAATGGTTGCACCACCCCGGTGTAAACATTGTGGTGTCCATTTTTCTTGCAACCGGCTTTCCCGGCATGCATTAAAAATGGAGCTTCAGCGTGACCGAAATCAGCACCCGTGCACTGCAAGCTGCAGAACAACAGATACCTGCGCCCACCGCACCGCAGGCATCCCTGGCCGCCCTGTGCGCCATAGCCCGCCTGCACCAGGTAGCCGCTGATCCCGCCACCCTGGCCCACCAGCTAGGCCTGGCTCCCAAAGACCCCGTCACCACCCAAGACCTGCTGCGCGCCGCACAGCACATCGGCCTCAAAGCCAAACGTAGCAAGACCACCCTAGACCGACTGGCCCTCACACCACTGCCAGCATTGGCCATCCTGCAAGGGGAGCGCATCGTCATCCTCGCCCAATGCGACGGCCAACGCGTCCTCTACCAAGACAGCGCAGCCCTTGTTACCGGCCAAGCCACCGGCCCCACCATCGAATCCACCGAAGTCTTTGCCGAGCACTGGACGGGCGAACTCATCCTCATCACCAGCCGCGCCAGTTTGGCCGGCAGCCTCGCCAAGTTCGACTTCAGCTGGTTCATCCCCGCCCTCGTCAAATACCGCAAGCTCCTGGGTGAAGTCCTGCTTATCTCCTTCGTGCTGCAACTCTTTGGCTTGGTCTCGCCCCTGTTCTTCCAGGTCGTCATGGACAAAGTACTCGTCCACAAAGGCCTCACCACCTTGGACGTACTCGTCACCGGTCTGGTCATCGTCGTCGTATTCGAAAGCATCCTCTCTGCGCTGCGCGCCTACGTGTTTAGCCACACCACTAGCCGTATTGACGTAGAGCTCGGTGCCCGATTGTTTCGCCACCTGCTGGCCCTGCCTCTGGCCTACTTCCAGGCCCGCAGAGTGGGCGACTCGGTAGCCCGTGTGCGTGAGTTAGAAAACATCCGCAGCTTCTTAACCGGCAACGCCTTGACCGTGGTCTTGGACGTCTTCTTCTCCATCGTCTTCATCGCCGTCATGCTGGTCTACAGCGTGCCGCTCACACTCATCGTCCTGGTCAGCCTACCCCTGTACTTTGGCCTAAGCCTAGCCGTAGTCCCCATCCTGCGCGCCCGTCTGGACAACAAATTCGCCCGCGGTGCAGAAAACCAAGCCCTCTTGGTGGAAACCGTCAGCGCCATCCAAACCGTCAAAGCCACCGCCCTGGAGCCCGCCTTTGGCAAACGCTGGGACAACCAGCTAGCCGCCTACGTATCGGCCAGCTTCAAAACCCAGAACCTGGCAACGGTTGCCCACGAAGCCGTCAACCTGATCGGCAAACTGGTCAACGCCGCCACCCTGTGGTACGGCGCACATTTGGTCATGGCCAATGATCTGTCGGTCGGCCAGTTCATCGCCTTCAACATGTTTGCCCAACGGGTCAGCCAACCCATCATGCGCATGGCCCAGCTCTGGACCGACTTTCAACAAACAGGAATCTCGGTAGCCCGATTGGGTGACATCCTCAACACCCACACCGAAGTCCCCCCCACCAGCACCGCCCAGCTCCCCCCACTCAAAGGCCGCATCACCCTGGACAAAGTAGCCTTTAGCTACCGCCCCGACGCACCCCCGGTACTCAAAGGCATAGACCTCGACATCCAAAGCGGCGAAGTCATCGGCATCGTGGGCCGATCCGGCTCCGGTAAAAGCACCCTGACCAAACTGGTACAGCGCCTCTACAGCCCACAGGGCGGAAGAGTCTTGGTAGACGGCATCGACATCAGCCTCATAGACGCCGCCCAGCTGCGCCGCCAAGTCGGCGTAGTCCTCCAAGAAAACTTACTCTTTAACCGCACGGTGCGCGAGAACATCGCCATCACCGACCCTGCCGCCCCCATTGAAGCGGTCATGCGCGTGGCCATGCTGGCAGGGGCCCACGACTTCATCAGCGAACTACCCGAAGGCTACGACACGATGGTGGGCGAACAAGGTGCCAGCTTGAGTGGCGGCCAGCGCCAGCGCATCGCCATAGCCCGGGCACTCTTCACCAACCCCCGGGTACTGATATTTGACGAAGCCACCAGTGCGCTGGACTACGAGAGCGAGGCCATCATCCAGCGCAATATGCGCCTCATCTGCAATGGCCGCACTGTCCTCATCATTGCCCACCGCCTGAGTGCAGTCCGCAACGCCAACCGCATCGTAGTGATGGATCACGGCAACATCGTAGAGACCGGCACCCACGACCAACTGCTGGCCAAACAACAAGGCATCTACGCCCACCTGTGGCGCATGCAAGACGGCGTGCGGCCCAGTGCAGCTGCAACGGGCGACAAGCCGCCTGCCGTCAAGCCAGCGGGCGTTGCAGCATGAGCGCTCCACAGCCCACTGCCGCCAAACCCCAACGCCACCCCGCCATCGAACTGCTAGCTCGCTACAAAGCGGTCTTTGCAGCAGCCTGGCAGCACCGTGCTGAGCTGGCAGGCCCGAAACGGCTGGCCGATGAAGTGGCCTTCTTACCCGCAGCCCTGAGCCTGGCCGAGACCCCGGTACACCCCGCACCCCGGCGCTTTGCCTGGGCCATCATGGCTGTGTTTGCACTGGCATTGGTTTGGGCCTGCGTAGGCCAGGTGGACATTGTGGCCATAGCCCCCGGGCGCATCATCGTCTCAGACCGCACCAAGGTCATCCAGCCGCTGGAAGCCAGCGTGGTGCGCAAAGTGCTGGTCAAAGACGGCGACCGCGTGCAGGCCGGCCAAGTGCTGGTGGAGCTGGACCCTACGATCGCCACCGCCGACAAAGTGGCCGTGCAAGAGCAGCTTACCGCAGCTGCATCGGAAGTGATGCGCACTGGGGTGTTGCTGAAGTTGCTATCAAATCCGAAGCTGGCTACGCCCATTCTGCGAGGGCTGGAGGCTGATTTGCCCAGTGACATTCTGGCCAAGACCACGACCAACACTGGCACGACCGGCACCACAACCGCCAGCACCATCCCCTGGAACACCGCCACCCAAGCCGCAGCCCAGGCCCAGCTACTGGCCGAGTGGCAAGACATCCGTGCAAAACTCGCCAAGATGGATGCCGAGGCCAACCGGCGCAATGCAGAGATCGGCACCGTCACCCAAACGGTAGCCAAGCTCAACGCCACCGTGCCCATGGCCCAAACCCGCGAGGCCGACTTCAAGAAACTGGTCGAGCAAGGCTTTGTCTCCAGCCACATGACCCAGGACAAAACCCGCGAACGCGTGGAGCTGGAGCGCGACCTTGCCACCACCCACGCCCGCCTGGCAGAAGCCCAGTCCACCCTGCACGAGACACAGCAAGCTAGAGTCGCCTACCAGATGGAAACCCAGCGCCTCTTGAGCGACCGCCAGGCCCAGGCTGCATTCAAACTGCTGCAACTGGCCCAAGACCAAACCAAGGCCGAGCAACGCCAACGCCAAACCCAGCTCACCGCGCCGGTGGCCGGTGTCATCCAGCAGCTGTCCATTCATTCGGTGGGTGGTGTGGTCACCTCTGCACAGCCGCTGATGATTGTGGTGCCCGAGAGCGCCACTGTTACCGCTGAAATCTCCATTGCCAACCAGGACATTGGCTTTGTGAATGCTGGGCAGAGTGCAGAGGTGAAGCTGGAGACGTTCTCATACACCAAGTACGGCACGGTCAGTGCCAAGGTCGACATGGTGACGGCGGATGCTGTTACTGATGAAAAGAAGGGCTCTTACTACCCGGCCACCTTGACGCTGGCCAAGAGCGACATGCTGGTCGATGGCAAGCGGGTGCATATCAGCCCGGGGATGAATATCACGGCGGAGATCAAGACGGGGCAGAGACGGATTATTGAGTACCTGTTGTCTGCGGTGCAGAGGGCGGGGAGTGAGAGTTTGAGGGAGCGTTAGGGGAGCGTTATGCAGAAATCACATCTAGATGTTCACAAACTTGCTACTAAGACTACAGCGAGCAGTTCAGGTGTAACAGATGCTGTCGGCGATTTTTCTATAGTCCGATGTAAACATGGAGTTGCGCCGGGAATTCTCAAAATGTCGGCAATAAATTTTGGAGTAATGAAATGAAGCGTGTACTTGGAGGTGTGAGGTGCTTTTGGATTGTCGCCCTAGCGACTCTGCCCATCTTTGTCGGTTGCCAAAAGAACCTCAATGAGCAGCCACTTAGTTACTGGGCCGACCCCATAAGCTTGAAGGAAGACAGCTTCGGCTTTGCTGACGGCTGTTCGCTGGCCAGTGCCCAAGCCATCATCAAGTCGGGCCTGCCTTTTCCGAACTATGGAACCAAAGACGAACTTGCCGCAGACAGTAAAACCATCAACAAACGTATCGCCACGGTGGATGTTTGGTTGGGTGGCACACGTTTTGTATTTCCGGCCGAGCTGGTTAAGAGCGGCGACTTTCCTGCGAACAACCCAAACCGCTACAGGGGTATGGGTGGCACCTTGCCGCACTTTTACCCCAAGGACCCGACGGGCGCATTTGCTGCGGAGAAAGACGGCATGGGGGCCATGGTGGATGTGAAGTTTGTGTGCTCGATGGAGCCCGGATTCGCGCAGAGTTGGGGCGAAGGTCCGCACTCCAATGAAGAAGCGATAGAAAGGGCCAAAGCCAGTTACGAGGAAAAATCCAAGGGCTCGCCGTATCCCGGAGTGGTCACGATCAACCGGCGTGACGATCTCGGTATGACGGAAGTCCTGCTTGACCGTGGGAGTGAGGCAAACAATGAAAGGTATTGGGAGGCCACCTACTTTCCGCTAAACCGGGAGCTTAAGGGGGCTCTGGATGGCCGTGTCAGTCAGATTGGCTGTCGAACCCGCAATGACCCTGGGCCGAAGAAGCGCTACGGCGGCGTCGGGCATACCTGCGGCGCAGGCATTGGGATGACGCCCAACGTTTCAGCCATTGTCACCATGTATGTATCCCATGTCGACCAGATGCCCGCCATCTTCGACCAAGTTCAACAAGTCATCCTTAACGCCAAGAAAGCAGCAGAGTAAGCATGCCAACTTCATTTCAATTCAACAGCACACAGCTCGCTGAAATCAAGCGCCTGCGGGACATCGCAGCAGCACCAGGAAACAAAACACTTGCTGGTGGCGGTGTGGATCTGTACACCTATGTCTTTAAATGCGTAAGCGGCATTGACCTTAATGGTGACCCGCTTACCCGTGGCGCATCGGTAGTGCTGGACGCAGTGACCAACATCCAGCAACCTGAGCGCGTTGCGATGAGTTGGGTCTATGGGGCGCTGCAGGTCAACAAAAGCAACGGCATCTTTTCCACTGTTATCCGCGAATACAACATCCGACAAGGCGTACTGCGTGGCAAAGGTGTGTTCAGCGCGAAGGACCTTGACACCGCTTCCAACGCCGTTGCAGTGCTTTTTGCCGACAGTATTTTGAATCCGAAACTGGCAGATGGTGTTACCGACAACCCGAGCTATCACAAGCTTCCCTCCATCCAGGAGATTGGTGATACCGATTTGAACGGTGTTCGGAATACCTTGTACCCAGGCAACGACGCGGTGGGGAGTGAGTTGTACCTGAACCAAGCTTGGCCCGGTATTGTCATGCTGGGCTCGCTCGGTGGGCAATACACTGACCGCTTATTGCGCTATGACGAAAGCACGCAACCTGCGAAACTGGACTCATTGGCCGACTTCAAGAGCATGTTGTTTACTTGGGATGCCTTTAAGACCGCCTATGACAAAACTAAGTTGAGCGGTACCAGCTTGTCCGACTTCTTGATAGCTCTGAATTGGCCAGCTGTATTTGTTGTCCAAGCGCTAGCTGCCGTTGCGGCTACGGGCGGAACTGATCCGGCAAGGGCTGTTTTCAACACGCTTGCTGGCAGTCAGAGCACCCAGTCCAAGGACGGCAAAGATGGCTTGGCCTTGATTTCCACCATTGGCTCGAAAAAATTCCTCGATATGTTGATGGGCGCCACGGTTGGCTCCAGTCAACTAGGCACTACCACCGATGACAACTTTGTCAGCCGCGCTACCACCTTTTTTGACGCCTATCGCAACACACTTCAATCGATTGGTGCCACATTGCTGCCAACCGACCCAGCGAGTTTGACTGCTCTGGCAAGGACAGATGTCAATGCACGCGCTGCGCTGGCGGCTTTAAGCGTTGTTGGCGTGAAAGTCAGCAGCGTAGTAGCACAAAAATTTAGTCTCTTTGACCCTTCTACCGGCCAGGGAAACATCACTGACAGCTGGATCAGCGATCGCGCAGCGTTCACCGCGGCGCTTTACCAAGATGCGCGCGGTACAGCGATGCCCGGCGGCCCGTCGAGCACTCGCTACGCAGATTTGACCAGCAATACAGAGCTACGCTTGGGTGCAGGTACCACAGGTCCACGCGTGCAGCTTGTATTTGGCGGTGAGGGGGCAGACACAGTTGGCGGTCAAAGTGCGGGTGACCACTTGTACGGCGGCGGTGGCGAGGATGTTCTCAATGGCATGGCGGGTGACGACTATTTAGAAGGCGGCAGCGGTACAGATACTTACCAGTTCACTGAAAGCTACGGCAATGACACCATCCTCGACACTGACGGCAATGGCACCCTCACCGTCGACGGAGCAGCCCCCGCAGCCGGTAAAAAGATAGGCGACAACCTCTGGCAATCCGACGACAAGAAATGGCGCTACTCCCTGAACGACCGCGACGAACTCCTCATCAGCCAGGCAGGCAACGCCAACCACATCACCATCAAAGGCTGGTCGGTCATTGGCGGCAGCAAACTCGGCATTGACCTGCAAGGCGCAGCCACACCCACTTCATCCACCACCCAAACCTACACCGGCGACCAACGCCCCAAGATCATCGGCGTAGGCCAAGAAACCCAACTCACCGTCACCTCCGACAAACCGGCCTACGGCACCTACGCCTGGGGCGAGACCACCTGGGCCGCAGACGGAACATTGAACAACGGCCTGCCAGAGGCCAACTTCGCCGACGTCATCACCGGCACCGCAGCCAATGACAAAATCTCCGGCCTGGGCGGTAACGACGCCTTAAGCGGCGGCGCAGGCAACGATGTCATCGACGGCGGAACCGGTGACGACTTGATAGGCGGCGGAGCCGGGAGTGACACCATCCAAGGCGGCGCAGGCAACGACTTCATCGCCAGCAGCGCCACCCTGAATGTTGCTCCGCGCAACAAACCCACCGACAGCTGGAGCCCACCGGGCGGCCAAGCAGTCATCACCCAAGGCCCCGGCTGGGGCGTCTACAAAGACACCAAAGACGGCGAACCCATCACCATCTGGAGCGGCACCGACACCCCCAGTGGCACCGAAGCAGACGTCATAGACGGCGGCGCAGGCAACGACCACATCATCGCCAGCGGTGGAGCCGACCGCGCGCAAGGTGGAACTGGCGACGACCAGCTAGACGGCATGGGGGGAGACGACATCCTCGAAGGCAATGACGGCAAAGACACCATCAACGGCGACGGCCTCATCAAACCCGGCTACTTGAACAGCGTAGCCGCCCAATACCATGGAGCCGACTTCATCGACGGCGGTGCGGGTGATGACGAACTCACCGGCGGCGGAGGAAGCGACGACATCTACGGTGGAGCCGACAACGACAAGATCTGGGGCGACGACACCGGCAACACCGGTGATGCCAACTACCTCAACCTGGCCTACCACGGCAATGACTACTCAAGAATTGCTACTAAATCAGTAGCTGCCTACGCACGTTCTACGAGGGCTAGAGGCCTATTCCATTCAAAAATACACTCTAAATCAGAATTTGGCCTTGCGCATCAACTCAGCCAGCGACATATCCAAGGCTTGGGCAATGGCATGCATCTTGAGCAAAGTCACATTGCTATCTCCGCGTTCCACTCCGCCCATGTAGCTGCGGTCGAGCCCTGTCAGCAACGCCAGTTGCTCTTGCGAGATTCCCTGCTTCAAACGTGCAGCACGTACCGTGCTGCCAAAGGCAAGCAACAGCGGGTCGCGGTGGTGGCTCTTGGCGAGGGACGGCACCCGAGAAGCATCCCAAATGGCAGGATAAACATCCACGGGATATATCCGCAAAACTGCGAATCAAAAGTTCAAGTATTGGTGCCAAAGGAGGTGGTATGAACATTTCAAATTCAGTCAAAGCGATAGGGATACGGCTCTGTGCATGGAGAACACTGTTGCTCATACTTTCGGCATTGACATTAACTGCGTGCGAAAAGCCTATCCACCCCAACGACTTGCCAGTAAGCCACTGGCTCAAAGACGAAGATGCCTGTATACGAAAAACGGCAGAGTCCATCATCGCCTCTGGCAGACCCTGGCCCAACGAAGTACGGGAAATCCGCGAGGACAAACAAGATCACCTAGTTCAATATGACCTGTGGATTGCAAACCAGTTGTACGTGATGCCAGGTGAACCCAGTTTCCTTACCCGCAACGGATTTGATGCAACTCATCATCCTTGGAAGTACACCGCTGTTTCTGGCAACTTGGAGAACGTGCTGGGTATTCCTCAGCAAAAGTTCAAAGATTGGAAAGTCGGTGGAACGCTTTATGGAAATATTTATTGTTCATGGGGTGAACCGACGACCCGCTCAGTTGTTGCGAGGGGATACCACGCCACCACACGTGCTGGTCTGATTCAAAAAGTGACCGATGAGCTAAAAACTCAACCTGATGTGCTGAAGGTTGAAGTCAATGAGCGCGATGACATCAAGATGGCCGAAATCAACATCACCACCGCCCAAAAGAGCTACACCTCTACCTATGTTCCACTCGACATGAAGCAGGTGTTGCCAGATGGTCGCATCGCTTACAAATTGATTTCATGCAGTCAAAAGTACGACCCGGATGCTGACTTGAGCGTAGGTAGTTCCTGTCGCGCATGGATAGCTCTAGGTTCGAACAACATTGAAATGGATTTCATGGTCTATCAGCAGTATTTGCCGTTCTTGCCGGCCCTGCACGACCACATTCTCAACACCTTTATTGCCTCCCGGAAAAACTAATCATGGCTACATCATTGCAACTTACCACAGCACAAATAGCGCAACTCACATCCTTGCGCGTGCAGCCAAATTCCAGCCTCATTGGTGCCTGGGCACCTTTTTACGAATACCTCGCACAGTGCATTCGCAACTCCGTATTGCCGCGTGGTACTGCATTGGTAACGGCGGCTGACGTAACAGTGCTGCGCAGCAGTAGTCTGTTACCAGAGAACCAATTGCAAAGCATGGTTTGGCTTATGGGTGGTGTTCAGGTTAATAGCGATAGCGGCGCTTTCTCCAAGATTATTCGTGAATACAACCTTCGCCAAGGGGCGCTGCGTGGCAAGACATTTACCTCCACCGATTTGCAGCTCGCATCGAACGAAGTTGGCCTGCGGATGGCCAATCAAATTTTGGGTGAACCGGGGGTTATTGAAAAGCCACGAAACTATGGCTTGGTCCCCACTGTCCCCGAAATCGGCGAGGTCGATCTCAACGGTGTGCGCGACGTTCTTTACCCCAATAACCGGTCGGTCAGCGATCCGATGTACCTCAACCAAGCATGGCCCGGGGTCATCATGTTGGGCAAACAAGGAGGTGATTTTCTGGGTCGTTTGGCGGCGGCGGGTGACACGGGTACTGCTGACAAACTCAAGGATATGCAAGACATGCTGTTCGCCTGGGATGCATTCAAATATGCATTTGATAAGACAGGCATTTTTGATGTTGCAGCAGCACAAGACCTTTCCATCACACTGGGCATTGCAAACTGGGCCGATCTCCCTGGCGCACTGACACACATCACGGATGCTAAATGGTGGTTTGACTTATTGATCGAGAGACAGAATAAGGCTGTCGGTATCGATCTCAAAACAATCCATGACATCGGCTCCAACAAATTCTTGGACATGCTTATTGGCGCAGCGCAAGGCAGCTCGGTCATCGGCACAACCACGGATTCCAACTTCGCCACCCGCGCCAAAGATTTCTTCGATACCTTTGGGGCCGCACTCCAAACCACCCCAGCCAAACTCCTGCCCGCCGATGCTTCGAGTCTTGCCGCGGCAGCCAAGACGGATGTCAACGTGCGCGCTGCACTGGCCGCACTGAGTGGTGTGAGCGTAGAAGTGCCCAGCACCGTGGCCGACAAGTTCAGTCTTTACAACCCGGCCACCGGCCAAGGCAACATTACCGACAAGTGGATAGATGACATCTCTAAAACGCAAGCGGCGTTCATGGTTTATTGGAAGGACGGTCGCACAAACGGCATCCTCAGCGTTTCCAACTTGAATCTGCCATTTTGGCAACTGGGCGATACACAACTTGTGGTTGAAGGCGCAACACCAGCCGCTACCCAGCAACTCCTAATCGACGGAATCGATCTAGGTCTAGGCGTTATCCCCACTGCGCTGCGCTACTTTGGCAATGACGACAACAACACCAAATCAGGCGCTGATGGCGATGACCGCATGTATGGAATGGGTGGCGACGACACGCTGGACGGCAAAGGTGGCGACGACTATTTAGAAGGCGGAAGCGGAGTAGACACCTACCAGCTCACCGGCAGTTTCGGCAAAGACACCATAGTCGACAACGACGGCAAAGGCACCCTAACCCTAGGCGGCCAAACCCTCAACGGTGGACGCGCCTTCGGAGTAGCCAATCAATACAAAGGCAAAGATGCAGGTGGCGTTGAAGAACTCTACCGCGTCATGGACGACGCCCGCTCATCCACCGGCAAGACACTGGTCATTAGCAAACAAGGTGACACCAACAACACCATCACCATCAACAACTTCGACACCGCTGCCGCATATGGAGCCACCGGCTACCTCGGCATCAAACTAGACAAGACCCCCGCAGTCGCCCTGATCGCCACCAACGACAGCGCAGCCGCTGGCGACTTTTGGGACGACATCAGCGCCAATATCACCAGCCTGGCCGGAAAAGCATCATCCGTGCTGGAGGGCACAGGCCAAACCTTCACCATCAACCTCAAGACAGCCGCCACCGCCGGGCAAACCATCGTGCTGGGCATACAAGGCCTAGTCAACACAGGCCTCAAAGCCATACTGGGCGACCGCACCGTAGACGCCAACGGCGCCACCATCACCCTGGCAGAAGGCCAAACCGAAGTCAGCTTTAGCCTCATCCAAACCAGTGACCTTACTGCCGATGCCAGTGGCTCACTCACCGTCACATACAACGCCGATGGACAAAATGTCGTCAGCAACCAATGGGGCATCAACCTCAAAGACGCCGGAGCCACCACCCAAACCTACACCGGCGACCAACGCCCCAAGATCATCGGCATAGGCCAAGAGACCCAACTCACCGTCACCTCCGACAAACCCGCCTTTGGCACCTACGCCTGGGGCGAGACCACCTGGGCCACAGACGGCACCCTGAACAACGGCGTAGCAGAAGCCAACTTCGCCGACGTCATCACCGGCACCGCCTCCAATGACAAAATCTCCGGCCTGGGCGGTAACGACGCCCTAAGCGGCGGCGCAGGCAACGATGTCATCGACGGCGGAATAGGTGACGATCTGATAGGCGGCGGAGCCGGGAGTGACACCATCCAAGGCGGCGCAGGCAACGACTACATAGCCAGCAGCGCCACCCTGAATGTTGCCCCCCGCAACAAACCCACTGACAGCTGGAGCCCACCGGCAGGCCAACCCATCCTCACCCAAGGCCCCGGCTGGGGCGTCTTCATTGACATCAGAGATGGCCAACCCACCGCCATCTGGAGCGGTGCCAACACCCCCAGCGGCACCGAGGCAGACGTCATAGACGGCGGCGCAGGCAACGACAACATCATCGCCAGCGGCGGCAATGACCGCGTACAAGGCGGACTCGATGATGACGACCTGTCCGGCATGGCAGGCGACGACATCCTCGAAGGCAATGATGGTAAAGACACCATCAACGGCGACGGCACCATCAAACCCGGCTACTTGAACACCATAGCCGCCCAATACCACGGGGCCGACTTCATTGACGGCGGCGCGGGTGACGACAAACTCACCGGTGGAGGCGGCAACGACGACATCTATGGCGGGGCCGACAACGACAAACTTTATGGCGACAGTGGCGGCAACACGGGCAATGCCGACTATGTCAACCTGGCCTACCACGGTAATGATTATCTGGACGGTGAAGGCGGTGACGACTACATAGAAGGCGGCGGCAAAGACGACACCCTATATGGCGGATCGGGCAAAGACAACCTGTGGGGCGACACCACAGCCAGCAACGTAGCCACTCCCGCAGACGGCGCACTCCTGTGGGGAAATGACTACCTGGATGGTGAAGACGGAGACGACAAACTCATTGGCGGTGGCAAAGACGACACCCTGTATGGCGGAACGGGCAACGATTCACTCTGGGGCGACGAAAGCAATGCCGCACTGGCAGGCTCTGCCAACGGAAATGACTACCTCGACGGAGAAGCGGGCGACGATTATTTAGTGGGCGGCGGAGGAGCCGACACCCTGTATGGCGGCACGGACAACGATACCCTCAAAGGCGATGACGACCTGAGCATCGTAGCCGCAGAGTTCCAGGGTGCGGACTACCTGGACGGCGGCGACGGCAATGACAATTTGTCGGGTGGTGGTGGCAATGACACCTTGCTCGGTGGTGCAGGCAACGACACCCTGGATGGAGGCACAGGTGCCGACTACATGGCCGGTGGCGCAGGCAACGACACCTACGTCATCGACAACGTAGGCGATGTGATTGTGGAGCCGGACAAGGGCAGTACCGTCATCAACACCACAGCGGCCGCCAGTACAGCCACCAGCAGTGCAGGGCCCGACAAGGTGACCGCCATGGCTAGCACCACAACCAGCACTGCCCCGGACATCACCAACGTACAAGCCAGCATCAGCTACACCCTGGGCAACAACCTGGACAACCTGGAACTCACTGGCACCGCCACCATTGACGGCAGTGGCAACGCACTGGACAACGGTCTCTTTGGCAACAGTGCAGCCAATGTGCTGACGGGTGGAGCAGGCAATGACTATTTGAAGGGTGCAGCAGGCAACGACACCTATGTGTTCAACCGGGGCGATGGACAGGACACGATAGACAACACCGATTTCTTGCGCGATACAGCGCAGCCATCACTCTTGGCAGCGGTAGACACACTGCGCTTAGGTACCGATGTGGCCGATACGGATGTGGTGGCGCTGCGCGTGGGTGACAACCTGGTGTTGAAGCTCAACGGCACCACTGACCAGATCACCTTGGGCAACTACTACGGTGCAGACCTGGTGGAAGGCACCAAGATATCCGACCACAAGATTGACCGGGTGGAGTTTGGCAATGGTGTGGTGTGGGACCAGGCCATGATCCAAACGCAGGTGGACAAGGCGGCCAGCAACCATGCGCCAACGGTGGGCACCCCATTGCCGGGACTGCAAGCCCGTGCGGACCATGCCTTTACCTACACCGTGCCAGCAGGCGCGATCACTGACACTGATGCTGGCGACACCGTGCGCTACAGCGCCACTATGCAAGGTGGCGCGGCACTGCCTGTCTGGCTCAGCTTTGACCCTGCAACGCGCACCTTCAACGGCACACCGGGTGCGGCAGACATGGGCAACTTGCAGTTTGTGCTGTGGGGCACCGATAACTATGGTCTGGCTACCGGGCAAGTGGTGAACCTGGCGATAGGTGGTGCGGCCAACCAGGCGCCGGTGTTGGCTGTGGCGTTGCCAGACTTTAGTGCTGCGCCCAGCCAGGCCTTTACCTATACCTTGCCCATAGGGGCGTTTACAGATGCAGATGTAGGTGTAGGTGTAGGTGACGCACTGACCTACAGCGCAACCCTGGCCGATGGCAGCGCCTTGCCAACGTGGCTCAGTTTCAACGCCGCAACGCGCACATTTACAGGCACATCATCCACGCTGGGCAGCACCAGCGTGCGAGTCACCGCCACAGACATGGACAACCTGACGGCCACAGACGTGTTTGATGTGGTGGTGCAAATCGCATCCATTGAGGGCACTTCGGCAAACGACACCCTCAATGGCACCGTGGGAAACGACACTCTACTGGGCTTGGCGGGCGATGACACGCTGTATGGTGGTGGCGGACATGACACCTTGGATGGAGGTACTGGAAACGACCGAATGACAGGTGGGGTTGGCAGTGACACTTATATTTTCAATGTGGGTGATGGGCAAGACAGCATCACCGAGTCTGCACCCAATGTGGGCGACGTAGATACGTTGGTATTTGGCCCGGGGATTGCGCTTAGTGACATAACGCTGAGCCAATCGGATGATGGTTTGATGTTTCATATCGGCAATACCTTGGACCAAGTCAAGGTTGCAGGTTGGTATCGCGATAGCAATTTGCGCCTTGAAAGTGTTCGATTTGGCGACGGAACTACGTGGGACACTGCCACTTTGACGACTGCAGCCAACGCCGTCAGAGGGCAAGGAACCGACGGCGATGATGTCATTACCGATAGTGGAATAAATGGCACCCTGCGCGGCCTGGGTGGCAATGACATCTTGCGCGGTGGCAAGGGCAACAACGTGCTGTACGGCGGTGATGGTAATGACAAGTTGTATGGTGGGTCTGGAACCAATACGCTGGACGGCGGTGCAGGGGATGACGAAATCCGTGACTTTGATGGTTCATTTAGTGACCCAATTTCCGTGACCACCATCATTGGGGGGGCTGGAAACGACACGCTTTACGGCAACATCTACAACGACACCTACAAATTCAATCTAGGTGACGGCCAGGACAGCATTCAAGAGGTGTCCTATTACACGACCTACAAAGACAAAATGATTTTCGGTGCGGGCATTGCACCTGCGGACATTGTTACGAGCCGCGAAGGCGACAACCTTATCTTCCGCAACAAGAACAATACTGACCAAATCACGGTCAGGGGCTGGTTTGGTCGTGCAGATTTGGGCGAAAAGCAGATTGAGACCATTGAGTTTGCTGATGGCACGGTCTGGACCGCTGCGAGTTTGACGGCACCTTTGTTGAGTACGGTTGGAACGGCAGGTGATGACGTTATCGTGGGGACTTCATTGAAAGACACCTTGAACGGTCTTGATGGCAACGACACGCTGACGGGCGGTTTTGACGACGATATGTTGTATGGCGGCAATGGCAGCGACGTGCTAAATGGCGGTATCGGTGCTGACCAGCTCTATGGGGGCGACGGAGACGATACCCTGGATGGGGGAACGGGCGTAAATGTATTGGATGGCGGTGCGGGTAACGATACGCTAGTAGTCAAATTTGATTCCCGCTTGGAGCCCGACAATCGCAACACGCTGTTGGGCGGTGCAGGTAACGATACGATCAAGGCGTATTCGCCGCTGGCGACATCTAACATCATCGAAGGGGGCACGGGCGATGATTTGCTCAATGGTGGAGCAAATGATGATAGCTATCGCTTCAACCTGGGCGATGGCAAGGATACGATTGTTGAAGTCAATTCCGAAAGTTTCACCGACAAGATTGTGTTTGGCACTGGTATCTCGCCATCCGACCTGAGGGTGATGCATGTAGGCAATGACTTGGTCATTCGCTATAGCAACGGTACCGATCAAATTACCATCAAAGATTGGTACTTCAATTCCAATGCAAGAATTGAAACGGTTGTATTCAACAACGGTACCACCTGGTCTCCCGCAGATCTGGAGGCTGCGACATTGGTGGCCACGCAAGGTGATGATGTTTTGACCGGAACCGATGCCAATGATGTTTTGTATGGGCTGGGTGGCAACGACACGATCAATGGCATGGGGGGCGACGACAACCTGTATGGCGGCGATGGCAATGACATCTTGGATGGCGGCAATAGCGCCAACGACATTCTGGATGGTGGCAACGGAAACGATACCTTGTCCGCAAGAGGGAACTCCACTCTTTTGGGCGGTGCTGGTGATGATGTATTTAGCACTCTAGAAGCCGGTGAAGGCGCCAGACCGATTCTTGAGGGTGGGACTGGAAACGACACTTTCAGCGGTGGCATTGGGGCTGACACCTACCGATTCAATTTGGGGGATGGCCAAGACACCATTCGCGAGGCGGAGGGATATTGGTACGTGCTTCCCGATAAGCTGGTTTTTGGGCCGAACATACTGCCAGCCGATATTAAGGTCACGCGGGCTGGAGACGACGTGGTTTTTCGTCACGCCAATGGCACCGATCAAATTACTGTCAAGAACTGGTTCGGCGCCATCGACAGGCAGATCGAGAGTATTGAGTTTGCCAATGGAACGGTATGGACTGCGGCCAGCCTCAACACGTCGTTGTCGACAACTAACGGCACCGATGGGAACGATTTGCTTTCGGGTGGAACCGGCAATGACATTCTGAACGGCCTAGCGGGCAACGATACGCTTTATGGGTTAGAAGGACTTGATACTCTTAGCGGAGGCTTGGGTGACGATATTTTGGATGGCGGCTTAGATAGCGATACCTTAGCTGGCGGAGCGGGCAACGATACATACTTTGTTGACGTTTCCTCCGATGTAGTGACCGAACTGGTCAACGAAGGTACCGATACCGTGAATGCAACCATTACCTACACCCTGGGTGCCAATGTCGAAAACTTGATGCTCGGTGGTACCGAAATAATCGACGGTACCGGCAATGCTTTGAACAACGTCATCAGTGGCAACGCGGCCAACAATAAGCTGACAGGTGGTGCAGGCGACGATGTGCTTGATGGCGGTGCAGGAGTTGATACTTTGGTCGGTGGTGCAGGAAACGACACCTACATCGTGGATACGACAACCGACGTCATAACCGAAGCATCGAACCAAGGAACCGATCTGGTCAAAGCAAGCGTAAGCCTTACGCTTGCAGCCAATGTAGAAAACCTTACTTTGACAGGTACCGCCAATATCAACGGCACCGGCAACGCTGCGGCAAACGTCATTACAGGAAACTCCGGCGACAACGTGTTGAATGGTGGCGCAGGCAGTGACACGCTGATCGGTGGCGCAGGTAGCGACACCTACTTTGTGGACGTATCCACCGACGTCATCACGGAGCTCGCAGGCGAAGGCGCCGACAACGTCAACGCTAGCTTCACCTACACGCTAGGCACCAACCTCGAAAACCTCACCCTGACCGGCACCGCTGCCATCAACGGCACCGGCAACGCCCTGGCCAATGTCATCACCGGCAACACCGGCAACAACATCCTCGATGGCGGCGCAGGCAACGACGTCTACGTGATTGGCGCAGGCGGCGGGCAAGACACCATCCAGGAAGCAACAGCCGACGCAACAGCAGGCAAACTCAACATCCTGCGCTTTGGAACAGGTGTTAACAGTGCCAACGCCGTGGTGGCCCGCTCGGGTTCTGACCTGGTCATCACCTTCACCGGCAGCACCAACAAAGTCACCGTCAAATCCTTCTATGTGAATGGCGACTCCACCAACACCAGCAACCCCGTGCAGCGCATTGAGTTTGTGGATGGCGGTGTTGCATGGGACCTGGCAGCAATTGACCAAAAGGCAGGCGTCTTTGTCAACCACGCCCCCACCGTTGCCAACGCAATAACCGCCCAAAGCACCGCAGAAGACGCCGTCTGGAGCTTAGTGGTACCAGCCAACACCTTTGCCGATGCAGACCTGGCTGCGGGTGATGCACTCACCTTCACCGCCACCAAATCAGACGGCACAGCACTGCCTAGCTGGGTTACCTTCAACGCCACCACCCGCACCTTCAGCGGCACACCGCTCAATGCCAATGTGGGCAGCCAGAGCTTCAAAGTCACCGCCAAAGACAAGGCTGCTGCCGCAGCCAGTGCCACCTTTGCCGTAACGGTCACCAACACCAACGACGCCCCTACGGTGGCCGTAGCGCTGACCACCCAAGCCGCCACCAACGGCGTGCCATGGACCTACGTGGTACCTGCCAACACCTTTGCCGACGTGGACGTGGGCGACACCCTGACCTACAGCGCCACCAAGGCCGACGGTTCAGCATTGCCTAGTTGGCTCACCTTCAACGCCGGCACTCGCACCTTCAGTGGCACACCCACACCCATTGATGCGGGCAGCCTGAGCCTCAAAGTGCAGGTCAAAGACACTGCCGGTGCACTGGTCAGTTCTACCTTTGCCGTTACTGTGGCCGGGGTCAACACCATCAACGGAACAGCCGGTGCTGACACCCTGACGGGAACAGCAGCGGCCGACATCATCAATGGCCTTGCCGGCAATGACACCATTGACGGTGGTGCAGGTGCCGACACCCTGGTGGGCGGCGCAGGCAACGACAGTTACAAGGTGGACAACACCGGAGACGTCGTCACCGAACTGGCCAACGAAGGCACCGACTTGGTAACTGCATCGGTGAGCTACACACTGTCCGCCAACGTGGAGAACCTGACCTTGTCGGGCACGGGCAACATCAACGCCACCGGCAATACTGCAGCCAACACCCTCACCGGCAACGCAGGCAACAACGTATTGGATGGCGGCGCGGGTGCGGACACCCTGTTAGGTGGTGCAGGCAACGACACCTACTATATGGACAACACCGCCGATGTCACCACCGAAGCCAGCAGCGCAGGCACTGACCTTGTCATCGCCAGCGTGAACTGGACGCTGGCTGCCAACCTGGAGAACCTGACCCTGGCGGGTACCGGCAACCTCAACGGCACGGGCAACACTGCTGCCAATGTCATCACCGGCAATGCGGGCAACAACATACTGGACGGTGGCACGGGCAACGACACCTTGATTGGCGGTGCGGGCAACGATACCTACATCATCGATGTGGCAACCGACACCATTACCGAAAACGCCAACGAGGGGACAGACACTGTCAAATCAGGTGCAACCTACACCCTGGGCTCCAACCTGGAGAACCTGACCCTGACCGGCACCAGTGCCATCAATGGCACCGGCAATACGCTGAACAACGTGCTGACCGGCAATACAGCCAACAACACTTTGACCGGCGGCGCAGGAGATGACACCCTGGATGGTGGTACTGGCAACGACACCCTGATCGGTGGCACTGGAAACGATACCTACTTCCTGGATGTGTCCACCGACGTGGTGACCGAGAACACCAACGAAGGTACCGACACCGTCAATGCAGCGTTCACGCTTACGCTGAGTACCAACCTGGAGAACCTGACCCTGACCGGCACCAGCGCCATCAATGGCACGGGCAACGCTTCCGCCAACGTGCTCACTGGCAACAGCGGTGCCAACACCCTGACAGGCAATGCAGGAAATGACACCCTGGACGGCAAGGCAGGTGCAGACAGCTTGATCGGTGGCAAAGGCAACGACACCTACAAACTAGGTCGTGGTTATGGTGCCGACACCATCACCGAGAACGATGCCACTGCAGGCAACACCGACGTCGCGTTGTTTGACACGGGCATAACCACAGATCAGCTGTGGTTCCTGAAAGTGGGCAACAACCTGGAGGTGGACATCATCGGCACCAATGACAAGTTCACCCTGACCAACTGGTACCTGGGCAGCCAATACCACGTGGAGCAATTCAAGACCAGTGATGGCAAGGTGCTACTCGATAGCCAGGTGCAGGCGTTGGTGCAGGCCATGGCTGCGTTCTCGCCACCGGCTGCTGGGCAGACGACGCTGACACCGAGCATGGCTGCGACGCTGCAGCCGGTGCTGGCGGCTAATTGGCATTGAGGGGAGGGGTGAGAACGCCAAGGGTCTGGTTCTTGACTGCGCCTACCAACACAGTTCGGTTGCTTTGTTGGTAGGCGGCCCACAACAGGCGCTACTTACCCATCTAATTGCTCGGCGGTATTGCCGTCAATATTGCCCTGACTGTCTATTTGCATAACGGGGTTTTGTTTAACGAACACGTGGCATATACGTCGCGCAATGAACATTGAACCCCTGTAGAAGTTGCCTTAAGGGGTCGTCGCAGAACTTGCTGCCTTAAGCCGAGAAAACCCCGACAGCACTTGTTGCGCCAGTTGGGTACTGGATTGCACCAATGCCAACTCGTCCGCAAGAATATGCGCAGCCTCGGTTAAAAAGATGTCCTTTGCCGCCTTGGCCGCTTGTTCTGCTGCAAGTTCTGCACTGAGACTCCGTTCGTTGGCCTGCAATCCATCGTCTTGTGTCTCAGCCTTGATCGCTTTGTCGTTGTCGCTCTTTGCAAGCTTTCGCAGTGCTTGCCTATCCTTTAGCTTCGCCGCGCGCGCGTCGCGTTCTTGGCGACGCACGGTCTCGTTGAGTGAAGTCGTCGCCTTCTTCTTTTGAGCCATGAACTCGCTGATATCTTCCTTAAGGAACTTGAACTCCGAATCCGCGTTGATGCGCTTCTCATGCTTGCGTTGCAATAGGGGCAAGATGGGGGTCAGATCACCTAAAGGCTTAAATTCTGCAACTTTGATTTGCCCCCACGGCAGCGCATTGTCGAAACTGGATTCGCCATTTTCGCTGTCTGCAAACGATGGCATTTGAATGTCGGGGACCACGCCGCGCAGCTGGGTGGTTCCACCATTGACGCGATAGAACTGTGCGACCGTCATTTTTACCTCGCCCAGCGTGGGCTTTTCATTGCGCGCAGCGGCGTCCAGGTTGATAACAGTTTGTACAGTTCCTTTGCCGAAACTGGGCTCCCCAATGATGATTGCACGCCCATAGTCTTGCATGGCGGCCGCAAAAATCTCTGAAGCGGAAGCGGAATTTCGGTTGATCAATACGCCAAGCTGACCGTCCCAAGCTGCTGAGGCACTCCCACTACCTTCCACGCGAATGGCCCCGCGGGCATCGCGCTGCTGCACCACTGGGCCACTGCCGATGAACAAGTTCGTTAGCTCGACGGCTTCATTGAGTGAGCCTCCCCCGTTGTTGCGCAAATCGACTAATACGCTGTCGATTCCATCTCTCTTCAATTCGCCCAGCAGTGCGGCAACATCGCGCGTCGCACTTTTAAATGCTTTGTCACCTTTTTTGCGTGCTTCGTAATCCTGGTAGAAGCCTGGCAGCGATATGACGCCAATGCGGCGCGTCTGCCCAGCATCTTTCACTTCAATGATGGACTTCTTTGCTGCTTGTCGATCAAGGGTAACCTTCTTGCGAACCAGCGAAACGGTTTGCAGTGGCGCATCAGGGGTTGCATCTGCAGGCAGGATGCTCAATGTCACAACCGTGTCTTCCACGCCGCGGATCAGCTGCACCACGTCATCCAGGCGCCAGCCCTGAATGTCTGTTTGAACCGCGTCGTTGGCTTGGGTAATGGCGACGATGCGGTCGCCTACCTTGAGCTTGCCCGACAGCGCCGCGGGCCCGCCGGCAACGAGTTCTCGAATGACGGTCATCTCATCGCGCTCTTGTAGAACGGCGCCAATGCCAATCAGCGATAGCTTCATGGTGATATCGAAGTCAGCTGTGGCTTTGGGCCCCAAATAGCTGGTGTGGGGTTCAATCGCCGTTGCATAGGCGTTCATGAAATACTGAAACGCATCCTCGCTCTTGAGGCGCTTGGCATTGGCCAGCGCGTAGTCATAGCGCTTTGCCAGTGTGACGCGGATGGCGGCATCATCTTTGCCAGCCAATCTCAGGCGCAACCAATCATTTTTGACACGCTTGCGCCACAAGTCCTGTACTTCGCCTAAAGACTGCGCCCACGCAGCTTGGCGGCGTTGGTAGGCGAACTCTTCCTGGACTGAAAAATCGAATCCTTGCTTCAACCATGATTTGGCATCAACCAGTCGCTCTTGTAAACGGCGATGGTACAAATTGAACATCGCAAAGGGTGTCGTCAAATCACGTGACTTGATGGCGTCATCCAGCTGGTCACGCGCAGGAGAAAATTGATCAATATCGGCCTGCAGGAAAAACAATTTCTCGGGGTCCAGCGTCTTGATATACCGGTCGAAAATCTTTTGGGACATTGCGTCATCCAACGGCATGGGCGCATAGTGAAAGCGCGTCAGCAGGTTCGCCGTTAAAGCAGCCGCCTGCAATTGCTGTTGCTCGGGTTCCAGGGGAGCGGTCGCCGCGGTGCTTGTGGCTGCGTGCGCAGTCACTACGCTAACAACCAGTGCGAAAGTCCATAGCAATTTTTTCATGTGGAATATCCTGGGCAACTTAAGAACGGATCATCGCGCAACCAATAGAGCTCTTTACAGAAACTTGGTTCCCTATTCTGACGGTATTGGGGTGCAATGCATGGGGCAATGAAAAAAGAAAAGGCCCCAAGGGGCCTCTTCCTGCATAAGCGACAAAGTGTCGCGCTGCATTACTTCTTGGCAGCGGGCTTGCTCGCCTTTTTGGCGGGCGCAGCCTTGGGAGCTGCCTTGGGAGCGGCCTTTGGCTTGGCGCTGGAAGGAGCTGCAGCGGGAGCCGGCACGGCTTTGAGTGCAGTGCGCTGGTCGCGCAAAGCGTTGATCTCAGCACCAAGCTTGTTCTTGCGTTCAGTCAGCTTTGCAATGTTGGCGCTGATTTTTGCAATTGCCTTTGCGGTCTTCGACTCAGGGGCCTTTTTTGGGGCTACCTTTGCTACGGCTTTCACAGCCTTTGCGGGTGCTTTCGATTTTTTATTTGCAGTGGCCTTTGGAGCCGCCTTCTTTGCAGTTGCCATTAGAAATTTTCCTTTTTGTGTAACTGTCACAATGTTGTGGCAGCCCTCTATTGTCGCAATATTTCAAAATGCACTACCACCAGTTAAAAAACGATGGTTAGAAATCCTGTAACGGCGTAGACCTTCATAGAATTGCGACACAACCAATGTTCATGGTTTGAACTGGAGAACGCATGCGATCATTTCTGTGCAATGGCCTTTTAGTGGGTGCTTTGTTGTCGGGCTGTGGTACCAACGTAGTCAACCCGGTTACCGGTGAAGCCGAGCGGTCTGTGATGGACGAAAAGACCGAGATTGCCGAAGGTCAAAAAGCGCATCAACAGGTGCTGCAGGAGTATGGCGTTTACAACAGCCCCTCGGTGCAGGCTTATGTCAACACCCTCGGACAACGGTTGGCTTCACACTCACACCGTACCCAGTTGCAATGGCACTTTACGGTACTGGATTCACCGGAGATCAATGCTTTCGCATTGCCAGGAGGGTATGTGTATGTCACGCGGGGCATCATGGCCTACATGGATAGTGAGGCCGATTTGGCAGGTGTTATAGGACATGAGATTGGCCATGTTTCGGCCCGCCACGGTGCTCAGCGTGCCACCAGTCAACAAAACGCGGGACTCGGTGTGCTGGCAGCAAGCGTCTTTGGTGCGCTGCTGGAGAGTCAAGGAGTTTCTGGCGCTGGACAAGTGGCTGGTCAACTGTCGCAAACTGTTGCAGCAGGCTATGTCGCCTCGTATGGTCGCGACCAAGAGCTGCAAGCTGATGCGTTGGGAGCAGAATACCTGGCGCGCAACAAGCTTGATCCACGCAACATGATTGACGTAATAAGGGTTCTGAAAAGCCAAGAACAATTTGCGATCGATCGGGCCCAGGCAGAAGGCCGAGAGGTATCCACCCAGGGAAACTGGCTGGCATCGCACCCATCCAATGATCAGCGTCTGAGCGCCATCACCCAGCTGGCCACGCAGCATAAGGGTAACTACAGCGATGAAGGACGTGACCGCTACCAAAAGGTCATACAAGGTTTGGCCTTTGGCGAAGGCGCGGAGCAGGGTCTGAGCCGTGGACGTAATTTTTACCACGCTGGCCTGGGCTTTGCGGTAACTGCGCCCGCGGGCTGGCGAATACAAAATGACGCGGATAAGCTCAGTTTGGTGAACGCCGTGGGCGATGCCGCGCTGGTGGTGCGGTTGGTGCCCAAGCAAGCGGGCAATGAGCCCAATGTCATTATTCGTGACTTGCTCAAGCCCTCGCAGGGGCAGAGCGAAGCGGCGGTGATTCATGGCTTGCAGGCCACCCGCTTTTTAGGTAGCCGCTTGGATGCGCAGGGTGCGTCCCAGCCGATTGCGGCAACGGTTATACGGGGGCCTGGCGAGCATGTGTTCTTGTTGCAGGCGTTGGCCAAAGACGGTGCAGCGTTGCAACGGTCGGCAGCACCTTTGCGTGAAGCAGAGGGAAGTTTTCGTGGAATGACGCAACAAGATGTGGCTGGGGCGAGACCATGGCAGATCAAGACCCTTCCCTATCCCCGTGGCGGGTTTTCCGAGCTTGCCGCAACTTCGCCCCTGCCTGCCGCAGAGCGGCAATTGCGGCTCATCAACGGCTATTACGGTGGTGGTGAGCCAAAGCAAGGGCAAATAGTGAAAGTGGTCGTTACCCACTAGGGGGTCTCTTTTCAGAGTCGTTTCCATGGCCAGTTGTTGGTGGCCGGCGCTTGAATGGCGTTGGTAGCGACTTGAAAGCGCGCATATCCATTAGAGTTAGGTACACAATACGACGCGCCCGTTCAGTGGGTGCGGCACATGCTGAAAGCACCCCATGCAACCGCTGCAACTTTTTGACCCGGCATCAAGCACCTTTACGTACATCGTATTTGATGAAAATACCCGCGAGGCGGTCATCATCGACCCGGTTGACGAACAGGTTGATCGTGATTTGGCCCAACTGCGCCAATACGGTCTCAAACTTGTTTGGGCTATAGAGACCCATGCGCATGCAGACCATATCACCAGCGCAGGGCTACTCGCTGAGCACACTGGCGCGCAAACCGCAGCGCCGCAAGGCTGTGCGATCGGGACAGCGGCGCGTCAACTGCGGCATGACGAAGTACTGCGTTTTGGCGCAGAGTCAATGCTGGCCTTGCACACGCCCGGACACACGTCGGGCAGCATGAATTTTGTGTGGCGTGGACACGTCTTTACAGGCGACACGTTGTTGATCAATGGTTGTGGGCGCACTGACTTTCAGTCGGGCAGTGCAGCAGAGATGTATCACTCACTTACCGAAGTTCTTTTTAAACTGCCAGACGACACGGTTGTGTGGCCGGGTCATGACTACCAGGGGCGCACGCATTCCACCATTGCCGTAGAACGCGCGGGCAATCCGCGAATTGCAGGAAAAACGCTAGACGAGTTTGTCGCCATCATGCAGGGGCTCAACCTGCCCAAGCCCAAACGCATTGAAGAGGCGGTACCTGCCAATTTGCGTTCGGGCATTCGACATGATGCCGATGGTGCGCAATTGCTTGCAGTCCGGCCAGCGCAAGGCTATGCAGGCGATGTGACTGCTACATTGGCGCACAACTGGTGGCAGCAGGGCGAAGCGGTATTGGTCGATGTGCGCACCGATGCCGAGCGGGAATGGGTTGGCTTTGTGCCCGGAGCGGTTGCGCTGGCCTGGAAACAATGGCCCGGTATGCAGATGAACCCTGGATTTGACGAAGGCTTGCGCGCGGCTGTGCCGGTTGGCACGAAGCTCGTGCTGTTGTGCCGCAGTGGCGTCCGATCCATTGCCGCCGCCAAGCGGGCCACAGAACTGGGCCTCGAGGCCTACAACATCCTGGAAGGGTTTGAAGGTGATCCTGACGCCAATGCCCACCGCGGCAATCGGGGCGGATGGCGCAAGCAAGGCTTGCCCTGGCGGCAGGGATAATGGCGCATGACATTTCTGGCCCTTGATATTGGAAACACACGGCTCAAATGGGCGCAGTACGCATCACCACGGCCCGATGCGGCATTGTTGGCACAGGGCGCAGAGTTTCTTGAAAACATTGAAAAGCTTGCCGACGGCGCATGGCGTGGTCTTAAAGCACCTGCCCACATTCTGGGGTGCGCTGTGGCAGCCGACGCGGTCAAGCGGCGCCTGCAGGAGCAAATGGATTTGTGGGATGTGTCACCCCAATGGGTGGTGGCCAGCGAAGCAGAAGCGGGATTGCGCAATGGCTACGATCACCCGACACGCTTGGGTGCCGACCGCTGGGTCGCCATGATCGGTGCCTACCACCGCATGCTGGCCCAAGGCGCAGCGCGTCCGATGGTCGTCGTGATGGTGGGCACAGCAGTGACGGTTGAAGCGGTGGATGCCAGCGGCAAGTTTCTGGGAGGCCTCATTTTGCCGGGTCATGGCATTATGTTGCGTGCATTGGAGTCTGGCACAGCGGGCCTGCATGTTCCCACGGGTGAGGTGCGCGAATTTCCTACGAACACCAGCGATGCACTGACTAGCGGGGGCACCTACGCCATTGCAGGAGCAGTCGAGCGTATGGTGCAGCACTTGCGGTCACATTGCGGCACTGATCCAGTGTGCGTCATGACGGGCGGCGCAGGTTGGAAGATGGCGCCAAGTATGTCGGTGCCGTTTGAACTGGTCGACAACTTGATCTTTGATGGCTTGCTGCAGTTGGCAGCGGTACGGTTTTAAATATCGAGCAACTGCGAGAAATCGGTGTCAGACGAGCGGCGTCGCTCGGTACCCACGAGGGAGCTCGATTCAAACATATGGTCCACCACGGTGGCTTCCGACTCACCGGGTCGTGGCCCTGTAAGCAAGGCACGGTCCAATAAACGAATCAGAAGCGTGCGCGCCATTTCTGGGCTTTCGCCGTGCAAGTCAAAAGTCACATTGACGGTCAAGCGCACAGTGGTGAGATCGGGGATCCGGGATGGCACGATGTCCGCAATACCGGTGTCTTGCAAAACGGTTCCATCCTCGGCAAGAAACAGAACGCGGGCAGGGACCTTGGGCGACAGTACATGCGAGGTAGCCTCGGTGTTGACAACTAACATCGTGCCATTGGCAAAGTCCCTCGCCCAGGCAGTTCTGCCACCCTGGAACCCGCGGATCGTAAAGCCATATTCACGTGGCGACACAAAGAAGCGCCCGGTGGCGTCAATGGCGGGGTCATCGATCTCCAGATCGTCATGCACAAACACGTAGCGAACCACGCCAGGGCCCATTTGGCGCCTGATGGCGGCTGGCAAATCCTGCGATTTCTCGCGAGACGTCAGTTCACTCCATTTGGTCACGTCTACATCCTCAGTCACACATTGGTTGTCATCACCGTGATTATCCCCCGGTTCCTAGCCAGGCTTCGGTCAGTCGCACCCAATAGGTTGCGCCTAACGGAATGAGTTTGTCATTGAAGTCATAACTGGGGTTGTGCAGCATGCAAGGTCCGCCACCGTGCCCCATTTCCCGGTGCGCGCCGTCGCCATTCGCAATAAAAGCGTAACAACCGGGCTTTGCCATGAGCATGTACGAAAAATCTTCCGCACCCATGGTGGGCTCCTGTACCCGCACATTGGATTCCCCCACAATGCTGGCCATGACTTTGCGTGCAAATGCGGCTTCAGGCGCAGAATTGATCGTAGGTGGATAGTTGCGTGAAAACGCAAAGCTGCACTCCATGCCAAACGCTGCAGCGGTGTGTGCGGCAATATCGCGCATGCGTTGCTCAATCATGTCCAGCACTTCAACCGTAAAGGTGCGCACCGTACCTTGCAATTCGCAACTGTCGGGTATTACGTTGGTGGCTTCACCCGCATGGATCATGGTGACCGAAACAACCCCTGCGTCGATGGGTTTGGTATTGCGGCTGATGATGGTTTGAAACGCTTGCACCATCTGGCAGGCCACTGGCACAGGGTCTAGTGCGTTGTGTGGCATGGCGGCGTGGCCCCCCTTGCCCCGAATGGTGATTTTGAACTCGTTGCTGGAGGCCATCACCGGGCCAGCGCTGGCAGCGAATGTGCCGACCGCGGAGCCAGGCCAGTTGTGCATGCCAAATACGGCTTCAACCGGGAATTTTTCAAACAACCCATCCTTGATCATTTCCCGCGCACCACCGCCGCCCTCTTCGGCAGGCTGGAAAATCAGGTAGACGGTACCATCGAAGTCGCGCCGCGTCGCCAAATACTGAGCGGCGGCGAGCAACATCGTGGTGTGGCCATCGTGGCCGCATGCGTGCATCTTGCCCGCATGCTGGCTGGCGTGGGCAAAGGTGTTGAACTCCTGCATGGGCAAGGCATCCATGTCTGCCCGCAGTGCAATGGCACGTGTCGAGGTGCCGGCCTTGACGATGCCGACTACGCCGGTGGTACCCATGCCGCGGTGAATCGGAATGCCCCACTCGGTTAGGCGTGCGGCTACCAGGTCTGCCGTGCGTTGCTCCTGAAAGCACAGCTCAGGGTGGGCGTGCAAATCGCGACGGATGCTTGCCATCGCGGGCGCTGCAGTTACCAGTGCATCGATGAGTTTCATGTCATTGGTCTTCGTTGTTGGGCGAGTGTAAGTCCACATTATTACGGGTCAGGCTTTACTATTGCGGTCATGCCCCAATCATCCATTTCCATTCACCCCGCGCGGCAGGTCATCGGTGCCTGCCCGCATGATTGTCCCGATACCTGCTCATTGATCACCACGGTGCAAGATGGCGTTGCCACACAAGTTCATGGCAACCCGAATCATGCGCACACGGATGGCGCGCTGTGTACCAAGGTGTCTCGCTACACCGAGCGCACGTACCACCCCGAGCGTATTCTGCATCCGCTCAAGCGCAGTGGGCCCAAGGGGTCGGGCCAGTTTGAACAGGTGACTTGGGAGGCCGCGCTCTCCGATATTGCGAAGCGCCTCACCGCCATCGCGCAGCGTAGCCCAGACGCAGCGCAGGCAGTCCAGCCCTACAGCTATGCCGGCACCATGGGGCTGGTGCAAGGCGAAAGCATGGCGGCACGCTTCTTCAACCAACTGGGTGCTGCCCGATTGAACCGCACCATTTGCGCGTCAGCGGGCGGGGAAGGGCTGCTGCAGACCTTGGGGCGCAAAGACGGTACGCGTGTGGAGTTCTTTGCGGAGTCCAAACTCATCATCATCTGGGGTAGCAATTCCATTGCTAGTAACCTGCATTTCTGGCGCTACGCGCAGATTGCCAAGCGCAACGGTGCCAAGCTCATTTGCATCGACCCGCGCAAGACCGAAACCGCAGACAAATGCCACGAGCATATTGCCCTGCGCCCTGGCACCGATGCCGCGCTGGCACTGGCTGTGATGCATGAGCTGATCACCCACAGCTGGCTGGACCACTACTACATTGCACAGTACACGCTGGGCTGGGACACCCTGCGGGCCCACGCATTGGAGTGGCCGCCTGAGCGCGCCGCTGCCATTTGCGGTGTGCCCGTGGAACAAATAACCACTTTGGCGCGCGACTACGGTACCTGCCAGCAGCGCGGCGAGCCAGCTGCTATCCGCATGAACTATGGCCTCCAGCGCGTGCGCGGCGGCGGCAATGCGGTGCGTGCCATTGCCTGTTTGCCCGCGTTGACCGGCGCCTGGCGACACCGCGCGGGTGGGGTGTTGCTGTCATCCTCTGGTGCTTTTCCGGTCGCACGCGCCGCGTTGGAGCGGCCTGATTTGTTGGCAGGGCGCACGCCCCGCACGATCAATATGTCCACCATCGGCGATGATTTGTTGCGCCCCGCGTCGCCAGCACTTGGTCCAGCAATTGAGGCGCTGGTGGTGTACAACAGCAACCCTGTGGCCGTAGCCCCAGAGTCGGCCAAAGTGGTGCGGGGCTTTGCACGCGAGGACTTGTTCACAGTGGTGCTGGAGCACTTTCAGACCGACACGGCCGACTATGCCGACTACATTCTGCCGGCCACCACGCAACTGGAGCACTGGGACGTGCATCTGAGCTACGGCCACACCGATGTGCTGCTCAACCGACCGGCGATAGAACCTGTAGGCGAGGCTAAACCCAACACCCAGATCTTCCGCGAACTCGCTGCGCACATGGCGCTGCACGACGCTGGCTTTCTGAACCCCTGCTTCACCGAAAGCGATGAACACCTGTGTCGCACCGCGTTTGGCTCCAAAGTGGACTATGAGGCGCTGTTGCGCCAGGGATTTACCACCTTGCACATGCCGGAGGCACCGTTTGCCAATGGAGGATTTTCCACCCCATCGGGCCGCTGTGAATTTTTCAGTTCACGCCTTGCTGACCAGGGGCTCGATGGTTTGCCCACCTACCTGCCCAACTACGAAGCGGTGGGCAGCTCTACAGCGTTTCCGCTGGCCATGATTTCGCCACCCGCTCGCAATTTTCTGAACTCCACGTTCGCTAACGTTACGAGCCTGCGGAGCATCGAGGGTGAGCCACTCATCGAGATGCATGCCCACGATGCGCAAGCACGGGGCATTCAGTCGGGGGATGTGGTGCGGGTTTTCAATCAGCGGGGCGAATACCGCTGTACGGCAAAAGTGTCGAACCGTGCCCGCCCGGGTGTCGTCAATGGGCTGGGGGTTTGGTGGCGCAAGCACGGGCTGGCTGGTACCAACGTGAACGAACTGACCAGTTCGAACCTGACCGATATGGGCGCAGGGCCTACCTTTTATGACTGTTTGGTGGAGGTGTCGTTGGTCAGATAGGGCTCTAGCCCTCGAATTCATTGCATACCATGCTATCAAAGTTATAGTAAACGGACGGCTGCGATTCTCGCCACGCACCGTTACCTTGTGCGGCGTAGTTGGCCGCAGTCGTGCGAAAGGACTCAGAAACTCCCGCACATTCAGGGCCCCGTTGTCACTGGACGGCGGGCTTGACCTCGATGTGGTACAGGCCCCAAGGGCTCAGGGCAAACCGATCTTTCAACGGTTTGTCTTTGAAGTCAGGGAGTCGATCAGCATCGTAAACAGCCCATTGCGGGCCCAGGCCACCCAAGGCCATTGGGCGGCCGTCGATGTGGGTCGCGATCACCATGCGGTACCGGTGAATGTCTGCCAGACTCAGCACCACGTTGTAACCGTCAACAGCCCTGAGTCCCACCATCATGGAACCGCGCGGTGAAATTCGAGCCTGCTCCAACACCGTGACGAGTAATGGACCCGACAAGCGGTGGACCTTGGCGTCATATTCCAGCGTAGGCTTGATGCTGGTTTGTGGCAAACGGTTCAATGAAGCGGCATCAAAGGCCATGGCCTTGTCGAATGTCACGCCATGTTTTGCCATCATTTGATCGATGGCCGCATCAATGGGACCGCGATTGTGGTTTCCAATAGCGCCACTCACTGTCAGCAATGTGGGACCGCTTGCGGCGCGATTCGCAGCGTGTGCGGTGGTTGCCGGCATCAGCCCCACGAGTGCTGCACGGGTTAAAAGATCACGTTTTTTCATAAAATCCTTGGAGCGAGTCCAGTGTCCGCGCACAATGCAGCGTACTTGCAGCAAAAATTATTCTACAAGCGGCACTGCCGACAGCGTGACATCTCCTTTAACACCTGTGAACATACTTTCGTTACTCACGCTGGGCATTGTTGCTTCCGGGCTTTTGACACTCACTGGGTGCGGAACAACGCAAGCCAACCGGGCCACCCCGTCATCGACCGTCGGTGCAGACATTCCATCGCGCGTCACGCCGTTTCAAGCAGAAGAGGTCACTATTTATGCCATAGGCTTGGTGGGTACACCCTACCGCTATGGCGGCAACACACCGCAATCGGGATTTGACTGCAGTGGGCTCATCGGGCACGTCTACCTGACCCGCGCAAAGGTTTCCGCTCCTCGCACGGTAGCCAAGCTCAGCGGATGGGGTAGCGCCATTTCAGCCGACCAACTGCGCTCAGGAGACCTGGTCTTGTTCAGCCAACGGGATGTGGCAACCCATGCGGGCATTTATGTGGGTGAGGGACGCTTTGTGCATGCACCGTCTACCGGTGGGGAAGTGCGTCTCGATTCATTGGGGTCCAAATACTGGGCCGCGCAACAAATCACATTTCGGCGCCCATGAAGCAACAAATCAACATGACGGCATGCCCTGAAAGAGCTGGTTCGACCCCAACCATTACCGACGTGGCGAAACGCTGTGGCGTGTCGATAAAAACGGTGTCACGGGTCATTAACCACGAGGCAGGTGTTCACCCCGAGACGCGCGCGCAGGTGCTCCAGGTTGTTGCAGAACTGAAGTACCGGCCCAAGTTGTCCGCGCGCAGCTTGGCCGGAGCACGGTCTTTCTTGATTGGCTTGCTGTACTACGACCCCAGTGTTGCCTTTGTTGGTGAGGTTCAGCAGGGTGCCATTTTGCGGTGCCGCGAGGCTGGATACCACCTAGTTGTGGAATCGCTTCACTATGATGCGCCTGATCTGGCGCAACAGGTGGGGCGCATGGTCAGTGCATTGCAGCCTGATGGCATGATCTTGACCCCTCCCTTGTGTGACAACGCGGCTGTGCTGAAAGCCTTGCGTGATAGTCAGACGGCCTGTGTGTTGGTCTCGCCAGAGCGAGACGTTGAAGGCATGGTGAGCGTGCGAATGGACGACGCCCTAGCTGCCGAAGAAATGACCCGACATTTGATAGCACTGGGTCACCAGCGTATTGCGTTTATCAAGGGCTCGCCGTGCCAGGTTGCGTCTGGATTGCGGTTCGAGGGTTTTCAACGCGCGATGAAAGCACATGGACTCACAGTTGACAACGAAATGGTTTGCGACGGTATGTTTGTCTTTGCGTCGGGCGTGGCGGCAGGCAATAAATTGTTTCGCCAAAAGGAGCGCCCCACCGCAGTCTTTGCCAGCAATGACGATATGGCTCTGGGTGTCCTTTCGGTTGCGCATGACCTGGGCCTGTCTGTGCCTGACGATGTATCCATTGCCGGCTTTGACGATGCGCCTGCTGCGCGCCTGGCATGGCCGCCACTGACAACGATTCGGCAACCCAAAGACGCCATGGCCCGCACTGCGGTGGACATGCTGATTGCGGCCAACCGATCTGTAGAGCCAGTGCCAACCAAAAGCGCTGTTCACCCGGTGTTGCCACATGAATTGGTGGTGCGTACTTCGACTGGTGCGGTGAAGCCACTGACGCGCGTTCCCCCTAAAGGGTGTTAAAGGGCGCCAACGGATACTAAAGAGCACTAATGCGACGCCCCGCAACGCAGATTTTTATGGTTCACACCGCCGACCTAGGGTTAGTCCCCGGGCTCAAAACTTTGACAACGCTGTCAATATTGCGGATGATCCGACGTTTGGCCGACTGGTCGGGTTTTGCACAGTTGGACTTGGCGCGTCAGTAGATCAAGGGCCTTGCCGTACACATTCTTTAAAAAGCACACACAACGTCAAGCAGGAACATTCGATGACCACAACAACAGATAGTAGCCCTCCGCCCGTGCAGCAGGACCATGCCGTGAGTCCAGCAAAAGCCAAGAACCCGCTGCTATGGGTGCCCACTGGCTACTTCACCATGGCGCTGACCTACAACCTGCTGACAGCAGGCTGTGTGATCATGTTCAGCAACCTGGGCATGGACAACGCCAAGGCGGCCGCCTACGCCAGCGCCCTGGGCTTGGCCTACACCATCAAGCCTCTATTTGCTGCATTCATGGAGTTGTATAAAACCAAGAAATTCATTGTGCTGTTAACGCAAGTGATCTTGGGCCTTGGGTTTATCGCTATTGCTGCCATCATGGAACTGCCCAATTACTTCACCATCATGATGGCGTTGTTTTGGGTCTTGTCTTTTGTGGGTTCAGCACTGGACATCACCACAGACGGTGTGTATGTCACGTCACTCGATAGTAAAAAACAGGCTTTGTATTGCGGTGTGCAAAGTTTGAGCTGGAACATGGGCAAGCTCGGTGTCATGAGCCTGCTGGTTGGCTTGAGCGGCTACCTGCATGAACACGTGTTCAAACACGACCCCCACGTCAGCGGCCCCGATTGGCTCAGTTCCTGGCAGTTTGTCTTTGCCATTCTGGGCTTCTGCATGCTGGTGATGGCAGCGTGGCACTACAAGTTCATGCCAGACGGCTCACGCTCTGAAAATGCTGCCCCCACGGCCAAGCAAGCTGTCGCAACGCTGGCTGACGCATTCAAAACCTTTTTTCAAAAGCGTGATATCTGGCTGATGGTCGCATTTGCGCTCTTCTTTCGCGTCAGTTACGCGTTCTTGAACGCACCAGCCGTTCTGTTCCTGAAAGACGGGCTCGACAAGGGTGGCTTGGGCCTGTCCAACCAGGATATCAGCATCGTTTACGGCACGTTTGGCACTGCTGCGATGTTGGTCGGTTCGCTCATTGGCGGTTTTTACGTCGCCCGCAAAGGCTTGCAAAAGACGCTGTTTACCTTGTGCCTGTGTGTCAATGTGCCCAACATTACATTCTTGTTGATGGCCTACTACCAACCGCAGAGCCATGTGTTGATCGCCTTGGGTGTTGTGCTGGAGCAATTCTTCTTTGGCATTGGTGCAGTGGGCTTCATGATCTACCTTATGCAGCAGCTTGCTCCGGGCAAGTACACCACAGCCCACTACGCGTTTGGTACCGCACTGATGAGCCTGTGCATGATGTTGGCCGGCATGGTCAGTGGCCAAATCCAAGAATGGTTGGGCTACACCGGCTACTTCGTATTTGTCATGGCGGCAACCATTCCCTCGTTTCTCATCTGCTGGCTGGCGCCCTTCCACGTCAAGCACAGCACCTAATTACCCTTATTGGCGGTATCGCCACACGCAAAAAAACCTCCGCTACCACGGAGGTTTTTTTGTTTGGACAAACACAGACTGTGGGTCGCGCAAACCGCATCGTGGGTGCAGCTAGCAGGCGAGCACCGATAATCGGGTATGACCTTCAAGAACACAGCGCTGGCCGCAACCTCACCCACCAGCTTTGCCGCATTGGCTTTAAACCCGGCCACATTAGCCAATTTGCAGCAGTTGGGCTATGCCGACATGACACCCATTCAGGCTGCCAGCCTGCCCATTGCACTGGCAGGGAAAGACCTGATTGCCCAGGCGCAAACCGGTAGTGGCAAAACCGCTGCATTTGCCTTGGCGCTGTTGGCCAAGTTGAATCCCCGCTGGTTTGCCGTGCAGGCCATGGTGCTGTGCCCCACGCGTGAGTTGGCCGACCAGGTGACGGTGGAAATCCGCCGCCTGGCGCGGGCTGAAGAAAACATCAAAGTGGTGACGTTGTGTGGCGGTATCGCACTGCGCGGCCAGCGTGCCAGTCTGGAGCACGGGGCCCACGTGGTGGTGGGCACGCCCGGGCGCATTATGGACCACTTGGAACGCGGCTACCTGACCCTGGAAGGGCTCAACACGCTGGTGCTGGACGAGGCCGACCGCATGCTGGACATGGGTTTCTTTGACGACATTGTCAAAGTCGCCCAACAATGCCCGGCCAACCGCCAGACGTTGCTGTTTTCCGCCACCTACCCCGAAGGCATCGAAAAGCTTGCCAAACAATTCATGCGCGAACCCCAACGCGTGGAAGTGGCTGCACCCAAGACCGAGAGCCTGATCGAGCAGCGCTTTTTTGAAGTCACCAAGCAAACCCGGTTGCATGTGGTGGGTCAACTTTTGCGTCACTTCCGCCCGGTCAGCACACTGGCGTTTTGCAATACCAAGCTGCAATGCAAAGAGCTGGTGACGCTGCTGCAGGCCGAAGGTTTCCATGCGCTGGCGCTGTATGGTGAATTGGAGCAGCGTGAGCGCGACCAGGTGCTGGCCCAGTTTGCCAACCGCAGTTGCTCCGTGCTGGTCGCCACCGATGTCGCTTCGCGTGGGCTGGACATCAACCAGTTGGAGGCCGTGATCAACGTGGACATTACGCCCGACCCCGAGGTGCATGTGCACCGCATTGGCCGTACGGGCCGTGCCGGTGCGTCGGGGCTGGCGCTCAGTCTGGCGGCCATGAATGACATGGGTGCGGTGGGCAAGATCGAGCAGTACATGAACACCCCCTCGGTGTGGCACAAGTTGGACGAACTCACGCCCACGGGCGAAGGGCCTTTGTTGCCACCCATGGTGACGGTGCAGATATTGGGTGGCCGCAAGGAGAAGATTCGCCCCGGCGATGTGTTGGGTGCACTGACCAGTGCCGAGGGTGGGCCGGCCTATACCCGTGAGCAGATTGGCAAGATACAGGTGACGGAGTTCTGCACCTTTGTGGCGGTGACGCGCGATATTGCCAAGCAGGCGTGTGACAAGTTGAATGCGGGGAAGGTGAAGGGGAAGAGTGTTAGGGCGCGGTTGATGGATTGAGTGGGCTTTGTAGTCCCCATTCCCCCCAACCCCCTCGCCCCGACGGGCGAGGGGGAGCCCATACGGACAGCCGATTTGAGGACGTCGCTCCGGCTGCGGAATTACCGTGGTGCTGCTTGGGGGTTGCTTTGATGTTTATGGCTTCTGTTCCTCGCAGAATTTGCGTAAACAGCCACAAAATTAATAGCGAAAATCTTGCCTGGTCCCGCACGCCGGGTGGTGTGGCAGGGGTGCATCCTGATGGGGGGCTTTATGCCGTTGGCTGGAGGCTACATACCTTCAGCTGTAGTGGTCAAGTGTTTTCAGAAGCTCTCAGACATGCAAGAAAGTTGGGGAAGGAATCTGTCAAGAAATGGGTTCCCATATCAGTAGGTGCTTCTCCGTCATAGGTGAAGTAGTCGTGATCAGAGAAGTAGATATATCCAAAAGTCTCACTCGCAATGGAAATTGCAATTAGGTTGCCACCCGGATCGACTCCGATAGGAATCAGATGCATCGGTATAAGCCCGGCATACTCAATGAAATTCTCGGGCACGGAGTAGAGCGAATACGACCCTGTTTGCAACCCAAAGAATGAAACATCAGTCTCCCAGCTTTCTGAGCCGTCTGACACCAAGAATGAATTGTTCTTAGGCGTTTCTCCGCCCCGCGTTAACAAGTAGGTTCGATAGTCTTCGGGAAGGCGAAGGCTAATCTTTCTCTCAAACCCTTCGAGGACTTGCTGACGCGCAGAAGCGGAAGACGCCGAAGACAATTTGTTGACAAACAGCGTTTATCAGCCGCGCAACCATGCTCGAAGAAACCACAAACACCTCCTACGGCTGATAAACCACGTTGGACTGAACCGCCAGAAGAAGCGGTCTCTATAGGGGTTTGCAAGCCTCACCCCCTTGACTTAGCCGGATTATGCCCGGCCTTGCACTCTCATCAGCCATACACCCGGCCCGTATGTCAGCCTTTGGACAGTAAAACTCAGTAGGCTGTAGGCGACGCGAACAGCATTGCGGGTGCCGCGACCACCACAGCGCCACCCCCGAATGCGTTGGCGTTGCAGTTGCCGCTTCCATACCAACCCTGCACCAGCCAACGCAAAAGATGGCGGACCCCGGCCCTGCAGGGCGCGGGGGAGCCCATGCGGACAGCGGATTTGAGGACGTCGCCCCAGCTGCGGAATTACCGGTGATGCGCTGAAAGATTGCTATACATTCAGGAGCTGATCCCGCACGTTTTACGGGGGCCAGAGGCCAAAAATGTCAAGAGCCATTCTTCGCCGCGCAACGACAAAGTCAGCTTTAAACCGTGAATCGGTTCTCGGCGCGTACCCTCTTCATTTGCTCTCAATCCACCTATGCACCCCGCCTGTAATTCCATGGTCGGCGCGACAAACCCAAATTGGCTGTCCGCTTTAACTCCCCCTCGCCCGGCGGGGCGAGGGGGCTGGGGGGAGTGGGGGCCTGA
>JACCDN010833951.1_pt1 | contig 75109 bp, 57 predicted proteins | sample 7441691 | NCBI WGS metagenome assembly JACCDN01 (sample SAMN15323439, study PRJNA562643) | freshwater metagenome | isolation source: river surface water | place: USA:Blue River Watershed | collected 2017-08-16
AGTGCGTATGACGTGTTGTCATTTATTGTTCGTAGCATTTGATTTAAGAGGAACACTACAAGCCTCTGCATGCTGACACCTGACTACCGCTATCGCTGTCAAATCCAATGTCGACCCCAAAGAACGTTTGTGCAAAGGTACGAAGTTTTTGGGCCCTTTCTTTATTGCAGCTTGAAAACTTGCGGAGTGTTGAGCGTATTGGTACCCAGTCCTAGCAGCAGATAGCCTTTTTTGATGGAGCAATTGTTGCCCGTATTGAGGGCTTTCACTTTGGAAAATTTGGTATGAGGGAATGCTGCCGCGAGGTCGAGTGTTACAGCAGTAGCAGGCGTACTACCCGGTATCCAAATCGCAAACGTGCTTTTGTCAACTTTTGTGAAGACCCAGCTGCCGTTGTCGCCGTCATTGATTTGGTAGGGTGCAACTGGTTTGGAGTTGTAGATAGCTTCGCCGTTTACTTTCATCCAGGTGCCGATTTCTTCCAAACGCGTATAGGCAATGCTGTCAAAGCGGCCAAGTGGGTCGGGGGCAATGTTGAGTAAGAAATTGCCGCCGCGCGACACAATGAGGCAGAGGTTTTTGAGTAGTGTGGCGGTGCTTTTGTATTGGTCGTTCGGCACGTAACTCCAGCTGTTGGCCATGGTCATGCAAGTTTCCCAAGGGTAGGGCAAGGGCTTTTCTGGGATGCTTTGCTCTGGTGTGAGGTAGTTTTGGTTGGGGCCTTCTACGGCGCGGTCCACGACAATTAAACCCGGTTGTAGCGTGCGTGCTTGGGCGGCAAGTTCGTTCATGAAAATATTTTGATCTACGGGTTTGTAGCCCCATTTAGGAGAGGTGGCGGTATAAGGTTGCACCCAGCCGCCGTCTAGCCATAGGATGTCGATTTTTCCGTAGTTAGCCATGAGTTCATTGATCTGGTTATGGGTGAAATTGACAAAGCTTTCCCATTTTTCAGGTTTCTTAAGAAGGTCGTAGTTGGGGTTGCGGTCGTAGGGCGGGAATTTCGGGTCCCAGTAGTCGGGGTGGTGCCAATCTGGTTTGGAGAAATAGGCGCCAATCCAGAGGCCTTCGGCTCTAAATGCGTCAAAAATACTTTTGGTGAGGTCGGGGTGCTTGGTTTGGCTGTTGGGACAGGCGGGGTTGGCAACGGTATAATTGGTGAGTTTGGAATCGAACATGCAAAAACCATCGTGGTGCTTAGTAGTGAACACCATGTACTTCATACCGGCATTTTTAGCGGCTTTGGCCCAACGCGTGGGGTCGAATTGAGTAGGATTGAAAGTACTTTGCAGGTTTTGATACGCCTTGACATATTCAAAATAGTTAGCGGCGTAAGGCCCACGGCGCGTGCACCAATCTTCGTCTTCGGGGCAAATGCTCCAACTTTCTACGACGCCCCATTGGCTGTATGCTCCCCAGTGCATGAGTAGGCCAAATTTGTAGTCTTGCCATGTTTCAAGTTTTTGAAGTACTAGGCTGTCTGTTGGAGGGAAATAGGTTTGCTCGTGGTGCTGTGCGCTACTCGTCAAAGGAAGATAGAGTGCAAATAAGAAAGAGATCAGGGTTTTAGTCATGTCCATAAACTTCAATTTCATCGATAAATAACCAGCCGTCGCCTGCTACGCCTCTCCATTTTGGAAGTGGCCCCGGGTTGCCGATAAGGATTTGCAAGGTTTGAATGGGTTCTGAAGGGAAATTCGCAACTACCAAGGGGTAAGATCCATTGTTTTGCATTTCATTCACAAAAGGATTTTTTTGCATTGTCTCAAATGGCTTCATGCGTATTGTTGTGCCATGAACCCTGAGTTCACTGGGCCCCATGATCCAAGATTGGTTGTTGGCCAAGTAATGGATTCGGACTGAATCGATCAAGTAAGGTTTGGCTAGATCAATGCTTAAACGGGCATCTTGACCCTGCCAGCCCTGCCAGCCGCGTTGGTATTCTAATGTGGAGCGCAGGCCATCATTTAAGGACGATTTTTGGGTCCAGGTACTTGTATCGGTGAGGTTCAGGCCATCTTGGTAGCTGGCCGCCGGAAGGATATGGTATTTGATTAGTTGGGCTTTGGCCAAATGCTGCACTTTCGCTTCTTTCCAGAATTGTTTTGTTTTGGCTTCGTATTCGGCGGGCGGAAGTTTGGTTTCGTGCAGGAGCTTGGGGCCATTTTTGAGCGCAATTTTGGTGAAGTCAGTGAGCAGTTGGTTGTAGAATAATTGGTTGTAATTGAAATACCAATCGGGGCCAGCTAGCGGCGATTTGCCGACTTCGATGAGTGCATAGCGGATACTTTGCGCGGCCATGTCTATGCGCGCTATTTGCGCGGCACTCATGCCTTCAAGATTTTTGGCTTTTTCGTACATATTGAGCGCCCATTTTAAATTGGCAGGTGCTAAATAACCTCCTATGTGCGTAATTGGTGGTTCGTAAAGTGTGAGGGCTTTGCCGCTGTTTTGCAAATCTTTGATTTGAGCCGCCAAGACCTCTCTGACAATTGGCCCTGCTGGGCCGTAAAAGTAGTTGGTGAAGTTTTGGATGAGTTGCGTCGGGTCGCGGGTGGGGTCCCAGGCCCATTTGGAAAGTAGATATGCGCGCAAGGGCTGCATTTCGGAAGACGGCGAATTATAACCTTGCTCAAAGAGCATTTGCACCCCGTATTCTTTGAACATGAGCATATTTTCTTGCAAGGTGGGCCAATTTGGAAAAGGCATGACCATATGCGAGAAGTTGATGACGTAGTCCCAGATCAAAATGTTGTGCGTGAGCGCAGCCCAATTCTTGAGGTCCTTTTCAAAACTGGTGCCGCGCAAGTTTTGAGAACGGTTTTCTTCAATAGTGCAGAGCATGATATTGACGTTGGGCGCTGGTTTGGTGAGCACGGGTGCAGAGCGCGTGTACTGATACGCAAGCGTAGAGATGACCTGATTTGGAAAGCGCTTGGCCACTTCATTGACAAAGCGCAGCATGGAACCCGCATGGCTGTGTTCTAAGGAATCTGTATGGCGGCACGCGCTGCATTCGCAGTAGTTATAGTTGTCCATTTGGCTAACCGACCAATACTTTGCTTTAGGATTCTTGGCAATCTCGTTGCCTAAATTGACACAAACAATCTCGAGCACATCTGGGTTGCTCAGGCAAACTTGGTCTTTTAGGCGCACGCCGTTTCTCAGGGCGTAGTATTCAGGATGGGTTTCAAAATAGTTTTCGGGTGGTAACAAGCGATGCAAGGTATGGACCCATAAACCCCAGCCCGGGTGATTTTCAAAGGTGCCAACAGATTCACCGCTGGTGAGTTTGTGCCAGTCGGCAAAGCCACTGCGCCTCGTTTCGCCATAAAAGACTTCTCGGTAGCTAAAAGCGGGGATGGATTCATATTTGTCATAGGCAAACTTCTTGGGGAAAGAACTCGGAATTTGCATGGCTTCAGCTTGATAATATTCAAAGCCAAATTTGCGCTGCAATACGTCGTAAACACCATTTTCGAGGGCTTGGTCTGTGTAGCCAAAAACCAAGATGGACTGCTGATTGGTGATCACGCCAAAGCCGTCGGTTCCCCAGTTTTTGCAATTCGGAAAAGAACTGCTGTCTGGCCAGAAAAAATGAAGTTGATAAGGATTGTTTTGCTGCCCTGTTTCTCTGAGGTAAAAATCAAAAGTAGATAAAGCCTTGTTGTTAAATAGTTCCTGCTGACCCAAAATGAGCAACGGAGAAAAGATAGCGAGTAATAATAAAGTGCGCATAGTTGGGGTCAGTACTGCTTTAATGAAAACCGCCTTTGCCGCGGTAGAGTTGAATGGGTTCCTTGAATTGAATTTGAACCACACTGATCATGGGATCCATTTCCGAAATAGGGATTTCTAAGAACAATGTACCCGGAACGCTGCTCCATGAAATTTTACCGACTTCATGGCTTGTAATTTGGGTTTGAGATCCGATGAGTGTTATCGATTTCGGAACGCTTTTCAAACCTTTGATGTAAATAGGAATCATGAGCTTGCACTGATCGGATATGTTTTCTTGTGGGCTTGGAATGAAAATATTGAGTACGGTAGAATCTTTAGAAAGTGTGGTGTTGCCGTGGTAGTGTCCGTAGGGCAGGCCGGCAATGGTGCCGTAAATGGCAGTGCTGTGTTTTTGGGTCCAGCGACCAAACTCTTTGAGGATGGCGATTTGTTCAGCGGGAATCGTGCCGTCGGCTTTGGGGCCAATATCTAAAAGCAGGTTGCCGCCCATGCCCAAACATTCTGTAAAGATACTGAGCAGTTCAAAATGACTTTTGAAGTTGTGGTCTTGGGGGCGGTAACCCCAGTTGTCATTGGTGGTCAGGCAGAGCTCCCAGGTGTTGCGCTCCGGATGCATCACCGGCATGTTTTGTTCGGGAGTGTCGTAGTCTCCGAAAGATTTCAGTCTACCATTTAATATTGCGTTCGGATTGGTCTGATGAATGATTGAATCAATTTTGGCGGCCTGCCATTCTGTTTCGGAGTGCTCCCAATCGCCGTCGAACCAAAATAGGTCTGGTTTCAATTGTGTATTGATTTCGGTGATTTGCCCGTGCATGAAAGCTATGAAGTGTGCCCAACGCAGCGAATCATCTTTTAATTGATAGCGACTGGAATCTTTGTAAAAACCAGGGTAATCGTTGGAAGTCCAGTCTAGAAGTGAATAATACGCGCCTTTTTTGAGACCTGCTTTCTCTAGTTCGGCAAACAATGGCGAGATGAGATCTCGCTTGGCGGGTGTTTGGTAGGTGGTGCTCAGCGGATATTTTGGGTTCCAGATTTTTTGTTTGCCACCCTGTGGGGTTTTGAGTTGGGTGTTGTAGAGCGAAAGGCCATCGTGGTGTTTGGTCGTGATGACGCAGTATTTGGCCCCGCTTTCTTTGATGAGTTGAGCCCAAGCAGCTGGATTGTAGTTTTCGGCGGAAAATCTGTTCATCTGGCTCATGTATTGGGCATATGGAACCGTTTTGTTGTGAAAGGCCCAGCTTTCTGAAGTGCCGTCGACTGCATACATGCCCCAATGGATAAAAATGCCCAGTTTGGCGTCGGCGAACCAAGCGGTTTGTTGCGAGAAGGATAGGGCGGGGAGTAGGAGGGCGAAAACCAAGTAAAACTTCATCTCTCAAAGTAACAAAAACGCCTCGAATTTGCCAAAATTTAAACATTTGTTTAATTTTTTCAAGATTCTTAAACATTTGTTTAAAAAGAGTGTTTAACTTTGCAGCGCGCAAGCCAAATTAAACACATGAAAAGAGATCAAACTACAGAAGAAAAAATCAAGGCGGCAGCCAAGAAAGTCTTCATGACCAAAGGTTTTGATGGCTGTTCTGTACGCGACATCGCCAAAGAGGTGGGTAGCAACGTGGCGCTGCTCAACTATTACTTTCGTTCCAAAGAAAAGCTCTTTGAGCTGATTTTTGAAGGTGCCATGAGCGATTTTCTGCAATCCATGATCGCCGTGTTCAGTTCGGACCTCACGCTCAAAGAAAAAGTCGAGCAACTCATCGATAAAGAGTTCTCCTTCTTTTTAGAACATCCCGAACTTCCCATGTTTATTTTACAGTCTTTGCATCAAAATAAAACGGATGCACCCATGCCGAGTCATTTTTTGGAGCCTATCGCCAATACCGGCATTTTTGAACAATTTGAAAAAGCCAAAGCGCAAGGCGAGGTGAGGGATATCAGCATTCGAAACGTTACGCTCTTACTGATGTCTAATGTGCATTATCCTTTTATGTCAAAAAAATTGACCATGCAATTCCATGGCATCACAGCCGAAGATTTCGATGAAGACCTCAAAAAGCACAAAGAAATAGTCAAAGAACTCATTACCAATTATCTATTTATATCAAACACAAAAGCATGAAAATGAAAACCCTGTTCTCCGGTGGACTGCTGAGCCTCCTATTTGGCTTAACAGCTCACGCCCAAACATTAGATTTGACAGCTTGCTTGCGCATGGCAGATTCAGCCAATGCACAAATCAGAAGCGCCAAACTAGACGTCGCTATCAATGAAAGCCAACGTGAAGCGTATCTCTCCTCGCGCTTGCCGTCCGTGAATTTTGTTGCAGATTACAAATACAATGCAGTCATTCCTGGGCAAGTCGTACCCGCGCAGTTTTTTGGTGGCCCTGCCGGTACTTTTGCAGAAGTCAAATTCGGCGTGCCTTGGGTCTTGAGCAATACCGTTCAAGTCAACCAAGTTTTATTCAACTCCCAAGTCAACTATGGCTTGGCAGCATTGCGCATTAATAGCGAAATCGTCAAGATCAAAAGAGACATGACCATTCAAGAGGTGAAGCATCAGGTGGCCAACACCTACTTTATCTTGCAGGGAATGTACCAGCAACTTCAGTTTGTGGACAGCAATATTTCTTACGCCAACCGCATCCTCAAAAACATGGATTTGATGGTGGCTCAAGGCATGCTCGTGCAAACCGAAGCCGATAAAATCCGCATCAACAGACTCAATCTAGAAAATACCCAAGCCAATCTCCAGGCCACTAAAAACCAGTTAGAAGAGCTCCTTAAAATATTGGTAGGCCTCGATCCGAAAGCCAAATTGGCCCTTCAGAACGACGAAATGGTGCAAAAATCTTTATTGATCGATCAAAATGCTGCCAATTTGTTTGCCATCAAACTCCTCGAGCAACAACAACTCATGGCCCAAGAAGAAGCAAAAGGCATCAAGATGGGTTACTTGCCAAACGTCAATCTTTACGGCATTTATCAGTACAACGTCAATATGAACCCCGAAACCGATTTTAGAACGGGTATCGATGGTGCATTTATTGGTTTGCGCGTAGACTGGAATCTTTTTGATGGCCTAGATAAACACAACAGAGCTGCCATGAATGCACTCAAGCAGCAGCAAATAGAAACCCAAACGAACCTTGCACAACAACAGCTACAGATGCAAATTGACCAAAACAAAAGAATGGTTGAGGTCAAGGCCAATGCGCTCGAAATCTCCAAAGAGCAATTGAAATTGGCCGAAGCCGTGCACCAACATGCCAGTCTTAAGTTTGCTGAAGGGCTCATCGGTACAAATGACCTCTTGCAAGCACAAACAGGGTTGGAACAAGCCCAAACTGGCGTTGTGGCAGCTTATGTCGCTTTGCGTCAGGCCGAACTCGAATACTTAAAATCAAACGGAAACATCAAATAACAACACATGAAACGCATCATTTTTATCTCCCTAGCGGTTTTGGCTCTATTAGGCCTCACCATTTTCAAACTCCTTTCGAACTCAGAAGAAGCCAAAAAGAAAATTTACATGCACGACATGGAAGCAGCGGTTTTGGTCGATACGGATCAGCCCCAAATGCACACCTTCGAAAGTGCTTTTTCTTACTTAGGCGTTTTTGAGGCGATGCACCAAAACAATGTGGCTTCAGAAGGTTCTGGTAAACTCACCGAACTATTGGTAAAAGAAGGCGATCAAGTGAGCAAAGGACAGGTCATTGCCAAACTAGACGACGAGCTCATCTCGCTGCAAATCGAAAATGCAAAACTCAATATTGCGCAGCTCAAAAACGACAACGCTCGCTTTGCCAACCTGAGAAAAGAACAAGCGGTTTCTTCTATGGAAGCCGAAAAAATGGAACTCGCCCTTAAATCTGCCGAAGTACAACTCAAGCAGTTGCAAAAGCAGTTGCGCGGCACCAAAGTATTGGCGCCTTTTTCTGGTGTAGTAACCAAAAAAATGGCCGATCTCGGTTCAATGGTGATGCCAGGTACTCCGATTGTGGAGCTTACTGACATCTCGCAGCTCAAACTTACGATCTCTGTACCTGAGCGCGATGTGCTCAAGTTCAAAAAAGGTCAAAAAGTAGGCGTGAGCGTAGATGCGCACGACAAAGAAGTGAGTGGCAGCATTTACAGCATTTCTGTTCAGGCCGACGGCTTGCACAATTTCAAGGTCCAAGTATTGGTGAACAACAGCAGCGCGCAAAAAATTCTTTCAGGTATGTATGGTAATGTGACGCTATCCAACAATGAAAGCGTTAAAGCTTTAGCTGTGCCGCGCAAGGCCCTTATTGGCTCTACCAAGAATCCTCAAATTTACGTGGTATCGAATGGCAAAGCAGTTTTAACGGCATTTAGCCCCGGAACTGCAGATGGCAACTTCTTAGAAGTGGTTTCGGGCTTGAGCGCCTCCGACGAAATTGTCGTGAAAGGCCAAGTAAACCTAGAAGATGGAATGAACATTAAACGCAACAAATAGCCTTATGACACTTACGGAATTGGCCATTAAGCGGCCCTCATTTATCATCGTCGTCTTTACCATTTTGGTGGGCGGCGGGCTCCTCAGCTACAAACAGCTTTCCTATGAGCTGATGCCCGACTTTTCGGCGCCACTACTCACCATTACCACCGCTTACCCGGGAGCTTCTCCTTCTACTGTGGAAAGTCAGGTTTCTAAACCGCTAGAAGACGTACTCTCTGGAATGGAAAACGTCGATGAGGTAACTTCCTTTTCTTTTGACAACGCGTCTTTTGTGTTGCTTGAATTCAAAGCCTCTGCCAACATAGACGACGCTTTAGAAGATGCGCAGCGCAAGATCAATAACAACCTCAGTAGATTGCCAGACGACGCGCAAAACCCAATGGTGGCCAAAATTGAGCCGAATGCCACGCCGGTATTGCAGCTCAGTGCAGTTGCAAAAAATTTGTCGGATGCCGAACTCATGCGCCTCATGGACGACCAACTTTTGCCGGCCATCAAACAGGTAAAAGGTGTTGCAGAAGTGCAAGTAATCGGTGGCGAACGCCGCTCTTTTCGGGTCAATGTAGATAAAGACAAAATGCGCAAATTAGGCTTATCTATGGCGCAAATCAATCAGGCTATTGCCCTTTCCAACCTCGACTTTCCAACGGGGAAAATCAAGAGCAGCAGCGAGCAAATCACGGTGCGCTTAACGGGTAAATACAAAAACCTAGATGACCTTCAAGATTTAGTCTTGATGGCCAAAGGAACCAGTTCCATTCGCTTGCGCGATGTAGCAGAGGTAGTAGATGCCTCCGAAGATCAAATCACCATCTCGCGTTTGAATGGAGTGAACGGTATAGGTTTACGCATTAAAAAGCAATCAGATGCCAATGCGGTTGATGTAGCCAACGCCACCAAAGCCAAATTCAAGGACTTAGAAGCCAAATTCAGCAAAGAGGCACTCAAGTTTACAGTTGCAACAGATACCTCTTTGCCGACCATTGAGTCTGTTGACGCCGTGATCCACGACCTCGAGTTAGCGGTATTCTTAGTTGCGCTCGTGATGTTGCTATTCTTGCACACCATGCGCAACGCATTTATTGTATTGGTTTCGATTCCAGCTTCCTTGATCTCTACGTTTGTAGCCATGTATTTGTTGGGTTACACACTCAACCTCATGACCCTTTTGGCGATGTCTTTGGTCATTGGTATTTTGGTCGATGACTCGATTGTTGTACTCGAAAACATTTACCGACACTTGCAAATGGGCAAAAAACGCCGCCAAGCAGCCTTGGATGGCCGAAACGAGATTGGTTTCACGGCCTTGGCGATTACGCTTGTGGATGTCGTGGTGTTTTCTCCAGTTGTCTTTATTGAAGGAACCATTTCGGATATCCTACACCAGTTCTCGATTGTGGTGGTGGTTTCTACCCTGATGTCACTTTTTGTTTGTTTTACTTTGACACCTTGGTTGGCCTCGCGCTTTGCCAAAGAAGTCAAGCTCGACCCTAAGAAACCATTCCAAGCCATTTTGCTTTGGTTTGAACGCCGTGTTACTATTTTCACGAATTCTTATGTCAAAATTGTTGGCTGGGCACTGCGCCATAAAATTTCTATGGGCCTGATCATCATCGTCATTTTTGTTGCCTCCTTTGCCACCATGGGCCTAGGTATTGTAGGGCAGGAGTTTGTATCGCAAGGTGATCAAGGCAAGTTCATGCTCAAACTCAAGTACGAGAAGAGCGCTACTTTTGCCGAAAACAACCTTACCACCATGAAAATTGAGCAATTGTTATTGGCTCAAAAAGACATGATTGATATTGTCTTCTCCAATGTGGGTGGTCCAAGTGCCGGCCTTGGTGCTGCAGCTTTTGGTGCAGAAAACCGTTCCGAGATTACGGTAATGCTCAAAAAAGACAAGCAAAAAGAGATCCCGACCGTCGATTACATGAACATGGTCCGGACAAAAATCGAAAATGAGTATCCGGGTGTTGAAGTCAAGGCTCTCAACATGGGCTTGATCGATTCAGAACAAGCGCCAATTGAGATCTTTATCTCGAGTAACGACAAAGACCTCATGATGAAAGAAGCGCGCAGACTCAAAACAGCCATGAAAGCCATGAAAGGTGCCAAAGATCCAAGCCTGAGCACTGAAGATATCACGCCAGAAGTAAAAATCGCCTTGAACCGTGAAAAAATGGGGCAACTCGGCGTCAATGTTGCTGCTGTAGGGATGCAATTGCAAGGTGCGCTTTCCGGTAATGACGACAGTCAAATTGACCTCGATGGCTCAGAATACGACATCCGCGTGATGCTCGATGCCGCTAACCGCAAAGATGTAGAGGACATTCAAAACATGACTTTTGCCAACAACGAAGGAAAGCAAGTGCAATTGAGTGAGTTTGCTGATATTTCTGTAGACAACGCCGCGGGTACACTTGAGCGCAAAAACAGGATTTCCAACACCACTTTGCGTTGCTACGTGCTCGGTGCAGCTCCTGGAACAGTTGCTGCAGATATCGAAAAATACCTTAAAAAGCATCCGCTTGATCCGAATGTGCGCCTCACCTGGGGTGGTGAAATCAAGCGTCAGAAAGAATCTTTTGGTGCATTAGGTACGGCAATGGGTATTGGTGTCATTTTGGTTTACTTGATCATGGTGGCCCTTTACGACAACTTCGTGTATCCGTTTGTGGTCTTGTTCTCTATTTTGGTGTCTTTGGTAGGTGCTATTTTAGCCTTGGCACTCAGCGCTTCTAACATGGGTATTTTCACGATGCTAGGTATGCTCATGCTCCTGGGGCTGGTGGCCAAAAATGCCATCCTGATTGTAGACTTCACCAATCACCTTAAAGACAAAGGAATGAGTACCTACAGCGCCTTGTTAGAGTCAGTAAAAGAAAGGATGCGTCCGATCTTAATGACAACTATTGCGATGGTTATTGGTATGGTGCCAATTGCCACAGCTACAGGTGCGGGCGCCGAATGGAAAAACGGCCTGGCATGGGTACTAATCGGCGGCTTAACGAGCTCGATGTTCCTCACCATTATTGTGGTCCCTATGATGTACTACACCGTAGATAGAATCAAGGATAGACTCAAGTTCAAGCGACTTGCCAAACTGACTGAAGAGTAAGTCTTTAATAGTATATTGAAATTTCAAAGAGGTGGCTTAGGCTGCCTCTTTATTTTTGCGCTCTACGTATTTGTACACGCGGCGCGTCAGGTAGATGTTGATCAGGATGACCCCGACAACGACATAGCCCAAGAGATCAAAATTCATAAGTGGTGCGCTCGGGCTGTACTGCCAAACAATTTTGCCACCAATCATGGCGGCAATTCCCCCAGCTATTTGCTGTAAAGAAGCATTGATGCTCATAAAAGCACCTCGGTCGTGGAGTTCGGGGACAGAACTTGTAAGGGCCTGCGAAGGAACCATGCGCGCCATGATACCGCCCATCATGAAAATATTGACAACAATCAACACAAAAAGGCTTGTTTCGCCAAGGTGAACGTATACCAAAACGGCTGCAATCATGACAAGAGAAGCCCACATGAAGAGTCGAAATTTATTGATTTTGTCGGCAACTAAACCGATGATAGGCATGATCATAAAAGTGGAGATGCCAACAACCATAAACAAAAAGGGCAACTCTTTTTGAGACAAGCCTACATTATTGACCGCAAACGCACTGCCCCACGGCATCATGAAATAACCGCCAAGCGACATGAAGGCAGTGGCCATAAAGCCAATGCGATAATTTCGGTTTTTAACGGTGGCCAGTAAATGATGGAAAGCAGAGCGGTCTGTTACTTTGTCGAGGTGCGCGCGTACGGGCTTTAAAGCCAATAAAATAGCCAAAAGCATGAGGATAGAAAGGCCTACAATCATGTAAAAAGGCATTTGCCAGCTGGATTTAGAGGCAATGTAGAGGCTAATGGGAATACCTAAAATCTGACTCAAGCCAAACCCCATTTGCATAAAGCCCATTACTCGTCCGCGTTGCGCTAAACTGAATAAATCGGCTACAATGGCCATGGAGATAGAAGACATGACACCTCCAAAAATGCCAGTAAAAATGCGCGCCATAACCAACTGTTCGTAGGATTGTGCCAAACCGCAAAATAAAGTACCGATGATAAATCCGGAATAAAAGAATACCAAAAGGCGCTTGCGGTCAAAGCGATCGGCAAAGCCAGCGGTTAAAAACCCAGACAAGCCAGCCGCGAGGGCATAGCTCGAGACCACAATGCCAAATTGATACGGTTGAACTTGAAGGTCTTTCATGAGGAGGTCTCCGAGCGGTGACATCACCATGAAGTCCAGTACGACAGTGAATTGGGTAAGTGCTAAAATGGCAACAACCAACCATTGGTATTTGCTAAGTGGGGATTTATTTGCTTTCACTTTGCAAAACTACGTTTAATTTATCGGCTATTGTGCTGAGCAAATAAAGATCATTTCTTGGTATTGCCGATCTTGAACGGTCAAGCGAATGAGGTAGCTGCCAGGCTGAAAATCAGTTAAGGAAATTGCGTTTTTGTAGTTGTCTAATTGGCTTTGATAGCGCACTTTTCCTAATAAATCACTGATTTCTAGTTGCGCGCCAAGCCAATTATTTGGAACTGAAATGGTGAGGGCATCTTTTGCCGGATTTGGAAAGAGGCGTGGTTGCTCAATAGAGTTACTTGCCAGTCCTGCCTCGATGAGCAATAGGTTGGTGGTGTCTGAACAGCCAAAAGCATCACTCACTATACATTGGTAATTGCCATTTTCTTGGAAAGTAAGGGTGTTGGCCTGTTGGTTGGCAAGGAGTTGTCCGTCTAGGTACCAAGTATAAGTTTCATTTTGTGCACTATTTGAAACGATGAGCGTGCCGTTGGTTTCCGTAAGCTGCGCTTGTACATATGGATTACAATAAACGGCCTGAAGCGTATCGGAAAAAGCGATACATCCTTGTGCATTAATTGCCACAACTGTATAATTGCCACTTTGGAATATTGTATGTGTAGCCGAGGTGGCGCCAGAAATAGGGGAGCCATTAAAATACCACTGATAGGCAAGCCCAAGCGCTACAGTGCTCAGCGTGTGCGAAAGAGAATCGTATGTAATCAATGGCGTTTGAGGAAGCTCGTAAATAACAATTGTATCAATGGTTGTGATTTGTGGAGTGGGTAAGATTTCTTGCATAACGATGCTGTAATTAATACTCGCGTTACCTGCGTTGCAAGCATTACAACCATTCAGATTGAGGGCGTGGCTCCCGATGTAGTCATCGTTGCCAAAGTAGGGTTCGGCATAGCTGGCGTCGGCCTCCCAGATTTCTATCGTGTAGGTGCTGTTCGCGTTGAGGTTGATATTCAAAGGCCACTGTAGGGGTGGGTTTTGGTCTCCGATAATGCCAGACTGATACACAACAGTTCCGTTTTGCAAGAGTTTAAAATAGCTGTCTGCGTTGTCGTAGGAGGGGAAGCCGCCGCCATAATTGCTCATCGCTGTGATTTGAAGATTTTCAAGGATAAAAATAGTTGTGGTGTCTAAAGAAGCATAGGCATTGTATTGAACGAGGTAAGTGCCCGGATTCTGGTAAAATTGAGGGCTAGGAGCCTCCTGGTTAGAAAAATTGCCGTTGCCGAAATCCCAGTTGTAATAAGGTAATCCGGGATTATTATTGATGAACTGTACCAAAGCTGGCGAACAGGTGGGTGCTCCAATACTCGTGAATCCGTTGTTTGAAATGCCTGTTGTTGAGGGTGAAATGATAATTGGAAGTTGAAAAAGGAATGGATATCCAGAGAGGATACTGAGATCGGCAAGTACCGTGACATCTATAGTATAGGAGCCAGCGAGCAGCGGCGTACCAAAAATATGGACACAACCAGAAGGTGTGAGCTGTGGATTGTAATTGCAATTGGTAGCGTTGTTATTGCAGGCCCAACTGAGGCCAACAGGCAAAGCCACCGAGACAATCTGAAAGTTGCTAAAGTTGTAGCCCAAGGTGTCTAAAGGCATGACAAATGTGAGATCTTGGCTGTAGGCTTGTCCAACAACGCCGTTTGGCATTGAATTAGGGTAGATACCCACTTGAGTTTGCGTGTTATCAATAGTGCAGACCTGTCCAAATAAGAGGGAACTAGCGAGCAGGAAGAGAAGGGTAAAGTGCTTTTTCATTTTCGAGGATTTTGAAAACGAAATTACGCGAGCTGAGCACAGCCACATTCAGTAGAAATACTGAAAATCAAGAAATGATGTTTGCTATTCGGTAGAATTACTGATGCGCGGCCCAAGTTCAATGCACTCTAAATCGTGGATTTTAGCGCCGCTGATTGCAAAACGAAAAATGGTCTTGACGTGATGAAATCCTTTGTAGCCGCAAGCACCGGGGTTGAGCCACAACATATTGTAGCGCTTGTCAAATTGGGCAAGTGCAATATGGGAGTGTCCGCAGACAAAGAGCTGTGGGGCGCCATTTGCTTGCAGTTCTTCTAGTGCCGGACGCGCATATTTTCCGGGTCTGCCGGCGATGTGGGTCATTAGAACTTCGACCCCTTCTACCTTGAATCTTAAAAATTCTTGGGTCGCGCTTCGGATGATATGGTTGTCAATGTTGCCAAAAACCACTCGCAAGGGCTTGAAGTTTTCTAGGGCCTCTAGCGTAGCTATGTCACCGATGTCGCCGGCGTGCCAAACTTCATCGCAATCGGCAAAGTATTTCCAGATTTTTGGATCTAAAAAGCCATGAGTATCTGAGAGTAAGCCGATGCGTTTCATAGTTATTAACAAAATTACTGTTTTTTTTAGACCCATAAGAGAAGAAATATTCGATGAGTAAATATCAATAATCAATGAATCTTGCTAAATATTCATTAAATCGGGTTGTTGGCTCAACTAAAAATAGATTCTGAAAGTTTGTGAATAATTTTAGTCGCCTAGTAGTAAACATATTGCATGTTTCGGCTAAAATTGTAACAAACTATAAACTATGAAAAAATCCTTACTTTTCAAACCTGCATCGAGTCGGTTGTTAGTGAAATTTACGGTGTTGCTTGTCACGGCGCTGCTCGTAATGTTCCAGCAAAACAAGACGCATGCGCAAGGTTGTACTTATTCCATCTCATTATTAGATACTTGGGGAGATGGATGGAACGGTGGTGCAGTAACGGTTAACGTTGGTGGCACAAACGTCCTTACCAGCGTGACGCTAGCTAGCGGATTTGGTCCGGCTACCTACAATTTTACGGTATACCAAGGCCAGTCTATCGCTGTGAATTACACCGCAGGTTCATGGTCTTCGGAAAACTACTATCGTGTTTATAATGCTGCAAACGCAGGTGGAACGCAAATTTTCCAAAGTACCCAGTACGCTACGCCTCCGGCCACTCAAGCCATCATAAATGGCTGTACGGTTCCTATGCCGGCTTGTACAGGTACACCTACGCCAGGAAATACCAATGCAACGTATACGGCAGTTCCTGTTGGTGGTACAACCATTCTATCTGTTCAAAGTACTTACCCATTGGCTTCTTATCAATGGCAATCAAGTGCTAGTTCTACAGGTCCTTGGGCGAACATTGCGGGTGCAACTAACTCTACATATACCTTGACCTACTCAACTCCTACATGGTACCGTTGTGTATTGGTTTGTGGTACTAACACAGGCATCTCCAATCCGCTACAAATCGTAACGGGCCCGTGTATCTCAACTTCTTATTATGGTGCCGGTTCAGGTTACTACGGCCGCATCAACTCAGTAAACTTCAATACGCTTTCACACTCAACAACAACATCCCTTCCTGCGCCTTATTATGCTTCCTATGCGCCATCAACGACTACAACTACTGTTATGGCAGGGGTCACTTATAACCTCACGCTCAATACAGGATACTATAACGGTGCTGGTGCTTGGTTTGACTGGAACAACAATGCTATATTCGAAACAACTGAATTTGTTTCTTTTGGTACCAACACTTCTTGGACCATGTGGAACGGTACAGTTGCGGTGACCGTTCCAAACAACGCTTATAACGGTCAAATCGCGATGCGCATTAGAACAGAGTATGCAGGTTATACGCTCAATGGTGGTTCTGCTTGTAGTACTTTGTATTATGGAGAAACCAAAGACTTCCGCATTACGGTAATTCCAGCGCCAAACTGTTCTGGAACACCTAACGCGGGTACTGCGACCATTACAGCCGCTACAGGTTGCCCGAACCAAAGCATCACCATGACGGCCTCTGGTTTGTCTATCGGTAACGGTGTTTCTTACCAATGGCAAAGTGCACCATCTGCTACAGGCCCTTGGTCAAACATTACCGGAGCAACTGGTTTGTCTTACACAACGGCTACTACGGCAACAACCTACTACCGTATGGTAACGGCTTGTTTGTATTCAGCAAGTAGCAACAACTCAAATGTCGTGTCGTTTACGCCGTCAGGTGGTCAATGTCAGTGTGGTAGCTATCCAGCTAACTATTCTTACTACACCTACGACGAAGAGATTACCAACGTAACTGTTGGTACCTTGAACAATGGTTCAACTTGTTCAACTACTGCACCTGGACCTGGTTCTGTGAACCAACGTTATTCAAACTACACTGGTTCTGTTACGGGCCCTTCTGTAAACCAAGGTGATCTCGTGAACTTTAGTGTGACGCAAACATCTTGTGGAGGTGCTTACAACAACATCTTCCAAATCTTTGTCGACTTCAACCAAGATGGTGATTTTCTAGATGCTGGTGAATTCGTATATAATCAGCCTGTTGCGGCGTATGGTAACCATACCAAAACAGGTTCTTTCCTAGTGCCTTCAACGGCTACGTTAGGTACAACGCGTATGCGTGTCGTGAATGCTGAGTCTGGCGCCACTACCACAAATTATGCACACAACCTTTACTATTATGGTGAAACCGAAGATTACTGTTTTACAGTTACGCTTCCTCCACCATGTGCAGGCACGCCAACTCCAGGAAACACCCTTGCAAGTGCTACATCCATTTTTGCTGGTCAAACGACTTCTTTGACTCTGCAAAACAACACATCAGGTACTGGTGTAACGTATCAATGGCAAAGTGCTGCAAGTGCAGCAGGTCCTTGGACCAACATTTCAGGTGCTACATCATTTAACTACACCGCAACACCTACAGCTACAACTTGGTATCAGTGTGTAGTAACTTGTACAAACTCTGCAAGTTCAGCTACCTCAAACCCTGTTCAAGTATTGTATAACCCATATTGTAACCCTGCATACATCACAGGTACGCTTTATGGTGACCTTATTTCTAACGTAGCGATTACCGGAACTACACTCAACAACAACTCCGGAACAGCAACAAGTGGCCCTTACTATACTTATTACAATAACTTGCCTGCAGCTGTAATGTCTGCAGCAACAAGTTACCAAGTGCAAGTGACTTGTGGTTCTTTCCCTTACCAAGCTTTTGCCGTTTGGATTGACTACAACGACAACTATGTTTTCGAAGCTTCAGAAAAAGTAGGTTTCTCTACCGCTTATACTACTGCAGCCTTCCAGACGGTTTCATTTAACATCAACTTGGCTTGTACGCCGCCACTCGGTATCCACCGCATGCGTGTTCGCGGCGTATACTACACACCTGGTGCTTCTATAGATCCATGTGCAACTTACTACTACGGTGAAACTGAAGATTACAATGTAAATATCATTGCAGCGGTTCCGTTCACGCCTAGCTTTACAGTTACGCCGGGCAACCAAGCTTGTACTTTTACTGACTATACTTACACAACTCAAGCTGGCATGCAGTCTTACGCTTGGAGCATTCCAGGTACTGCAGGTGTCAATTACAATATCATCTCAGGAGGTACTACTACTTCTAACACAACAACAGTACAGTACTTGACTGCAGGTGCGCAAACAGTTTCTTTGAACTACTTGAATGCTTCTGGTTGTACCTCAACAGGCCCTGTATCGAATACGATTACTGTTCAAGCTACAGCTCAAATTGCTCCGCTTGCCGGAACACAAACAGTTTGTGCGGGTGCATCTGTAAACTTCTCTACAACGAGCACAGGTGGTACTTGGTCTTCTAGTAACCCTGCAGTTGCTACAATTAACCCTAACACGGGTGTAGTAACAGGTGTTGCAGCAGGTACAGCTACCATGACTTACACGATTCTCAACTCGACAACATGGTGTCCGCCTTCTACGGCAACACGAACAGTTACCGTTCTTCCTGCACCAATTGTAAATGCAGGTAACGATGTGACTATTTGTAGTGGACAGTCAAATAACATGAACGCTACTGTGAACTTCAACACATCTTGTTCGCATACCATTACCCTTTGGGATTCTTATGGCGACGGTTGGAACGGTTGTACAGTAACTGTATCAGTAGGTGGTGTGCCTGTTTTAACAAACATTGGTATTACAGCTTACAGTGCTGGTCCGGTGCCATTTACCTTTACTGCGTCAAATGGAGCGCCTATTCAGGTGACTTTCTCACCAGGTTCTTGGATTTACGAACCTTACTACACCATTACAAATGGTGCAGGTACGAACTTAGTCACTAACTGGTTCCCTGGTTCATCTGGTACATGGAACGGTACTGCATCAGGTTGCCCGTCTATTACACCAGTTTGGTCTCCTGCTACAGGTTTGTCTAGTGCTTCTATTCTTAATCCAGTTGCTTCGCCAACAGCTACTACAACTTACACCGTGAGTGCGACAGGTACCAACGGTTGTGTTGGAACTGATCAAGTTGTTGTCAACGTGAATCCATCTCCAGCAAACGCACCAGTTGTAGCACCTGCTACATTGTGTGTGGGTAACAACGGTGCAGTTTCTAACCCAGTTCCAAACGGTACATGGTCTAGCTCTACACCAAGTGTCTTGACGCTCAACCCAGCTACAGGTGATATCGTAGGGGTGAGTGCAGGAACAGGAACTGTATCTTACACTACAACAGCTGTCAATGGTTGTACCACAACAACAACTGCAAACATCGCTGTACAAGCCTTGCCAGTTGCAACAATTTCTTCTTCTAATGGTAACTCTATCTGTCAGGGTGTAGCTACAACGCTTACAGCTCCGGCAGCAGCATCTTATGAATGGAACAATGGTGCAACAACTCAATCTATTGCAGTAACAGCTGGTGGTAACTACAGTGTGATCATTACTTCTGCTGCAGGTTGTGTTTCTAACCCTTCTGCGCCACTAGCACTTACAGTGAACCAACCACCGGTTGCAAACGTAGCGCTCAATGGTCCGGCTAGCTTCTGTCAAGGAGGTTCTGTTGTGTTGACTGCTTCAGGTGGTACGGCTTACAACTGGAACAACAGTGTGAGTGGTGCAACAAACACCATCACTACTTCAGGTACTTACACAGCAACTGTAACAAATGCTGCAGGTTGCTCAACTGTGAGTGCGCCGATTACTGTCGTTGTATTGCCAGCTCCAGCGGCTAGTATCACTGCGAATGGTCCAACGTCTTTCTGTGATGGTGGTTCAGTGATCCTTTCTGCCAATGGCGCAGGTGCTTACACGTGGAGCAACGGTTCAACTGCTTCTTCTATAGCCGTGAACAACAGTGGTTCATTCTCTTACACAGTTACCGGAGCCAATGGTTGTACGACCACAACAGCTCCAACTGCAGTTGCGGTTACGCCACTTCCGGTTGTTGCAGCGATCTCTGGTGCCAACACAGTATGTGAGGGTGCAGCTACAACGTTTAACAACGCAACTACAGGTGGTGTTTGGAGTTCTTCAAACTCAGCTGTAGCTTCTGTAGATGCAACAGGTAATATTTCAGGATTGAGCGGCGGTAACGCTACAATATCCTATACAGTTACGAACAATGGTTGTGCGACGACTCAAACCAAAAACATCTCTGTACAAACGGCTCCAGCCACAGCAATTACAGTGTCTGGTCCAATAACATTCTGTGCGGGTGGTTCTGTTGTGTTGTCTGCAGCGAACGGTACTGGTTTTGCCTGGACCAACGCTTCTACAGCACAGTCCATTACAGTTACTCAAAGTGGTACTTATGGTGTATCCGTCACAAATGGTCAGGGTTGTGCAGCTCTTGCAGCTCCTGTAACCATCAACGTGGTGCCATTCCCTGTACTTGATCCTATTGCAGGTAATAGCAATGTTTGTATTGGTGCAACAACGCCTATGTCAAACACAACAGCAGGTGGTACCTGGAGTTCAAGCAACACCTCAGTGGCCTCTGTATCAACAGCAGGTGAGGTGACTGGTAACAACTCAGGTTCAGCAATGATCACTTACACTTACACGAACGCAGCAGGCTGTACGACAACCGCAATCAAGCCAATTGCTGTAAACGTTATTCCTTCAGCTGTAACGAGCATCAGTGGTCCAACTACATTCTGTGCTGGTAACACCGTTACTTTAACGGCTCCTGCGGCTGGTAGCTACCTTTGGTCAACCAATGATACTACACAGAGCATTACTGTAGCCGCTTCTGGTACTTACGATGTAGATGTTACTACCGCAGGTTGTACAGCTACTTCTGCACCAATTGCGATCACAGTTAACGCACTTCCTTCTCCAGTTGTAACAACCAACAACGTTGCCATTTGTCAGGGTGCTGCAGCTACATTAAGCTCAACTCCGGCTTCAGCCTACGCTTGGAGCAACGGTGCGACTACTTCAACGATCAGCGTCAACACTGCAGGTAACTACTCAGTAACAGTTACCGATGCCAATGGCTGTTCTGCAACCTCGACTCCGATCGCTATTGCGGTTAGTGCGAACCCAACAGTTTCCATTGCAGCTGCTGGTGCAACTACCTTCTGTCAAGGTCAAAGTGTTGTGTTGAATACCAATACAAACGGTACATCTTACGCTTGGAGCAATGGTGCTACTACACCAAGTATCACTGCCAATACTTCAGGTTTGTACTTTGTTACGGTTACGAACGCAGCAGGTTGTTCGTCTGTTTCGAATGAAATCACGGTCAATGCTACACCTGCTTTTGTACCAACAATTACAGCAGCATCGCCAACAACAGTATGTGATGGCGCGTTCTCTACACTTGTTGCATCTTCAGGTGCATCTTACGTGTGGTCGAACGGTGCAACAACACAAGGTGTGAACGTTGGTGTCAACGGACCTATCACCGTTACGGTAACGAATAGCCTTGGTTGTACTGGTACTTCAGCACCGATCAACGTGACGGTCTTGGCTGTGCCAACAACTACAATCACTGCTTCTGGTCCAACAACATTCTGTGAAGGTGGTTCAGTGACTTTAACAGCTGGTGGCGCAAATACCTATATTTGGGCGAACAACAGTACTTCTCTTGCTCAAACAATCACAACAACAGGTACTTATGTGGTGACGGGTTATGCAGCAAACGGCTGTCCAGACCTTGCTGAAATTACTGTGACTGTTAATGAGTCGCCATCTGCTGACCTCGTTACAGACGGCAATAGCAGCTTGTGTCCGGGAGAAAGCTTGACAATCTCTGCACAACCAGGAAACACCTACAATTGGACTTCAGGTTCAAATGCACAAGAAATCACCCTGAGTGCACCAGGTACTTACAGCTGTGTATTGACAAGCTTGAACGGTTGTACAACTACTTCAGAGCAAGTTGTGGTAACTGCAGCGCAACCAACTTCAACTACCTTGAACGTTACAGCGCTTGAAAACTACGTCTTGAATGAAATCATCTACACGCAGTCTGGTACCTATACGCAAGTCTTGACTAACGCAGCAGGTTGTGATTCTACAATCACCCTCAACCTGACGCTCACTGTTGGTCTAGACGAGAACGGTTTTGTTAGCTTCTCAGTTCAACCAAACCCAACTGACGCCATCTTTACATTGAAGGCTTCAGAAGCGTTGTACAGCAACTACGTGATCCAAGATGCACAAGGCAAGGTGGTAGCAACAGGTACACTAAGCGGTACTTCAACTACGATCAATATTGACCAAGTAGCACGCGGTATATACTTCTTGAAAGTAGCCGAAGCTTCAGAAGCAATACGCATCGTCAAAAACTAACAACTCACCAAACTGGCCTCGCGCCAATCAAAAGCCCCGAGCGTTGCTCGGGGCTTTTTTAATACCTTCAAATATGCGTTGTTCACTACTTCTTTTTGCAAGCCTTGGTCTGAAAATTGTTCTAGCCCAATCAACTTTTCCATACGATCGTTTTTCACATTGGCAAAGCGTAAATTCCTCTGTACTTCCAGACTCATGTTATCAAATTCTTGACCTCGCAGTACTCAATTTGGATCCGACAGGCCAACAAGATTGTTCAGCTCCAATCAATGCCTTATTACAACAATTTTCAAACGATACGGTTAGAATTCACTTTCCAGAAGGTACATTTTTGTTCACCCAGTCCCTAATATTGAAGTCGTTACTCATCATAGAAGGGGAAGGGCCTGACCTCACTCATTTTCAATTCAACTTAGGCGGATCACAAAGTGCAATTCTAGCCAGCGGTACGCTCTCCAACAATCAGCCAGCTATTGTTTTGCCACCACTTGATAATGACAGCTTTCTTATATGTCCAGCTCATGATTTTCAGCCCAAAGATTGGCTTAGTTTGAAATGTCAAGATGGTGCACTCGTGACTTCTTCATGGGCGCTTGGTACTGTAGGGCAGTTACTCCAGGTTCAGGCAGTGGCAGGCGATACACTTTTTTTAACTTCTAAAATCCGTAGATCATATGTCAATGAATTGTCCTGTACGGTGCAGAGAATTATCCCGAAGGAGCATATTCAATTGAGGTGTTTTTCAATAGAGCGAATCGATGATACAGCACCAGAGCAAAGTAGTTCTATAGAATTTAATTTTGTCGTTAATTCACAAATCAGCGCGCTTTTTTCTAGATACTGTACTTTTGCGCATATTGCTTTAAATAGTTGCTCCAAAATTTTGGTTCATAAAAATTACCTCACTGAGGCTTTTGATTACGGTGGAGGTGGGCGCGCCTATGGTGTTGTGCTGCAGTCTAGTACCGGTGATTGTCGTATCGAAGACAATATTTTTAAGCACTTGCGTCACGCCATCTTGCTTCAGTCTGGCGCAAATGGTAATGTTGCCGCATTCAATTTTAGTACAGATGCGTATTGGATAAATTCAAGTCCTTTGTTGGGCTCAAACAGCGCTGGTGATTTAGTACTTCATGGCAATTATGTTTACGCCAATTTGTTTGAGCAAAATGTAGTCAACAATATCGTGATCGATAATTCTCACGGTGCAAATGGACCTGATAACCTATTTTATCGCAATCGAGCTCTTTTGTACGGTATATTTTTTAGTGATCAAAGTTCTCCAAATCAACTTTTTATTGGCAATGAGGTAACAAATACGGCTTTTCCATATAGTTTGGTTAATTACAACTTGCAGGGTATTGGTCATTTTGAATTTGCCAATAATAACAAGGGTACTATTGTTCCAGCAGGTACCTCTCTTCAAACAGACACCTCATTTGCCTACGCTTTTTGCCCTGATTTTGTACCTCAATCCATGTGGTTGAAAATTGGGGAGCAACCCGTAATTTCATATCCAATTCCTGCACAGAGCAGGTATGAGACCCAAAGTTATTTTTCAAGTTCATGTGGAAATACCGATGCTGGATCAACTGAAAATACCCTCACTTCATGTGTTTACCCAAATCCGACACAAGATTTAGTCACCTTTTCATTTTCCAAACCTTTCTTTGGAAAAATGAATATCTATTCCATTGACGGGAAATTAATGCGAATTGAAAATATCAATTCAAAGATTTTTACTATTTCCTTGAGTTCCTTTCCAAGCGGACTTTATTTGTGGCAAATAGAGGGCTTGAGAAATGCGGGTAAAATAATCGTACGTTAGTCGTTCAATTCATAAACGGGCAAACGCATAAATGTTTGCTCAAAATATGGACTGCGTTGATAAATATAAAAAAGCTGATCCCATTCACTTTGTGCAAATTTGATATCGAGTGCTTTTTTTTCTTCATAGGATTTTTTGAGTTCTGGATTCTTAGAGAGCAGGTCTTCGATCTGCGCTTTAAAAACGTATGCAGAGAAATACTCTTTTTGTTGCAAATAGGAATCGAAAAAATTCCAAGTAAAATAGCTGTCCTCGGCTTTTGCTTGCAGTACCGCGTGAATAAAATAAGCGCGTTCTTGCTCAGCCGGTATCAGGATATCTCCTGGCTTCAGCAAAATGGCTTGTTCGGAGCTGGCTATTTCGATTTCGCTGAGTTTGAAATGGCCTTCATAAGGTCGGGTAGGGGCCTTGTAACTCTTGACAAATTGACAAGTGACTGTTTTGGTTTCAAATGAATCAAGGGTCTGAAACTCCACGCCGTTGGCTTTCAAGCTGGCAATCACTTTTGTTTCTTGTCCGCCGACGATATAATACTTGGGAACAGCAATGGAGTCTTGTGGAATATAAAAGTGGTAGTAAGGGATGTATTTTTCATAAGGTTGCTTGCGGTCGTATTCTAATTGTGCGAGCCCAGTGATGGGATGTATCGGATACACAGCCTTGTACCCCTTGAAGCGGATGCTGTCTTTTACTTGTTCGTTCATCTGATAATTGAAGCGAAAATATGTTTGCGCTTGGCTCCATTGGATGGCTTCTTTTCGCGCGATTTCAATGCGTTCTGCATTTCCAATTGCATAAGCAATAGTGGCATTCATAAATTGTAATGTGGCCTTAACGCGCTCTGGAAAAGGTTTGAGCATGTGCGTTTCCACCGTAAATGACAAAGAATGAAACAAGCTGGCATAACCCATCGCATAACGTGGCAGGTCATTGAAAGCGACGATACCTTCTTCGGGTGTTTCGCCCTTTAATTCGACGTACGGGAATAATTCAAAGTTTCCTATTTGGCAATAATCTTTGATTGTAGGTATGCAATGCGCGTAGGTCAAGGCTTGCATACTCGGAGCAAGTCGCTCTTTCATCGAGCTGATATATGTCAGCGTATAAGGATAGTCGGCGCCATTTGATACGTGGTTATCTATGAAAATGTCTGGGTCGAGTGCTTGAAAAATTTTGACAAAGGTGTAGGTATTGACGGCATCCATCTTGGTGAAGTCTCGGTTGAGGTCTAGGTTTTTTGTGGAACCTCTGAAACCATATTCCTCTGGGCCGTTTTGATTGGCGCGGCTCGTAGAAGAGCGGTTGTACATACCACCCACATTGTAGGCTGGAATAAAAGCAATTACTGGTAAATCACCGCCATCATGACTCTTTAGAGGTTTGCCTGCGCGAATCCATTGATCGAGCCAGATCAGGCAAGCATTGATGCCATCGGGTTCGCCGGGGTGAATGGCATTATTGATCAGGATAGTTGTGGATTGACGCGCTTTTTCAAAAGTTTCGCTGGAATCTCTATGACCGTTGACTACACATAAGTAAATGGGTTGGCCGTAGTCGGATGGGCCCATGTTGTAGAGTTTGACCTCTTTGTGCGAGCGGTCTAGTTGCTGAAGGTGTGCAATGAGCTCTTCATAGGTGGGAGAGGTGTTGCCGAGCCAGTTTTGCTGCGCAAATAGGCTGTTTGTTGCACAAAGTGCAAGTGAAATAACAAGTTTTTTCATGAGGCTAAAATACGAATTTGCATTTAGCCTTTGAAACGGCTAGAAGGAGGGGCAGCTAATGCGTCTGAAGTCGCGGGCTGGTTTTTTACATTTCAGGTTGATGCCAAGCGAGACTTCATGAGAGCCACCACTGACGCCATTGCCGAGCTGAGAAACCGTTAGGTCATAGCTATAGCCAATTCTGTATTTGTCTGTATTGATGCCAACAGTCAGGATGAAGGCATCTTTGTTGCGGTACCAAGCTCCAATTGTAAAGCTTTCATATTTTAAATAAGCGCCAACATTAAGTTGCTGAAATCCGTTTTGGTTTTGGTAAATGATATTGGGAGATAAAAAAGTGGTGCTCGAATAGCGACCGCGCTGCCCGAGTTTGATGTTTGCACCAATGTGCCCCGTGATTTTGATAGGGAGCTTGGATTGGCCTAAAATCATAGATTCATCAGGTCTGTTGAGGTGATGAAACGCTGCGCCAAAATAAAAATTCTTGCTAAAACCCACAATGCCTGCAGATACATCAAAAAAGCCACGGCGTCCGTTACCTCGAGGAACGTCTCCAGTTTGGTAAATAAAACCACGGCGTGGGTCAATCATGTCGCCAAAGGTGAGCTTGCTCCAGTCAAGGTATTTTTGATAGTAAGCGGCTTGAGCACCAAACATGAGCCTAAATTTGCGATTGACTTTCAGGTAGTTGGAGTAACTCGCCCCGAGCATGGATGTTTGTATCGTTCCTTGGCCTTGCACATCGTGCAGAGCAATCAGCCCAACGCCTCCCGATATATTTTTGAAATAGCTGTCATAGGCTGCAGCATAGGTAACATAATTACCCGTTAGTTGTGGCCATTGGTTGCGGTAATTGATTGCAACACGTGGGCAGCCGCTAGAGCCAGCAAGTGCTGGGTTGAGGTAAACCGGGTTGGAATAAAATTGAGTAAAGGTGGGATCTTGAGCAAGTAAGTTGCTGGCACCAAATAAGAACAATAGAGATAAGCTGAACTTTTTCATGATTACAATGAGATATAACGACGGGCCTTGCGGCTTGGTTGTGAGTAAAAACGGAACGTGACTTGATGAAAATAACTTGGGGTGTTTAGCGTCAGGAGTTGGTGCTGGCAGCTCTGTAAAATGATAGCGCTGTGCTTACCGATATAACCTAAGGCTGCTTGATACTGTTTGTTGTTGGCTACGCTCGCACCAAGTTGCCATTTGTTCACATTCATCTGCAGACCAACAAGGTATTGTGTTTGTAAGCGGTTAGATTGGAATTGTATGTAAGGTGCAATGCGCATTTTTTCATTGCGCGATGCGTATTGGGTACCGAGAGAAACGGTGAGTTGTTGGAATGCGCGGCTATTATTAGGAGTTTGTTCATTGCCCATAGCGTAGTTGAAATGCTTGAAAGTATTTTCAAGTTGGGCGCTTACAAATAAAATAGGTGTTTGGATGGCAAGGCTGAGGTCGAGGTCTTTGTAAAACAGACGGCGGCCAACGGCTTGGGTGGAATCTATTTGAACGGCTCTGAGGTCTGCGTTTTCAAATTCTATGAAGGAGAGTTCCTGTAGCTTGGTCGCGTTGGCGTAGCGCGCCCCCATGCGCAAGCGCGCAGCAGGTTCGAGCACAATAAAGCGATTGAGTAAAATTTTAGGTGCTGCAATCAAACCAATTTCGTAGTCCGTAATGGCTGCGCCTGCGTATTGCTTGTAGCTACCCTGAAGGCCGAAGCCAGTACGCAAATTGCGCGAATAACCATCGAGGCTAAATTGCTGCCCGATAAGACGCTGCGCCGAAGACGTGCCGCCGCGAGCAATGCTGCTGCTCTGAAAACGCGTTTGTGACAGCGTGCCCACACTGCTGATGTTTGCGTCTATGTTGCTCTTGCCAGGAAGCAAGAGGTCGTAGGTTTGGTTGTTGCTAAGACCGAGTTCTTTTTGTGCAAACTGACTCATGCGCTGTAGCGCCGGTAGACGCCAATTGTTCTTGAGTTCAAGCTCTGCTTGCACACCCGCTAAAGCTTCAAAACGCAAATCGGTGCGGTAGCCCGTGATTTGGCCCGCCTGCAACGTTTGAAGACTTGTAAAAGCTTCCTGAGGTGTGGCGTAAGAAAAGGATAGGGAAGAAACAGTTGAGCTTGCAGCGTAGGGTGAGAAAGGAGAGGAACCGCTTGTGGAAGGTATTTCAGATCGATCTGAAGCGATAATTGAAGAAGAAGAAGAAGAAGAAGAAGAAGAAGAAGAAGAAGAAGAAGAAGAAGAAGAAGAAGAAGAAGTTTGAATTGTAGCTTGTTGGTTTGTTGTTTGTTGGATTGTTGCTTGTTGGGTTTTTACATGTTGAGCAGATGAAGCATGCTGCGGTTTGGTGGGAGAGGTAGTTGAAGGAGAGGTAGTTGTAGATTTTGTTTGATTTGAAATGAATGATTTAGAGGCTAAAAGCAAGAGCAGGATGGCTGCAGCGGCAAAAGGTTTGTAGCCAAATTTCTTTTTGCGGTAAAGTGCGGCTTTGGGTTCAAAGGTGAGCTCAGCGGCGGTATAGTTGGTTTTGAGCCAGGCTTGTTGCTCGAGTTCTAACTCTGGGTTTTGTGCAATGAAGTCTTCGAGCGCTTGCTCTTGTGCAGGGCTTAAGTTGCCTTCTAGGGCATCAAATAGCCATTGATCGATGTTGTCTAATGTAGGTTTCATGAAGCCAATACAAATTGTCCGTTAGCGCGTTTTTTGACTTTGAGCCTCGCTCTAAAAAGGTATACTTTCACTTGGGCTTCCGTCAAAGAGAGCATGGAGCCGATTTCTTGGTAAGTATAGCCTTCGAGGTCTCGGAGCAACAGAATGCTTTTTTGCAGAGCCGGCAAATCTTTGACCAACAATTCGATGATTTGTTGGGTTTCAAAGTGCTTGGCTGAGCTATTTGTGCTGCTCCATCCGAGCGAGTCCAAATGCTGTTGTTTGACTTTGTTGCGTTTCACTTGATTGAGCATCAGGTGATTTGCACAAGTAAACAACCAAGCTTTTGCTTTGTCTGGTGTGACGCTTTTTCTGTTGATCCACAATTTTTCAAAACAGTCTTGTACGGTGTCTCGTGCTGGTTCGACATCTCGTAAGAAATGCAAACAAAACCTATACAGCGCGTCGCTGTGGAGGTCTACACTGGTATTGTAGTCAGAGCGGTTCAAAATTGTGTCCGGCAGTAGAACAATTTGTTGGTCGCAAAAGTTACACTAGGGTAACAAATACCATAGAAAATTACGATTTTTTGTTCGGATAAAAAAAAGAGACTGCCTAGAAGCCGAAGTTATCGAAACCTGTTTGGGTGAGTTCTTGGTATTTTTCTTCGTTGAACTCGTACAAAAGGGAGGGTTTATGTGGTACTCCGCGTTGCTTTTCTCTTAAACTCGTGAGGATGTCTAGCTTTTGGATTTTGCGTCTAAAATTGCGTTTATCTAGGGGTTTGTCTAGGATAGATTCGTAGAGGCGGTGAAGCTGACTTAGCGTGAATTTTTCGGGCAAAAGATTGAAACCAATAGGCTGAATTTTGATTTTTTGCTTTAGTTTTTCTTTGGCCGCTTGTAAAATCTCGAAGTGGTCAAAGGCGAGTTCGTTGATTTCACTGACCGGTACCCAATCTGCATTTTTGGCAAAAGAGGAGGCCTGTGGTTTGTAGTCGGACATCGGGACTAGCGTAAAATAAGCCACGGTAATTACGCGCGCTTCTGGTTCCGCTCGGATACTCTTGAGCCATTCGCGGTCAGATTCTTTGTGGATGCGGTCGGGGTCGCCGAAGGCACCAACTTGCTCTAAATAAATATTGTTGAGGCCAGTGAGTTCGTCTAGGACGCGGTTGGCGGCCATGTCGAGGTTTTCGTTGTCGTAGATGAGGTTGCCTGGTAGGGCCATTCGAGGGCCAAATGCAGATGAAATCTCGCCGCGGTCGATGAGCAGCACAGTAAGTTGTTCGAGGTCAAAGCCGAAAATAACGCAGTCAACGGATACGTTTGGATTGAGTTCTGAATTGATTTTTTTGGGATTGTGCTGCACGTATGAAGTATTATCTATATATTTGGATAGTGTAAAATTGACACAAAGCTATCATTCACTCTATAACACACTATGTATTTCATTATTGAAAGTGGTTCTACCAAAAGCGACTGGGTATTAGTAGACAACAAAAATAACCAAAGTTTTTTTTCAACAATGGGCTTCAATCCATATTTTCATTCGGCCGACATCATCGAGGCGGAGTTGAAGAAAAACAAAGAGATCATGGATTTAGCTTCTGGCATCAGAGGTATTTACTTTTATGGCGCTGGTTGTTCAAGTCCAGAACTCAATCAAATTGTAGAAGAAGGCCTGCGCCGCATCTTCCCAAATGCTTCTATTTTAGTAGAACACGACTTACTTGCCTGCGCTTATGCTACTTACAATGGTAAGCCTGGTATATCATGCATCATCGGCACCGGAAGCAATTCTTGTCATTTTGATGGCATTACTTTATCTGAAGAAGTTCCGGCTTTGGGCTATGTGCTCGGAGACGAAGGCAGTGGCAGCTATTTTGGCAAGCAATTGCTCTCTTCTTTTTTATACCATCATTTGCCAGCAGAAATTGAAGCAGACTTCATTTCAACCTACCAACTCGATAAAGACCTCATCGTTGATCGCGTATACCGCGAGCCCAACGCCAATGTTTTTATTGCATCATTTATGCCGTTCATTGCCAGGCACAAAGCACATCCTTTCTTCTCAGAAATGGTATTCAATGGCTTTAAGCATTTTATGAAGGTGCATGTTTGTTGCTACGACGACTACCAAAACACCGAAGTTCATTTTGTAGGTTCTTTGTCCAAAATTTTTGAGAAAGAATTGTATCAAGCTGCAGCAGAACTCCAAATCCAAATTGCCTCGATCATTCAAAAGCCCGTAGAAGGCTTGGTGGCATACCATTTGAAATATATTCTTAAAACAGAAACCGTTTAAGCCATGAAAAAAATAACCTTATCCATCCTATTTGGATTTTTCTCTTTAGTTGCATTTGCCCAGCTCAAAACACCGGAGTGGGTTCAAAACGCTACTATTTACGAAGTGAATATCCGCCAATTCACCCCCGAGGGGACTTTTAGCGCTTTTGAGACACACTTGCCACGCCTCAAGGCAATGGGTGTTGATATTCTATGGCTCATGCCTATTCACCCAATCGGAGAGCTCAACAGAAAAGGAAGTTTGGGTAGCTATTATGCTGTGCGCGATTACCGCGGCATTAATCCTGAGTTCGGTACCCACGAAGATTTTGCTCATTTAGTCGATGCAGCACACAACCTTGGTATGAAAGTCATCATCGACTGGGTGGCCAACCACACTTCGCCAGATGCGCTTTGGATAGAAGAAGGTAAATTAGATTGGTATACGCTAGATTCACTCGGAAAAGTGCAACCAACAATAGGTACAGACTGGTGGGATGTCGCAGATTTGAACTACGACAACCCTCAAATGCGCAAAGAAATGATCTCTTGTATGGAATACTGGGTCCGCGATTTCAATATTGATGGCTATCGCTGCGACGTCGCAGGATGGGTGCCTATGGACTTCTGGAACTCCGCACGCGCCGCTTTAGATCAAATCAAGCCTGTCTTTATGTTGGCCGAAGCAGAAGGCAAAGAACTTTATTCTGCTTTTGAAATGACCTACGGTTGGGAGTTTCATCACATTTTAAACGATGTAGCTAAAGGAAAGAAAAACGCTGCCGATGTGCAAGCTTATTTTGAGCGCATGCAGCTACCTGTTGGTGCTTTTCACATGAATTTTACTTCTAATCACGACGAAAACTCTTGGAATGGTACAGAAATGGAACGCATGGGCGAGGCGCGCTTTGCCATGGCTGTAATGGCCGCTACCATCCAAGGTATGCCATTGGTTTATAACGGTCAGGAAACGTCTTTGGACCGCCGCCTGAAGTTCTTCGAGAAAGACACTATCAACTGGGACAAAATGGATCTCGTCGATTTCTACACACGTTTGCTACACATGCATCAGAAATACCCTGCTTTGTACGTAGGTACCCAACAAACAGCTCCCAAATTTCTGAGCACGAAAGATCAAAAGGATTTGTTGATTTACACGCGTGAGCAAGGCGAATCTAAAGTTTTGGTCATGATCAATCTAAGTGCAAAAGCTCAAAAAGTATCCTTGAATACTGCGGCTGCCGGTACCTACAGAAACCTCTTTACAGACAAAAAAGAGACTTTAAAAGATAAGCAGTCGCTGACACTCGCTCCATGGGGCTACGCTGTCTACGTTCAATAATATCCTTAGACCATTTCTAGCCATGCAAACTAAACCTACACTTTCGTTTTGGCAAATTTGGAACATGAGCTTTGGCTTCATGGGTATCCAATTTGGTTTTGCGCTCCAAGGCGGCTATATGTCGCGCATTTTTCAGACGCTCGGCGCTACACCTGATGAAATCCCCGGTTTATGGATCGCCGCTCCGCTTACAGGCTTAATTGTGCAGCCCATCATCGGTTTTCTTTCGGACCGAACTTGGTCTTTGCGCTTTGGTCGCCGCAAACCCTATTTTTTAATTGGTGCCGTTCTCAGTTCACTTGCGCTTTTCTTTGTTCCGTATTCTCCAACACTCTGGATGGCAGCCGGCTTCCTCTGGATGCTAGATGCCTCCATTAACATCAGCATGGAGCCCTTTCGCGCGCTCGTCGCAGACAAACTGCCTGAATCTCAGCGTTCTTATGGGTTTATTTTGCAAACACTTATTATCGGAATTGGCACTTGGATTGCGTCTAATTTACCTTGGATGGTTTCCAAACTTGGTTTCTCTGAAGATGCGGCTGTCAAAGGCATCCCGATGAACGTAAAAGTGGCCTTTGCTATAGGTGCAGCAGTTTTTCTCGGCAGTATCCTATACACCATCTTTACAACAACTGAGTATCCGCCTTCTGATGAAGAAGCTTTCCAAAAAGAAAAGAAAAACACCAATTTCATCAAAGATTTTTGGAGTTCGGTGACAAGTATGTCGCCAACTATGCTCAAACTAGGTCTGATTCAATTTTTTAGTTGGTTTGCCTTTTTTACCATGTGGAGTATGGCCACGCCAGCGCTAACGGCAACCGTTTACAATGCGCCGGCGCCTACAGCAAACAGCGCCAACTTTGAGCAAATGAATCAGGCATATCAAGTCGCTGCCGATTCAGTGGGCTCCAATATGGGTATTTATGGCCTCAGCTCCATGCTATTTGCATTGGCGCTTACTTTTTATGCCGCCAAATACAGTGTCAATCGCAAATGGGTGCATTTAGGCTCACTTGTGGCTGGTGGTGTTGGGTTTATCCTGATGGGTTTCATCCCAAGTCCTGATTACCTTTGGTTGTGTTTTGCGCTCATTGGCTTTGCTTGGGGTAGTATTTTATCGATGCCTTACGCCATGCTTTCTAGCACCGTCGATGAAAACAAAATGGGCCTCATGATGGGCTTGTTCAATATGTTTATCGTGATTCCTCAAATTATTGCAGCTTTAGGTGGTGTCAATACGCTTTCCAAAATATTTGGAGACGGTCCAATTGCACCAATGCTGTTAGCGGGTTCGTCTCTTGTTTTGGCGGGCTTACTCAATTTGATTCTTACCGATAAGCAAATCACGCGTGGATAACATGAAAGCTTTTTTATTCGACCTCGACGGTGTCTTGGTCAGCACCGAACTCAACCACTTTTTGGCTTGGCAACGCTGTGCACATTCATTGGGTATCGCCTTCACCGAAAAGGAAAATGAACTTCTAAAAGGAGTAAGTAGGGTAGACTCCCTCAAAAAAATACTTGAGTTAGGTGCAAAAACCATTTCTACTGAAGAATTTGAGGACTTGTTGATCAGTAAAAACGATTTTTATTTGGAATCTATCCAAGACCTCAATCAAAGTGACTTGTTACCAGGCGTTTTAGATTTATTGAAGGCCGCAAAGACCAAAGGCATTCAGCTAGGCGTAGGTTCTTCGAGCAAAAATGCCAATTTCATCTTAGACAAACTTCAAATCCGTTCTTATTTTGAAGTAGTGATCGACGGAAATGGTGTCAAAGACCCCAAACCACATCCCGAAGTTTTCTTGAATGGTGCCAGTGCACTAGGACTTGACCCATCCGTATGCATGGTTTTTGAAGATGCCGCTTCTGGCATTGCCGCAGCAAAAGCAGGCGGATTTACAGCTGTTGGGGTAGGTAACCCCCACATTGCAAACATGGCAGATATTTATTTGAACGATTTGACTGAATTTAGAGTAGAGCAATATGCGTAATTTATTTGAAATTGATCCTTGGAAGATCATCGAAAGCAAATTTGACCAGAGTAAACAAAAACAAGCCGAGAGTATTTTCAGTATCGGTAATGGTTCTTTTGGCCAGCGCGCCAATTTTGAAGAAAAGTACAGCGGACCTTCTTTACAAGGTAGCTATATAGGTGGCGTTTACTACCCGGACAAAACACGCGTTGGGTGGTGGAAAAACGGTTATCCAGAATATTTTGCCAAAGTTGTGAACTCTACCAACTGGATTGGCATAGACATCAGCATCGATGGCGAACAACTCGACTTGAATAGTCAGCAAGTGAAATACTTTCACCGAGAGCTAGACATGCAAAAAGGTTTGCTCAAAAGAACAGTACGTCTTGTTTTTGGCAGCGGAAAAGAAATTGAAATTGAGAGCATTCGCTTTTGCTCTATGGCGCGCGAAGAAATTGCAGCAATCAGCTACAGCGTAACGCCCCTCAATTTCAGTGGAAATGTCAAGTTTACGCCTTATCTAGACGGAAATATCAGCAACCACGATGCCAACTACGATGAATTCTTTTGGCAAGAAGACTCCCGAAAAGTGGATCTTCAGAAAGGGATTTTGTGTACCCGAACTAAAAAAACTGATTTTTGTGTCGCTACGGCCATGCGTTTCAGTTTTTGGCGCGAACAAGAACTCCTGACCATTCATCCGAATATTGCCCAGCGCGCATTTTATGTAGAAAACAACTTTGAGCACTACCTAGAGCAAGGGGTGCGTTTTACGCTTAAAAAATATGTTGCCGTCACTTCTACGATCAACCATTCAGAATTTGAATTAGCTGCAAAAGCCATCAAACGTGTACGCGATGCCTACACGACAGGTTTTGATACTTTGCGCGCTGAACACGAAGGCGCTTGGGCTGAAATCTGGAAGAGTGCAGATATCTCAATTGAAGGTGACGTAGCATCTCAGCAAGGTATTCGCTTCAATATTTTTCATTTATACCAGACTTACACAGGTAAAAATGCCAAGCTCAACATTGGGCCCAAAGGATTTACCGGCGAAAAATACGGAGGGGCCACTTATTGGGATACCGAAGCGTATTGCTTGCCTTTTTACCTCAAAACTGCCGATCCTAAAGTAGCCCGACAGCTTTTGGTTTACCGTTATCACCACCTCGACCGCGCTATAGAGAACGCTGAAAAGCTTGGTTTCAAAGACGGTGCAGCACTGTATCCGATGGTGACCATGAACGGCGAAGAATGCCATAATGAGTGGGAAATCACCTTCGAAGAAATCCATCGCAATGGCGCTATTGCTTTTGGAATTTACAATTATGTGCGCCACACAGGTGATCACGCTTACTTAGATACTTACGGGTTGCCAGTTTTGGCCGGTATCGCGCGCTTTTGGGCGCAGCGCTTCAATTGGTCAGAGGCCAAGCAAGCATACGTCATGCTCGGTGTAACAGGGCCAAACGAATACGAAAACAACGTCAACAACAACTGGTACACCAACTACATTGCGCGTTGGTGTATTTCTTATTGCTTGGAAGTCAACGCTAAGGTCAAAGCCGACCTCCCTCAAAAGTTGTCTGCCCAAGAAATTGATAAATTCCAACACATTGCAGCGAACGTTTACTTTCCAACTTTGGAAGGTACTTCCATCTTTTTACAGCAAGATGGTTTCATGGACAAAGAGCAATTGAGCGCCTCAGATATTCCGGTTGCGGAGCGTCCGATCAATCAGCATTGGTCTTGGGACCGCATTTTGCGTTCCATTTTCATCAAGCAGGCAGATGTGCTCCAAGGACTTTATTTATTTGAAGACCATTTCAACGAAGACATCATCCGCGAAAACTTTGATTTTTACGAGCCTAAAACGGTTCATGAATCTTCGCTTTCACCTTGTGTACACGTCATATTGGCCGCCAAAATCAAGCGCCTAGACAAAGCCCTTGAGTTGTATTTGCGCACCAGCCGCCTAGACCTCGATGATTACAACCACGAGGCAGACGAAGGCTTACACATTACTTCCATGGCCGGTACCTGGATGTCCGTTGTAGAAGGCTTGGCAGGCGTACGTGTGTACGAGAACAGTCTGTCTATCGATCCACAGATTCCAAATCCTTGGAAAAGTTATGCATTTCAGATCCGCTATCAAAATCAACCCCTAGACATAGCGATCACTCAACAAAAAGTAACGATTACTAATTTAGGTTCGGCGCTTATTTCATGTGATTTAGCGGGTACTACCATCCAAATTGAGGCAGGAGCCCAGCATGAGGCAGCACTGAAGTAATTCAGGTTGTGATGAAAAAAATATTGTTGTGCACTTTTGTGCTCTTTGGCTTGCAGCAGGTTGTTGCGCAGGTCAATCCTACGAATCGACAGGTGGTCTTGCAGGCCTATTGGTGGGATTACTGGAATACCAATTACCCTAATGGTTGGTGCAATTACCTCACCGAACTTGCGCCGCGTTTGGCGGAGTTGGGCGTTGATGCCGTATGGATTCCACCGACCGTCAAAAATGCGGGCACGAATAGCGTGGGTTATTCTCCTTTTGATCATTACGACCTCGGCGACAAATTCCAAAAGAACAGCACCAAAACCCGCATGGGGGATAAAGACGAGCTCTTGCGTATGGTAGCCGTTTTGCATGCCAATGGCATCGACGTTATTCAAGATGTAGTACTCAATCACGTGAGCAATGCGGGCAGCGCCAATGGTTCGGGCGGTCAAGACCCGGCAGCCATGGACGACGGCCAAAACAACCGCTACAAGAATTTCCGTTATGTGAGCTTCAAGACGCCTGCCTCAGCTGAAAGCGCCGCCAATTACCTCGCCCGCGAAGGTCGTTTCAGTAAAAACTGGCAAAACTTTTACCCCAACAATAACAATATATGTTGCAGCAACGACATCAATTCACCGTATTGGGGCCCCGATGTTTCGTTTGAAAGCAATGCTTTTGGCACCTCATCTAATGCTTTATATAATCCGTCTCAAAGCCCAGATTACATGCGTGCAGGCATGCGAAATTGGCTCATATGGTACAAAAAACAAGTAGGATTCGATGGGCTGCGTTTTGATGCGGTCAAGCACTTTCCTGCCTATGTTTCAGAGGACGTACTTTGGAACCTGCAATACGGCGCTATGTGGGCAAGTGGAGGCCCTGAACTCTTTGCAGTAGGTGAATGGGTGGGCAGCACCGCACAACTCGACGCTTGGGCCGACGCTGTTCAAAACCGCGCAGGCACCTTTGATTTTAACTTGCGTTTTGCCCTTTCTGCGATGGTGAACAGCAATGGCAGCTATGATTTGAGTCAGATACCGAGTCAGCAACAGCAAAACCGCCAAAGAACGGTTCCTTTTGTCAATAACCACGATACATTTCGGCCTCAGCTGTCTGCACAAGGAAATTACACCGGTTGGAACTCGGGTTCAGAACTCAGTCCGCACATCGAACCCAACGACGGTCGCAGTTCGGCTGCCCATGCAATTGCTTTGTCGGTAGATGGTGCCCCTCAGCTCTTTTTCGAGGACTTATTTAATATTGGCTACAACGGAAACCGTTTTGGTCATGAACCTACCGATACGAATGCTTTACCCACTGATAGCGACATCGAGAACCTTTTGTGGTGCCACCAAAATTTGCATTTCAAAGACGGAGCGTATTTTGTGCGTTGGCAAGCGCCAGATGCACTTGTCATTGAACGCGGTGCCAAAGCACTCATCGGTATCACAGACAACTGGACGCAATGGCAAAACCTAACGGGCGTCCAAACCAATTGGCCCGATGGCACCGTATTGATCGATTACTCAGGAGCCAATAGCAATCCAACCACCGTTTACGGCGGCGGCAAAGTGAATATTTCAATTCCGCCCTGCGACGGGAGCGCTAATTTAGGCCGCAGAGGCTATTGTGTATGGGCGCCTCAGGGCATCACTACCAATTACCAACGTCCTGCTAAAAACGTGGTGCAAGAATGGGAAATGAACGATGACCTCGGTGATCGCCACGCCAACTCATTGCAACAAGGCGGTAAATTACCCAACAATAGCCTCGAATGTAGGGTGGTCGGGCGTATTTACGCCAAAGCTGGAGAAGTAGTTCAAATTGAGTGGTATCCGAGTGCACCGAATTTGGCACTCACATTAGGTGTTTTAGATAAAAACTGCACGCCACTTGATTCTTTGACACAAGCGGGCAACGGTGTTTTAACTTTTACACCCACTTATAGCGGTTGGTTCACTATTCGCCTGCGCAACGCCACAGCGAATCAAGCTGGGCAGCATTGTTGGGTAAAAGCCATTTACGAGGCACCTGCTGTGGTGCAGACTAACGAGGTGAAAAACAAATGTGCTTGTGCCTATACGGATCCAGGAATAGGTTTAGAAGAGTTTGCCGATTTGGAAGTGACTGTTTTTCCGAATCCAACGAACGGTCAGATCAAGATTGCGTTGTCTGAAGGCTTACAATTAGAAAGTTTGGCCATTATTGATGCACTAGGAAAGTCCATAGACCTACATTTCGTTTCAGAGAATAACAAAGAATACCAAGTTCAAATAAATGATTTAGAAAACGGATTGTATTGGCTCAGCATTCAAACCAATCAAGGAAAGGTTTTCAAGCAAATGGAGCTGCTACCTTGATCAATCTACAGTGAGGTGTCCTTTTGCGTAGGTGTATAGGCGGTTGCGTTCGGCTACTTCTTTGCGAAAATATTTTTCTTGTTGTTTGGGGATGTAGCGTTTTTTGTGCTGACCAAGAAGAAGGATATTCAAGATTTTTTTTACCCAATTGTAAGCGGGCTGGTAGTTTTCATCGATCGGATCAAAGGCGTCTAGGCTGGCATGGAGGTCTGGATGCAGTCCCATTTGCAAGAGTTGTTGGCGCACCTCTTCTGAACGCGCATTGAATTTATGAAGGTGCTCTGGGTCGATTTCCTTGAGCTTGGCAATGCGATTGGCCTGAAATTCGAGGTCTAAAAATGCCCGCTCTAAAGCTTCAATAGTCATCATGATGCTGCAAAAATAGCTTAAATCTTTTCAAAATAGCCTAAAAATTCGGCGTTGCCGTCGCCACCGAGAATAGGAGAGTCGATGTAAGCCTTCCATTGCAATTGATTGCGTTGCGCCATTTGCTTGATATTTTCTAAGAGTGAAGGGTACTGACTGGTGTCTTTTACAACGCCTGCTTTGTTCAATGATCCGGGGCCGAGTTCAAATTGCGGCTTGACCAATAAAACAACTGTCGCTTTTGCTTTGAGAAAGGGAATGGTGAAGGGCAAAACCTTCTCTAGTGAAATGAAAGAGACATCCACCACCAAACCGTCCACTTGTACTGGGACTAATTTTTCGGTGAGGTCGCGCGCATGCGTCTTCTCCAAATTGACAACCCTTGGGTCGTTTTTGATTTTTTCGTGGAGTTGTTTTTGCCCTACATCAACGCAATAAGATTTCGCCAAACCTCTATCTAGCATGACTTCCGTAAACCCACCTGTGCTAGCGCCTAGGTCGATGAAAGTTTGGCCTTTGACGTCAATTTTCCAGTGCTCAAGTGCGGCAATCAATTTAAATGCGGCTCTTGAAACCCACGGAATTTCTTCGGCGAGTAACTCAATAACGGCATCGGTAGGGACTTTTTTACCTGGCTTGGAAAACAGTTTTCCATTGACCTTTACGCCGTATTTTTTGATTATTTCTTCGGCGCGCACCCGGGAACTGACCAGGCCGCGTTCGAGAATAATTTTGTCAATGCGTTCTTCTTCCATTATTCAGGGTAAATAAAAAGTATTTTTTCAGGCCAACCTTGAATTTGAAGATAGGTTGGGGCATCTTTGATGAATTTATGACTAAGCGGTTTGATGTCAAATTGTATAGACCCTTTGAAAGGTGCTAAATTGTGTGAGCGTACTTTCGGACTCGAACTCATGAGTTTACAAAATCTGATAGGAGGAAACGATTTCGCAAGCATAGAACTGCCTACTAAGCTCAAATCTCCTGGATCTTCAGGACAAGTATAGAAAAGCGTAAGGACATTTGCTTCAAGTTGGAGCGAATCGATTTGGATGGGCGCTGTTTCACTTTGGTAAAGTGAATCGTTGATCTCTGAAAGTTGGCGTTGCATATAACTTAATGGAGGGACGCGTTTTGATCTTGGCACGAAACAAGAAAAAAGCAACGAGGATAAAAGGAGGATAAAAAGCGTTTTCATGGGTTCTTGCTTGACAAGTGTCGTCAAAAGTAATACCAATTGCGCAAAGAGTTCTATTTTTGTAACCGAATGAAGACGAAAACCCTTAAAAAGAATAAAGTCAATGTGGTGACGCTTGGCTGTTCTAAAAATACTTTTGATTCTGAAGTGCTAATGGCACAGCTCAAGGCCAATCAGTTTGAGGTTGAGCACGAAGCACAACAAGACGATTCCGAGATTGTGATCATCAATACTTGCGGCTTCATTGACAACGCCAAGCAAGAGTCTATCGATACCATTTTGCGCTACGCAGAGGCCAAGCAAGAAGGTTTGGTGGAGAAAGTATATGTTACGGGTTGTTTGTCTGAGCGCTACCGCGACGAACTCGAAAAAGAAATCCCAGAGGTTGATGCTTATTTTGGAACGCGCGAACTGCCGCGTTTGCTCAAAACGCTCAAGGCCGACTACAAACACGAACTTGTAGGGGAGCGCATCCTAACCACCCCCACGCATTACGCTTATTTCAAAATTGCCGAAGGCTGTGACCGCCCTTGTTCTTTTTGCGCCATTCCACTGATGCGCGGTGGGCACCAATCTACACCGATAGAGGATCTGGTTTTTCAAGCAAAAGGCCTTGTGGCTAAAGGTGTAAAGGAAATCATGCTCATTGCCCAAGACCTCACTTACTATGGTCTTGACCTCTATAAAAAACGCGCGCTTTCAGACCTACTTAAACAACTTTCTGACATCGAAGGTTTGGACTGGATCCGCCTGCATTATGCCTACCCATCTGGTTTTCCGATGGATGTACTTGAAGTGATGGCCGAGCGCGATAACATTTGTAAATACCTCGACATGCCTTTGCAACATGGCTCTACACGCATTTTACAAGCCATGCGCCGCGGCATTAGCCGCGAAAAAACCGAAGAATTGGTAGCTACCATTCGCGCCAAAGTACCGGGCCTCGCTTTGCGCACCACACTTATTGCGGGCTATCCTTCAGAAACCGAAGCCGATTTCCAAGAGATGTACGATTTTGTCGAGCGCACACGTTTTGACCGCCTTGGCATTTTTACTTACTCCCACGAAGAAAACACGCACGCGTATCAGTTCACCGACGACGTCGCTGCGGAGCTCAAAAAAGAGCGCGCCGATGCCATTATGGAATTGCAAAGTGGAATTTCCTACGACCTCAATCAGTTGAAGGTAGGAAAAGAGTTCAAGGTGCTTTTTGATCGCGCTGAGGGCGACTACTTTATTGGGCGTTCAGAATTTGACTCTCCTGAGGTAGACAACGAAGTATTGGTAAAAAAATCCGAAGGATATGTTCGTTTGGGTGATTTTTCGCGTGTATTGATCACCAGTGCAGATCACTACGATCTTTATGGCAACCTCGTGATATGATTATAAAAGTCGGGTCTTTTTTACTTTTGAGTTTGCTGCTGTTTGCTTGTGGCCGAGAAAACCGCCCGCGTATGGATCAATTTGAGCTCCTCGAGCAATCCGCTACGGCAGAACCCATTAAACACTTCAATATCAAACTAAACTGCGATAGCATTCAAATCGAATATCCTTATTTTGGAGGTCATTCTTTTTCCAAATTAATGCAACACTTGGTCAAAAAAGATACTTTGGGTGCTTTTTGTGTGGGGCAACGCAGTGTTCACATTCGCTACAAAGTGCTTTGGGCTACAAACAAAGTGCTCAGCATGAACCAAGAAGTTTGGCTAGACTGCCCTATGTCCGAAGGCCCTCGTAAAACGATAATCAATTATTTATTCACGCTTCAGGACAAGCAAATTTCCAAATTGGAATTAGAAGGCTCTCCAGGACTATTGCAAGACATTCAAGTGGCTTTGCGCAAGCGACAAACACCCTATTGCAGCGCACCAAAAATCGAAGAAGTCTTTCCGATCATCAAATCGGGTAGGATAGAGGTCACACCACACTATGCCAGTTCGCTCTGCGATACCACTTTTAAAAGAAAGGGCATTCGTCGCGAAGATTTGCGCATCATTTCTAACAAGTCTTTTCTATCTTTGAACCTAAATAACAACAAAAAATAACATGGGATTACTAGACAACAAAGTCGTATTAATTACTGGCGCCTCACGCGGCATCGGTAAAGCAATCGCAGAAACATGCGTACAACAAGGCGCAACTGTTGCATTTACTTACTTATCATCTGAAGATAAAGCCCGTGCCCTCGAGGCCGAACTTACAGCCAATGGCGGTATTGCCAAAGGTTTCCGTTCTGACGCATCTGATTTTGACCAAGCTCAACAGCTTGTAGACGACGTAGTTGCAGCATTTGGAACAGTAGATGTACTTGTCAATAACGCGGGAATTACCCGTGACACCCTCTTGATGCGCATGACAGAAGCGCAATGGGACGAAGTCATCAATACCAACCTCAAATCTGCCTTCAACCTCACCAAAGCCGTTCAAAAGCCGATGCTAAAGGCGCGTTCTGGCTCAATTATCAATATGAGTTCAGTAGTTGGTGTCAAAGGTAATGCTGGGCAGTCTAATTACGCGGCTTCTAAAGCGGGGCTCATTGGATTTACCAAATCCATTGCTGCAGAGCTGGGCTCGCGCAATATCCGTTGCAATGCAATTGCTCCTGGCTTTATAGAAACTGAAATGACAGAAGTGCTCGATCAAGACGTCGTGGCTTCTTGGCGCAATAGCATTCCGCTCAAGCGCGGAGGGCAACCTGTAGACGTTGCGAATGCTACCGTATTCTTGGCCTCTGATCTTTCTGCCTACATCACCGGACAAACGCTACATGTTTGTGGCGGCATGCTCATGTAAGCATATGAATACCATTCGCCCCAGACGCAACCGCAAGAATAGCGTCATTCGCCACATGGTGGAAGAAACGCAATTAGGCGTTCAGCACCTCATTTATCCTATTTTTCTCAAAGACGGTAAAGGCATCAAAGATGAAGTCGCTTCATTGCCCAATAATTTCCGTTGGTCTTTAGATCGTTTGCTGCCAGAATTGGAGGCTTGCCTCAAACTTGGTATTGCTACAATAGATATTTTTCCGGCTGTAGATGAGCGTCACAAAGACCAAATGGCCTCTTATAGCTGGTCTGACGACAACTTTTATTTGCACGCAATTGCGGCAATTAAAAAAGAATTTCCAGAGTTGGTGGTCATGACAGACGTCGCTATGGATCCATATTCTTCAGATGGTCATGACGGTTTGGTTCAAGATGGCCGCATACTCAACGATGAAACCTTACCCATTTTAGCCAACATGACCCTTGCACAAGCGCAAGCTGGAGCAGACATCATTGGCCCTTCGGACATGATGGACGGCCGAGTGGGGTATTTGCGCAGTGCGCTAGACGAAAATGGCTACACGGACGTCTCAATTATGTCTTATACCGCTAAATACGCCAGCGCTTTTTATGGTCCCTTCCGCGATGCACTCAATTCAGCACCAAAATCGGGCGATAAAAAAACGTATCAAATGAATCCGGCCAACAAGCGAGAAGCCTTGCTCGAAGCACAGCTCGATTTTGAAGAAGGTGCCGATATGCTGATGGTGAAGCCTGCGCTCTGTTACCTAGATGTCATTGCTTTACTCAAAGAGAATTTTCCTTTGCCCATCACGGCTTACAACGTAAGTGGTGAGTGCGCTATGGTTTACGCCGCTGCTCAAAACGGATGGCTAGAATACGAGCGCGCGGTGAGCGAGATGCTCTTGAGCATGCGCCGTGCGGGTGCCGATGGCATCCTGACTTATTTTGCCAAAGATTTCGCGCAGTTTGTGCGCAACTAATTTCCTTTATTATGTCTTTAGAACTGACTACTGCTTACCTCAGCTTAGAAGAATTTGAACATTTATTAAGCGCCAAAGAACCGCTTGTTCTAGGACAAGAATTAAAGGAGCGCATTCAAGCATGCCGATCCTATCTCGATCAAAAAGTAGCACAGAGTTCCCAACTCATTTACGGCATCAATACCGGATTTGGATCGCTTTGCGACACCGCCATTAGCCATGCAGACCTCGAGGCCTTGCAGCGCAACCTCGTCTGTTCTCATGCTTGTGGAATGGGTGAGGAGGTGCCACAAGAAGTGGTGCGTCGCATGCTTTTGCTCAAGGTGCTAGGCCTTTCAAAAGGCGCCTCTGGCGTGCAATTGGCCACGGTGGAACGCCTCTTGTTTTTCTTCAATAAGCGCATCTATCCTGTGGTGTATCAGCAAGGTAGTTTGGGCGCTTCTGGCGACCTTGCGCCGCTTGCTCACCTTTCACTCCCCTTAATTGGTGAAGGAGAGGTTTATGTTGAAAATGAGAAGATAAGCACATCTGAATTAAACAAAAGATTCAACTTAGAGCCAATAGTGCTTCAGTCCAAAGAAGGCTTGGCTTTGCTCAATGGCACACAGTTTATGTCTGCTTATGCATCTTATGCCGTAGCGCAATCTTACCGCTTGTTTGAAGGTTTCAATCAGGTTGCTGCGCTCTCCATTGAAGCCTACGACGCCCGCAAAGAACCGTTTGCGGCCAATGTCAATGAAATCAGAAATCAAGTGGGTCAGATCCGGGTGGCTTCATGGTTCAGAAACCAATTAGAAGGCAGTCAAATCATGGAGCAAGCCAAAGCGCATGTTCAGGACCCGTATTCGTTCCGCTGCATTCCGCAAGTGCACGGTGCTACTTTAGACACTATCGACCACGCCGCGCTAATTGTTACGAGAGAAATCAATGCCGTAACCGATAACCCAACGGTATTTCCAGACGACGACCAAGTGGTGTCTGCTGGCAACTTCCATGGCCAACCCCTTGCGCTCATCCTCGACTTCTTAGCCATAGCAATGGCCGAAATGGGTAGCATCTCAGAGCGCCGTACTTATAAACTGATTTCCGGAACGCGCGGCCTGCCTGCGTTTTTGGTCAAAAATCCGGGGCTCAACTCTGGGCTCATGATTACCCAATATACTTGTGCTTCTATCGTGAGCCAAAACAAACAATTGTGTACGCCTGCGTCCATAGATACCATTGACAGCAGCAACGGTCAAGAAGACCACGTCAGTATGGGAGCCAACGCCGCTACCAAACTTTATCGCGTTCTGGACAACTGTCAAAAGATACTCGCCATCGAACTCATTCATGCTGCGCAAGGTCTTGAATTCAGGAGACCCTTACAAGCAGCCGTCTGGACCGAAGCACTTCATGCCCAGTTTAGAACGGTGGTCGCTAGTTTAGAAACAGATCGCATTTTAGCTACTGACATGCACGCAGCACAACAATTTTTACAACAATATTTAGCAAATGAATGATTTTGAAATCCAAGACGAGCCTATCGTCAAGAAGAAAAGACCTATTTTCTTGTTGGTTTTGGTTATTCTGTCAAGTCTCAACATGAGCGTGAGTATTTTAGGGACCTTCAGCGGTATGGTCGGCTCCAAACCTGATGCGAAAATGTTCAAACAAGCCAAGCTGGAATTTGCCAACATGCGCGAACAACTCGAAGAAGGTGGTGCGGCTGATTTTACTTATATCATTGATCAGATGGAAAGCGTCACAGACAACATGTTCAAGCATTTTCAGGTCTACAACACCGTTCAGTTTTTGATTTTGGTGCTTGGCCTAACGGGCGTCATTTTGATGTACCAAAGCAGAAAACTAGGCTTTCATTTTTACATCATATACAGCATTGGTTTGGTCGTCTTGCCTTATCTTTTCAATCCGATTACGGGCATTCCAACGTTACTCACGATTGTCGGGATACTTTATGGCGGCTTATGGGTCTTGCTTTATAGCCGCAATTTGCATTGGATGGAAGCCTAAAAGATCTTTCCGGGATTGAGAATGCCTTTTGGGTCAAAAACGTGCTTAATGCCCCGCATGAGCGCAAGACCTGTTGGGCTAAAAGCGAGATCCATGTAGGGTTTTTGAACTAGGCCAATGCCGTGTTCTCCAGAAATGGTACCGCCCATCTCAATGACTTCCGTGAAAAGTTCGCGTATAGCTATGGTGAGTTCTTCGTTCCAAAAAGTGTCACTTAGATTTCCTTTGATGATATTGACGTGCAAGTTTCCGTCGCCTGCATGGCCATAACACACCGATTCAAAACCATATTTTTGCCCAATGGCTTTAACGGTTGCAAGCAAACGCGGCAGCTCATAGCGCGGTACTACCGTATCTTCTTCTTTGTAGACAGATTGCGCTTTTACCGCTTCGCCTACCTTGCGACGCAGGCTCCAGAGCGTGTTTTTCTGGGCTTCCGATTCAGCAAATAAGATTTCGTCGGTTGGGTAGGTTTCGAGCACAGCCATGATGCCTTCGCATTCTTTCATGAGTTGCTCGGCATCAAAACCATCGACTTCAATGAGTAAATGTGCCGCATGGTTGTCCTTGACTGCTATGCTGAAATCACCGGAAAAGGTCTGTGACCAGCGCAAAGCGTTGTGCTCCATGAATTCAAGACCGCTGGGCGTAATGCCTGCATTGAAAATGGAAGCCACCGCCTCGCAAGCCTGTACAGCGTCGTAAAACGGCACGAGCATGAGCAGCGTTTGGGTAGGGTGGGCAATGAGTTTGAGTACAATTTTGGTCACAAAAGCCAGTGTGCCTTCTGAACCCACCACTAATTGTGTGAGGTTGTACCCAGTTGCATTCTTGACAACATTGGCGCCGGTCCACATAATGGTGCCGTCGGCCAAAACCACTTCTAAGTTGAGCACCCAGTCTTTGGTGACACCATATTTAACTGCTTTAGGACCACCTGAGTTTTCGGCAATATTGCCCCCGATAAAGCAAGAGCCTTTGCTGGCAGGGTCTGGTGGGTAAAACAAACCTTTGGCCTTGACGGCGTTTTGCAAAACTTCTGTAATGACACCTGGTTCGGTCGTTACTTGCGCATTTTTTTCATCGATCTCGATGATGCGGTTGAGTTTTTCGGAGCTCAGCAAAACCCCTCCATGAAGGGGTAAGCAGCCACCGCTCAAGCCTGTTCTGGCACCAGCAGGTGTTACAGGGATATTGTGCGCATGACAATAAGCTAAAATTTCAGAAACCTCTTGCGTGTTTTGTGGAAGGAGTACCACGCTTGGCGTGAAATGCAGGTCTTCGGTGTGGTCGTGGTCATAAGCTTCGCGGGTGGCGAGGTCTGATTTACAGCGGTCTGAAAGGAGCGACTCAAAAAAGTTGAGGTCTGCGGGAGTGATGTTATGATACATTATACAGTTATTTTTTTGGCGCCAACAAAAAAGATATCGCGTGTATTGATGGGAATGGAAGCCGCTTTAGGGATGCGCTCATAGATCCAATTGTGAAAACGCTTGGGTGTTTTATTCAAAATGAACAGCGCAAAATAAATGAGTCTCAAGGAGCGGTAGACCGGTGGGTATTTGTAAAAAACGGGTTCAAAGCCGTGCTGCCGCAAAAGTGCTGTCATGGATTTTTGCGTAAAATAATGCAAGTGCGTTGGGGGGTGGATCATGCGCCATTTTTTGCCTTGTAGCTTGGGTAAAAGCGCGCCAAAATCACCGGTTGTGAGGTAGAGCATGCCGCCAGGTTCACACTCTTTTTGTGCTTTGGCCAAAAAAGCCCCTGGGTCAGACAAGTGCTCTATTACGTCCCACATGAAAATGGCATCGTAGGTTTGGTTGGAGCTTGTTTCTAAATAATTATCAGCTGAAAAATGAGGTCCGAAATGTTGGTTGGCATAGCTGATTGCCGCCGCCGAAATATCATAGCCTTGGTAGCTTACCGAAGGAAAACTTTCTTTAAGCGTTTCATAGAAGAAACCATAGGCACAGCCAATTTCTAAAGCTTTTTTGGGCAAGCGGCCCTGTGCAGCTATTTGCTTGGTGCGCTTGGCAAAATTGAGTTGCAGGATTTTTTTATCGGCCAAATAGTCGGCGTATTCTTCTCCCTTGAAGTAGTTCTCGGCGTAAAGTTCCTGTAAATATGCTTGGTCTAGTTGGAGATTGGCCCATCCATGTCCGCATTTTGGACACTTCAAAAGCGTGTTATCGAAAATGGGTTGAGATGCCGAAAAATGACAGATCGGGCAGTGCGTATTTTCCATGGCTACGAACATAACTAAAATTGGTGAATTCTTGTCGACGGCACATTTTATTTTATCTTTGAATAGAAAATCGAAACAATGTCTCAAGAAGTATATTTAATTGACGGAATCCGCAGTGCAATTGGCAATTTTGGCGGTAGTTTAGCAACCATGCGCGCCGATGATTTAGCCGCAAAAGTATTGTCTGCTTTGCTCGAGCGCCATCCAAACCTAGATCCAAAGAGCATAGAAGATGTTCTGTTGGGTTGTGCCAATCAAGCAGGCGAAGACAACCGCAATGTGGCCCGAATGGCTTCTTTATTGGCGGGTTATCCTATAGAAGTACCAGGCGAAACCGTGAATAGACTTTGTGCGTCGGGCTTGGCCGCTGCTGTAAATGCTACGCGCGCCTTGCGCAATGGTGAAGGCAACGTATATGTTGCTGGCGGCGTAGAGCACATGACGCGTGGCCCTTGGGTCATTTCCAAAACTTCTAGCGCTTTTGGCCGCGATGCCCAAATGCACGACTCCAGTTTTGGTTGGCGTTTCATCAATCCGCAAATGGAGGCACTTTATGGCGTAGACAGCATGGGCATGACCGCCGAAAATTTAGCCGATCAATACCAGATATCAAGAGCTGATCAAGATGCTTTTGCTTGCTGGAGCCAAGAAAAAACAGCAGCAGCGCAGGCGGCAGGCTTTTACACAGCAGAAATCACCCCAATTTCAATTCCTCAAAAAAGAGGAGAAGCCCTCGTTTTTGATAAAGACGAATTTGCCCGCGCCAATACGACTATTGCTACCTTAGCCAACTTGCGTCCGGCCTTTAAAAAAGACGGTAGTGTTACGGCGGGTAACGCTTCAGGGCTCAACGACGGCGCTGCAGCCTTGTTGTTGGCCAATGAAGAAGGCGTTCGACAACACGGATTGCAACCAATGGCAAAAATCTTATCTGCAGCAGTAGCTGGGGTGGAGCCCCGCATCATGGGCATTGGCCCGGTACCGGCAAGCCAAAAGGCACTCCAACGAGCAGGGCTCACTTTGGATCAAATGGATTTAATCGAAATCAACGAAGCTTTTGCCGCCCAAGTGTTGGCTTGTACGCGCGCGCTGGGTCTTGCAGACCGCGATGCACGCATCAATCCAAACGGCGGTGCCATCTCTTTGGGGCATCCGCTCGGCATGAGTGGCGCGCGCTTGCTTTTAACCGCTGCAAGGCAATTAAAACGCAGCAATAAGCGTTATGCCTTAGTGACCATGTGTATCGGCGTAGGTCAAGGATACGCAGCGGTGATTGAAAATGTAGCAAATTGAAAATGAAACAAATGCGTTGGCTAGGAATTCTAATTATTGCACTGAGCTTTTTCTCGTGTAAGAAAGACGCCACGCGCTGGCAAACCGATTGGTTGCTGCCCGTCTTAAACGACACCCTCAGCTTGGCTCATCTTTACAACGATTCTACGCTCAGCATCAGCAGTAACCAAATCGACATCAACTTGAGTCGCACCTTACTCGACCTCAGTTTGTCAGATATTGTCAAAATTCCCGATACCTCCATTACGCAGCAATACCAATCCAATTTTACGGTCAATAACGTGACTCCCGGCTTTGTGTTTGTCAATAGCGTGAAGGTCCATGAACTCGAACTCGGCGACATCCAACTCAAGAAAGTGCGCGTGCAGTCGGGCCAAATCCAGCTCAAAGTGTACAACCCGCTCAATACGACTGTACTGTATCAAATTGAATTGCCTGGGGTATCTAAAAATGGTCAGGTGTTCATACAAAACTATACGGTTTCTCCTGGAACGGTTCAAAATCCAACTGTGGCAACGGAAAACCTCAACTTAAGTGGCTACGATATCGATTTAAGTGGGCAGCAAGGATTGGAATTCAATCAGCTGCAATCCAAACTTACGCTCAAAACAGACCCTAGTGGTCAAACGGTATCCATTTACAACAATCAAATCTTTAAATTCGAAGCTTCCTTTAACAACCTTCGTTTTGATTACGCCAAGGGTTATTTTGGATCGGCACTAATTGCTGGCCAAGAACAATTTACCTTGCCTTATCTGGATAAGATCACAAGCGGAAGTATTTCACTTCCCGATCTCAGTCTCGATTTGCAAATAGAAAATGGTTTTAAAATGGCCTTGCGCGCCCAAATTGAATCCTTAAATGCAACAAATACGCAAGGGCAAGCGATCTCCTTGACCGCGCCTAGTATTGGCCCGAGCATGTATCTGGCTCCGGCGGTAGGTACCTGGAATACACTTCAACCCAGTACCCTCAACCTGCATTTTGACCAGAATAACAGCAATATCAAAAGTTACCTCGAAAACCTCGGTGCTTTTCAAGAGCTCAGCTACCAGTTGCAACCCAACCCGTGGGGCAACACCGCTGCAGGTCACGACGAAGCTTTTGCGCATAGTCACTTACGCCTTAAAATGTCTGCACAAATGCCAATGGCCCTGAGCGCCGATGGCCTGACCCTACAAGATACCTTTGCACTCAACCTCAAACAAGACCTCAGCAAATCACATGTAACGGGCGCTACGGTTGTGCTCAACGCTACCAATGCTTTTCCGCTGGCCTGTGATTTGGTTCTTTACTTTATGAAAGATGGACAAATTTTGCACACCGTAATTGCCGATGCACAATTGGCTTCTGCGGTAATGGGGCAGATAGACCCAGCTGACGGTTTACTCAAAAAGAAAAGCAAAATTCAGATCGTTTTGCCGCCTGCTTTGGTTGCAGACCTTCAAGACCTCAATGAAATAGCGGTAGCGGCTACTTTTGCTACAACTGATCCAAATACAGGCTTGGCTGTACAACAACACATTCAAGCAAATGCCTTCTTGGCACTGCAGTTGCAACTTCAACTTCAAACCCAAATCAGACCCTGATGCGCTATTTACTGTTATTATTGGTGATCGGGCTGCAATCTTTCTATGCGCAGCAAACCTTATTGCTAGATTCCTATGGTTCTTACAATAGTACTGGTGTGCGCCGACAGGTGTCCGACCGCTTCTTTTATGGAGGGCTCATCGATTCAAGTCAAATCAATCGCACCTTGGCCAAGTTGAACCAGCGCAACACCTTTGGGCTGCAAATGGGCTTGAATGCACAGTGGCAAACGCCTTGGTTGGTTTCAAAAGACAGCAAAAAATGGGGCTCGAGTTACAGATGGGTCTTTGGCGCGGGCATTCATCAGTATGCTGGTCTGCAATTCTCTAAAGATCTTTTTGGTTTGGTTTTCAGAGGTGGTTTGCCCTATGTAGGCGATACCTTAGATTTGAGTTATCTGCGCGCAGAAGCCACACTTTTCTCTAAAATTGGTTTTGGTATTTACAATCCAAGTACTGAATCATCTTTTTTAGTGCATTTGGTGTCTGTTCAACAACACCTCGGTGCATCCATTCAAAAAGGATCTTGGTTGCAAGACCCTAGCACGGCGCAAATTGATCTAGCTTTAAATGGTCAGGCAGTTCTTTTGGCAAACGCAGCAAATACTTATGGTGTTGCCATAGACATCGATTACCGCTTTGGTGCTAGTGATTCTTCTGATAACCAGCAGCAATTTCAGTTGCTTATCCAAAATTTAGGTGTGGCACGCAGTGCGCAAACTGTTTCTTACAGCCTAGATGGCACTTTGGCATATGCGGGATACTCGCTTGCCGAATGGCAACAAACTAGCTTGGATGAGCTCACTAGCAGCTTCCTAGATTCCTTAGGATTTCAAAAATCTGTTGGGCCAAGCTGGATGTTATTGCCGGCTCAAATCCGTTTGTCCAAAACATTAGACTGGAACAGTCCTCAACGTTTAGAGGCATACTACGGAGCTCAGTTTATGCTCCGACAAACCTATACTCCGCTCATCTATGCGGGTGCGCAACTCAAAGTCAAAAAAGCATGGCATACAGGCCTAGGAATGGCTTATGGTGGTTTTGGTGGTTTGCGCTTGCAAGCATATTCCGCTTTTCGATTCAAGCGCAGCGAATTGCTGTTGCGTTCAGATAACATCGCCTTACAAAATGGGGCCTCACTTTATCTTCAGTTCCGATGCGATTTCTAATTGTTTTGTCCTTTTTGTGTGTTGTACAATTACTAAGTGCCCAAGCGCGTTTTTATAAGTTGTATTCCGGAACCGGATTCGACAAAGGTGAAGATGTCTTGGTCTTGCCAGATTCAACTTTTGTAGTGGCTGGGAGCAGCGGTAGTTGGGAAGACAACGCGCAGGGTTTTCTCATGAAAATCGATCAACAAGGCAATTACGTATGGAGCCACGCTTATGGTGCACAAGAAAGCGAAGAAATCAAGCGTGTTTTTCACCGTCCCGGAATGGGATACTACCTTGCTGGTATGTCCAATTCATGGTCCGCAGGCGCCTTTGAACCCATGCTGATTTACACCGATTTGAATGGCAACCAACAATGGATCAAAACCTACCCAAGTGCTGGGTGGGGTCGTATTCACGATGGTGTCATGACCGCCGATACCGGTTTTGTGTTGGTAGGCGAGCGGCAGGCCATTTCTGGTGCTGAGGCGGACTTTTTCGCCATGCGGCTCGATAAAAATGGCGATACGCTTTGGACAAAAACGTTCGGAACGGATGGTGTAGATCGCGCTAATAGTGTCCTCCGTGTTTCGGATAGTTTATATGTAGTGGGGGGTGAGTGGTTTGTGGCTGATTCAAGCGCAACAAAGGGATTTGTTCTGGAATTCAACGACCAAGGTGTTATACAATGGTTTGATACCTTAGGTCACCTCAGTGGAGATTTTGTTGTCTCAGATCTTACGCAAACACCATTTGGAATTCAATTCTCAGGTTATCATACTTTCACACCAGAAAATCACAACGTATTTTCGGGTACAATCTCGCTTAGTGGGCAAGTGGTCAATCAAAATGCTCCCCAAGATGGTGCTTTTCTCTCTGATGATAAATGCCAACAAATTGCATATTTACCACAACAAGATTTTACTATTTATGGTATTCAGGTTCAAAATGACAGTACGTTTGCAGCATATTATGACCTTAATTTTGGATATGTAGATGCTTTGTTTGGTTATTGGTTAGGTTTGCCTTATACCATGGTAATTAATGAAGGTTATGACTACATTGGCAACATCAAGCCAACCTTAGATGGCGGTTTTATTGCAGTTGGCATGAATTCCGTAATTATCGACGGTCAGAACCAACTCAACGGTGGAAGTAATGTTTTTGTCTTGAAAGTCAATGGAGATGGCTCCGCTTATGTTCAAACCGATACCGTTTTTACCACTAATCAACTAGTCGGTCTTAGTCCGCTGTTTGAAGTTAGTCAGGTAGTGATGTTTCCAAACCCGGTTACTGACGTTTTACATTTCAATTGGGAAGGTGCAGAGGCTAGGTTAATTGAGATTCACGATGTAGTGGGCAATTTATTACAGCGCCAAACCATCACGCCAGCGCAAACAATTGACCTTGGCGAATGGCCACAAGGCGTTTATTACGTGCGCATCAACGGGAAGTCTTATCCGTTAGTCAAGCACTAAGCTTTTCTTCTTGCTTTTTCTTTAATGATCAAATTGAGTTCTCGGCTGGTTTGCCCTGCAACAGAAGTGTTTTCGTCTGCACGGCGAAGTAAATAAGGCAAAACCTCTTGAACAGGGCCAAAAGGCACATATTTGGCCACTTGATAACCCGCATCTGATAAATTGTATGAGATGTGGTCAGACATACCTAAAAGCTGTGCAAAGTAAAAATTAGGGTCATTGGGAGCCACTTGTTCTTTATGAAGTAAGGTGGCAAGGTACATCGAGCTATGTTCATTGTGTGTGCCCGCACAAACTGAAAAGACGGCTTTATTGGCCACCAAAAAGTCAAGTGCAGCATCGTAATCTTTGTCGGTACTGGCTTTGTCGGGCTGAATAGGCGAGGGGTAACTCATGGCTTGTGCTCTGGCGCGTTCTTTTTCCATGTAGGCGCCGCGCACGAGCTTGACACCATATTTGACCCCGGCAGCGAGCGCACGTTCATGTTCGGTTTTTAAGAATGCGAGGCGGTCATGGCGATACATTTGAACGGTGTTGTAGACAATGCAGTCGGTATGATTGTATTTGCAGATCATGTCGAAAGTCCATTGGTCGATGGCCGTTTGGATCCAGGTTTCTTCGGCATCTATGAACAAGCGCGTTTGGTGCGTTGCTGCAGCCGCACAGATGCGGTCAATGCGGTCAATGATGGCTTTGATCTGTTCGTTTTCTTGTGTGGTGAGGGGGCGAACGGCAAGGCCTTTTCTTGCGGCCCGAATTTGTTCAGATACCAATTCGAGCAAGTGGTGTTGGGCGATACCTGTGATCTTAAATACGGCAAAAGGAATGCGCTTATCGGTAGCGGATTTTTCAATGGTTTGAATGATGATTTGCGTGGTTTGCTCGAAATCTTCTTCTTTGGTTTTGCCTTCTACGGAATAATCGAGAATGGTGCCGATGCCAAAAGCATGCAAGCTCGCAATGGCTGGGTCACACTCATTGATTGTTTCTCCGCCGCAAAACTGCTTGAAGATCGTTTTTTTGATCAGGCCTTTGATGGGCAAATGAAGTTGTAGCGCGAGGGGTGTCAGGATCTTGCCTAGTTTCACGATACTTGGTGCGCCAATGATCTTGAAAAGCAAGTAGGCGCGTTGGAGGTCCTGTTTGTTTTTGGAGCGAAATGCAATTTCGGTGTTGTCGAAAGAAATCATGCACCAAAATTAAGGTCTTTTCGTAAATTTGAACCATGCATACGGCTTCTTTTTCTGAACAGCTTAGTCCGCTCGAATGGGGGCCTCTTTCAAACGCACGTTTTCTCGATCTACTTGCGCAGTTTTCAAATTCAAAAATCGCAATTCTAGTCGACGAAAACACCCACGACTACTGTTTAGAGTACCTGATTACCGGCTTTGAAGCCTTGGCCAATGCGGAGGTGATCATGCTGCCAGCAGGCGAAGAAAACAAAGTGCTCGAAGTTTGTTTTCAGGTTTGGGAAACACTTACAGAGGCTGGTTTTGGCCGCCACGACCTACTGCTCAATTTGGGTGGAGGGGTCGTAACAGATTTAGGTGGTTTTGTGGCGTCGGTCTACAAAAGAGGTTTTTCGTTTGTGCACATACCCACAAGTTTGCTCGGGATGGTAGATGCTGCTGTAGGCGGCAAAACAGGAATCGACTTAGCGGGTTACAAAAATCAGTTGGGAACCTTTCAAGAACCGCTTGCCACTTTCGTAGACACCGGCTTCTTGCAGACGCTACCCGATGCAGAATGGCGCAACGGCTTTGCCGAACTCCTCAAACACGCTTTAATCGCCGATACAGCACTTTGGACAACATTGTCTAAAATCAAGGATATCCGCCAAGAACTCACTGCCGGCCAAATTCAAAGAGGTTTGGATATCAAGCGCGAAATTGTGGCGCAAGATCCTACAGAGCGCGGTTTGCGCAAGGTGCTGAATTTTGGACACACCATTGGACATGCGCTAGAATCCTATTATTTGCATACCGAAACACATCTCTCTCACGGCCATGCAGTGGCTATTGGCATGCTCCTAGAGGCACAACTTTCTGTCGAGCAATCTACTTTAAGTAAAACGGAATTTCAATCTATTGAAAAATACATCAAGCAAACATATCAACTTCAGATACCCAACAATACTGAAGGTCTTTGGGCACTCATGCAGCAAGACAAAAAAAATGCAAACGGAGAAGTGCGGATTTGTTTACTTGCTGGGATAGGTAATTGTCTTTTTGACCAAAAGTTGACTTTTGAGGATTTTAAACATGTTTTAGCGCCTTATACCTCTTAGAATAAGTGTTGAATATTTCCAGTAAATAATTTGACGGCGATGGCCATTAAGATGATTCCAAATACTTTGCGAATAATGCCAATCCCACCTTTGCCCAACCAAGCACCTATTTTACCAGATGATTTCAAAACGACATAAACCAAGCCTACATTGATCACGATGGCTATGATGATATTGATGTCGGCATAAGCTGCCCGCATGGACATCAATGTGGTCATGGTGCCCGCACCGGCGATCAAAGGAAAGGCAATCGGTACAATTGAAGCGGTTTCTGGTTCTTCGTCTTTATAGAGCGTGATGCCTAAAATCATTTCGATGGCGATGAAAAAAATCAGAATAGAACCCGCAACAGCAAAGGAATAGACGTCGATACCGATTAATGATAAGATTTGATCACCAATAAAAAGGAAAACAATCATGAGCAACAGCGCTACAATACTTGCTTTTTCTGATTCAATATGACCGACTTTTTGCCTTAAATTGATAATGATCGGAATGCTACCTATGATATCAATCACTGCAAATAAGACCATGGTAGCAGTCAGGATTTCTTTGAAATCAAGTAGTTGAAAGAAGTTCATTTCAATTTTTTTTACAAAGTTAGTTGAATTATTGGTCCTTATGGCCAATAAAAAAGGCCCCCGAAGAGGCCTTTTCCTTACAAGCTAGTTGGAAGCACCAACTTGCAATGGCTTACTTGACGATGGTCATTTCGTCAACAATGTGTTTTGCACCAGCATATTTATCGATGATAAACAAAACGTAGCGGATATCCACATTAATGGTTTTTTGCAATTTTTGATCGAAGATTACGTCGCCGGCCATGGCTTCAATGTTGCCATCAAATGCAAGACCAATCAATTCTCCATTGCCGTTCAAAACAGGTGAGCCTGAGTTGCCACCGGTGATGTCGTTGTTGGTAAGGAAGTTGACAGGCATGTAGCCCGCTTTGTCTGCGTAAGGGCCAAAATCTTTTTTGGCATTGAGTTCGATGAGGCGTTGTGGCAAATCAAATTCTTCGTCGTTGGGCTTGTATTTGTTGATGGTCCCTTGAAGTGTTGTGTAGTTGTTGATTTTGGCGTCGTTGCGCTTATCTGCTGGCAACGCACTTACTTTACCATAAGTGAGGCGAAGTGTGCTGTTGGCATCTGGATAGAGAATGGTGCTGAGACCTGATTCTCTTAGGCCAGCAACGAGTAAGCGGTAAGCGCGGTTGTAGTCGTCGGTGAGTTTGATGAGTTCATCAGATCGCTTCATGAGGTGTGCTAGCATGTCTGCAGACAACTTGTACAATGGGTCATTGCTCAGTTGGCCTTCGCTCGGCGCTTCTAAGAAGGCAAGCATGCCGTTTTTAGAGGCGAGAATAGACATCGCAAACATGGCGCGCACTTCGTTTTTAGAAGATCCATCTGCGTACATGTTCGCCACTCCATTGGCGAGTTCGTAATTAGCTTTGGCCGCGTAAAGGTCAAGTCCATTGATCAAAACATCCATTTCGGCAGGGCCGTAGGTCGTTTCAAAAAACTCATTGATGGCTGCTGTGAGCTCAGCTTTCATACTGCTTCGTTTGGCAGCATCTGCTTTGGCATAAGCCATGAGCTGCGCACCCAAGCCACGTGAAATACCTGCGTATTCTGAGTTGCGAACGAGAATAGAAAGGTAGTTGTCGTGTCTTGATTTGTCGTTGGTAGCGCTGTAGAAATTGTTGAGCGTGCTCACAACTGTTCCGTATTTTGCTTTGTTTTCAGGCTTGTTGGCCCAAGCGTCGAATTTAGCTTCGTTTTTGGCTTTGGCCGCGGCTGTTTGGAATTTGGTCAATGCATCGATCATGCCCTGACGGTTTTTCCAGTAGTTGGCTGTGCGCGCATATTTAGAAGCATAGTTGAGGCGTACATTGGCGTCTTTGTCCATGTAGGTTTTCATGGCGTCCATGGCTGTTTTTGAAGCCTCTACCCAAGCTGGGTAAGCGTATTTAACGTTTTGGTCAATACCACCTGCAGGCAACCAACGGTTGGTACGACCTGGGTAGCCCATGATCATGGCGAAGTCACCTTCTTTGACACCGTTCAAGTTGATTGGAAGGTGGTGTTTTGGGTGCAAAGGAACGTTTGTGGTGCTGTAATCGGCAGGATTTCCATTTGCATCGGCATAGACGCGGAACATAGAGAAGTCTCCGGTATGGCGTGGCCACTCCCAGTTGTCGGTGTCGCCACCAAATTTACCAATGCTGTTTGGAGGCGTACCCACCAAACGAACGTCTTTGAAGTCTTGGTAAACAAAAAAGTAAAATTCATTGCCTTGAAAGAAAGAGCGAACTGAGACAACATACTTGCCGCCTTCACTGTTTTCTTTTTCGATGAGGGCGATTTCCTCTCTGATGATTTTATCGCGCTCGGCTTCGGTCATGTTGTCCGAAACTTTAGACATAATGCGTTTGGTGCAGTCGTCCATGCGCACAAAAAAGCGCACATATAAGGATTTTGGCTTGAGTTCTTGGCTGCGGTCTGCGGCCCAAAAGCCGTCGGTGAGGTAGTCGTGCTCAGGGGTAGAGAGTTCTGCAATAGCGTCGTAACCACAGTGGTGGTTGGTCAAAAGCAAACCGTCTTTAGAGATGAGCTCAGCTGTACAGCCGCCGTTGAACTGAACAACTGCGTCCTTTAAAGAAGAGTTGTTGATGCTATAGATCTCTTCTGCGGTGAGTTGGAGACCCATTTTTTGCATGTCACGGTGGTTGAGGCGATCGATAAACATCAAAAACCACATGCCTTCGTCGGCACGTACAAAAAGCCCTACAAACAAGAAGAATGCGAGCGTAAAACGTTTAAATTGTGTCATGATTTATTTTTTGTTTGGCGAAGATACGTAAAGTTTTTTTTTCATTCGACTAAGGCTTTCAGGTAATATTCCCAGATAGGAGGCGATTTGATGCTGTGCTACAATTTGCTCAATACCAGGGTGGCGTTGCAGTAATTCTTGGTAGCGTTCCTCTGCGTGGGCAGATACCGTCATTAGGAAGCGTTTTTGCAAGACCGCGAGCGTGCGCTGGGCCATCACTCTAAAAAGGCGTTCAAGGGCCGGAATTTGGTCAAATAAATATTCGAGGTCTTCTTTGGAGATTTCGAGGATGTAGCTTTCTTCTAAGGCCTGAACATTCAGTGTTGCGGCATCATCAAAATGAAAAGCCGATAAATCGCCAACCCACCAATCTGCAAAGGCAAAGTACAAGACGTGCTCATTGCCTTTGGTGTCTGTGTAATAAACGCGCAGCGTGCCGTCTACCACAAAGCCCTGATTGAAATTGGTCGAGCCTTCTTTGAGAAAGAAATCTTTTTTTGACACCTTTTTGAGCTTGTAGAATTTTTTCATTAATTCCAAGTCCTTCTCTTGGATGTTTACTCTTTGCTTGGTGTAAGCAAATAATTTTTGATAAGCTTCTTGTGCGTCCATTGGTCTTATTTGGGGAGGTGACGAATGCGCCATTCGGTAGGGTGGAGGTTATTGAAGCGCTGCCCGATTTGCTTGATCATCGCAATGGCTTGTCCTTCAAAAGTGACGATGTAAAAACCTGCAGGCGCTTCCCATTGTTGGCTCTCGCCGTGCAAGATGCGCAGGGCCTCTGGTGCGGCAACGGCTTTCGTCGGTAAATTCCAAATTGGTAAGAGGCTGTAGGTGAGGTCGTAGCCCGGCGCCCAAGATTTTTTATGTGCAGTGGCAACGTGTGTTCCTTTTTTCAAAAACTTGAGGTCTTTGATGCGTTCATAAAGCGAAAGCGCAAATGGCGTGGTGGCGTAAACTTGATCGGCTTCTTGCCAATAGCACAGCTCTTGGGTTTGTAAAAGGTGGGCGGAGAGTTCTTTTGGCAGGGTGTTGTTGAGCACACTGTTTTTGGTGGCCTTGTGCTTGGTGTTTGCTCGGGAGGTTTTTTGCAAAGCCGCAATGTAAAAGCCCTCGCTTTTGATCTGGTTGGGAAAGAAATACTGTCCTATTTCGTGTCGGTCGGCCTGAAGACCTTCAAAATGCGGTAGTTTGATCTTTACTGCACTTTCCTCATCGAGCAAATGAAGGAGTTGGTTTTCATTTTCTTCAGGATTGAACGTGCAGGTCGAGTAAATGAGATAGCCTCCTTCTTTGAGCAAGTGCCAAACTTCATTTAAGATATCCGTCTGACGGCTTGCACAAGTGGCAGCATTGCCCAAATGCCACTCTGCTCTGGCTTGATGGTCTTTGCGGAACATGCCTTCGCCCGAGCAAGGTGCATCCACCACCAACACATCTACTTGGCCTTGCAGCGCACTGAGTTCACTCGGCTTGTGGTTGCAAACAAAAACATTGGCGTAACCCCATTTGGTGAGGTTCTCACTGAGTATGTAGGCTCTGGAACGATTGATTTCATTGGCAATTAAAACGCCTTTGTGATTCAAAAAACTAGAGATGAGCGTGCTTTTACCGCCAGGAGCAGCACTTAAATCCAAAACTATAGGGTGTTCAGGGAGTTCAAGTTGAGCCAAGGCTTTTTCCAGATACATAGAGCCTGCTTCTTGCGGATAATATGCGCCCGCATGAAAAAGCGGATCATACGTAAACGAAGGCCTTTCTGTTAGGTAAATACCTTGGGTGCTCCAGGCAACGCGGTTTGTTGTGTTGAAATTGGACTTGCGCTGCGGATGCAAGCGCACTGATGTGGGCGCGCTTTCTTCTAGGGCTTGCAGCAAACCCGATGGCACGAAAGTGTCTTTTTGGATGCGTGTAATGAAGTCCTGCGGAAGTGAAGTCATGTCCAAAATTACGGCTTTTTTGAGAAGTGCAGCAGGGCTATTTGTGCCGTTTGCGCGTTTGCTTCAATGTTAGCACTGAGTTGTACATTTGGAACTGCAATGATTTGTTGTTCGTCACAAAGCACATATTGCAGCTTGCGCAATGGCGCCGGAATACCGGCCTCCTTTAAAATCTGCAGTACTTTTTTAGTGCCTTTCATTCCTCGTACAGGCATGCGGTCGCCGGCCTCTACTTGTCTGAAAAAGAGTTTTCCTTTGATGCGTTGGCGATCGATCAGAAAGTCGGTTTTGGGCACTTCTGAAGCCTCTAATGAGAGGTCTTCGAGCGCAAACGTCCAATTTGAGGCTTCAGGCGTTAAGAAAATGAGTTGGTCTTTCTGCTTGACCACATAAGATTTTACAGCTTCCTTTTCTGTTTGCCAGGCGATGAACTTGCCATTTTCAGCAAAAAATAAGTCGGGGAGTCTTCTGATCACATGGGTGGGAATGCCGAATAATTTAAATAGCTCAATAAATTGATAAGAAGACAGTTGAGTTAATTCACTTAAATCAATACTTCTGTTTTTTTGAAGTATAGAAAGCGTTGAATTTAAAAATGTATCTTGGGCTTGCATTTCGAGTGCAAATTGTTTTTGAATCAATAAAATGCTTTGCTCGAGCTGCGGTAATTCATGTTTTAAAAACGGCATAAAAACGTGTCGCCAGCGGTTGCGGCGGTATTTGAGGGCAGCATTGCTGCTGTCTTCGCGCCATTTTAGCTCAAGTTCTAAAGCCACTTCATGCAAGGTTTCGGGCCGAAGGTTGAGCAGGGGCCTCAACAAGCCCTTTTGACTGTATGCCATGGCAGCCAGGCCTTTCATTCCGGCTCCGCGAGCGAGTTGCAGCCAAAACGTTTCAACTTGATCCGCTGCATGGTGCGCTGTGCAAATCAGGATGTCGGGTTGCTGTTGTTGTATTTCGCTGAAAAAAGCATAGCGAATGCGGCGGGCCTCAGCTTGAAGGTTTTGAGGCTGCTGTTGAAGCGACGCGGCTAATGCGACGCGCTTGAGGTGTAGCGGCAAATTGTACTGAAGACAATAAGCTTCCACAAAAGCTTGGTCGGCTTCACTCTCTGCACCACGCAAGCCATAGTTGACATGTACTACTTCAAAAGGCAATGCAAGTTTGCGCAATAGTTCGCAAAGCAACATAGAGTCTTTTCCGCCACTTACAGCCACTAAATAACAACTGGCCTTATTGGTCTTGAAATAAGCGCGGAGTGTTTCGAGTACAGCCGCTAAAGTAGCAGTGTTAGCGGAGGCCATGGATCAGTTTTTCTGCTTTCAATAAGCATTCTTGGTATTCATCGGCGGCGTTGGCGCCAATGGTAAGTGCGCTGCCCACCGAACAAGATAAATATTTGTTTTTGCGGTTGTAGAGCAGGCTGCGGATCACGACATTCAGGTCAAAATCACCGTTGGGTTCAATCAGGCCAATGCTGCCCGAGTAGAGGCCTCTTTTGAAGTCTTCGTGCTCTTCAATTTGTTCGAGCGCTGCAATTTTTGGAGCGCCGGTCATGCTGCCCATCGGAAAGCAGGCCTTGAGGATATCAATGAACTGAACGTTGGGCTCGAGCGCACAGCTGATTTTTGAAATCATTTGGTGTACGGTCTCGAAGCTGTAGATTTGGCAGAGCTCCTCTACGCCAACGCTATTTTTGCTAGCCACTTGAGATAAATCGTTGCGCACGAGGTCAACGATCATGATGTTCTCGGCGCGCTCTTTGGGGTTGTTTTGAAGGTCGCTAGCAAGCTTTTGGTCTGTTGCTGGGTCATTGGAGCGCGGGGCGGTACCTTTAATGGGTTCCGAACGTAGCGTGTTGCCTGTTTTTTGCAAAAAACGCTCTGGGCTGGCACACAAAACCAAATGATCAGGTGTTTGGATATAAGCCGCATGAGGCGCTTTGGTCTCGGTAAATAAGCGTCCGAATAAACCAACAGGGTTGTCTATCGGGCAATTTGCTGACGCAAATTCTTGACAATAATTGACCTCGTAAATATCGCCGCGCTGCAAGGCGCTCTTGAGCTGCTCAAAGTGTTTGAAATAAGCTGCTTTAGAAGTGCGGGGTTCAAAATGCGTATCGAGGACACCTTCTTTTTGTTCGAAATCCGCTAATAGTGCAGTTGCTTCATTTTGGTGTTGTGCGCTGTCGCTTCCCCACAAGAGTGTAGGAGTGGGGCTCACGCGATAAATACTTTGCGGCACCCAAAAGTTCAGCAAGGGAAATGCGAGTTGGTCTGGGTTGTTGGAGCTGAGGTTTTCAAAGGCATTTTTGACGTCGAAACTTAGATAACCAAAAATGTAATTACCCTTGTTGCGATCGAGGAATGATTGGAAAGCAAGCGCCTCGAATTGCCACGAATTTTCAAAGGAGTCTTGTTGCCCTATGCCCAGCAGGAGTCCATGTTGGTGATGCTGCCAAAAAAAACAAGTTGCTTCCATTGTTCAAATTTACAAACATCGCGTACATTCCCGGACAAAAGCCAACCTTTTCCCTGTTTTTTTGTTTTAGTCCTGTTACCTTTGCACCGCGCTTACGTCCTCAAGACAACTCCTTTATGAAAACATTTTTATCTCTCCTCTTTATTTGCAGTTCTTTGCTCGCGCTCGGTCAAAAAAAAGCCACCATCAGTGGTTACCTCACCGATGCCAGAAGTGGTGAAGCACTCGGCACTGCCCGCGTTTTTGTCAAAGAACTCAAAACTGGCGCTGTAGTCAATAACTATGGTTTTTACAGCCTCACGCTTCCGCTCGGTACCTATCAGGTCGAATACCGCTGCGATGGTTTCTCTCCAGTTGTCAAAAGCATTGAGCTCCAAAAAGACCAAACCATCAGCCTAGAGCTTGAAATGGCCATTCAAGAAACCAAAGATGTGCGCGTCACGGGCAAACGCTCAGAAAACGTCACCTCTGCCAAGCTAGGCCAAATGGAGCTCAAAATGGATCAAGTCAAAACATTGCCGGCGTTTATGGGCGAGGTAGATGTCGTCAAGACCCTTCAGTTATTGCCAGGTGTCTCTTCGGTATCGGAAGGAGGTCAAGGGTTTTACGTGCGTGGTGGCGGCCCCGATCAAAATTTAGTCTTATTAGACGAAGGTGTGGTCTACAACGCAGCGCATTTGTTTGGTTTCTTTTCTGTTTTCAATTCCGATGCCATCAATAGCGTCAACCTAATCAAAGGCGGGATGCCAGCCAATTATGGCGGTCGTTTGTCTTCTGTGCTAGAAGTCAATATGAACGAGGGGAACCTCAAGAAATTCAAGGTGAAAGGCGGTATCGGCGTGATTTCCTCTCGTTTAACCGTCGAAGGGCCACTCAAAAAAGACCGCGGTTCTTTTGTGGTCTCTGCCCGTCGAACCTACATCGATATCTTAGCTAAGGCCGTGATCTCCGACACCTCTCCGTTTGCGGGCTCAGGTTATTTCTTCTACGACCTCAATGCCAAGCTCAATTACAAACTCACCGATAAAGACCGTATCTACCTGAGTGCATATTACGGCAAAGATATCTTTTCATTCAAAGACAATAATGGTGGTTTCAAGGTAGAAATGCCTTGGGGCAACGGCATTGCAGCCTTGCGTTGGAACCATTTGTTCAGCAGTAAGTTATTTTTAAATACCACGCTGTCTTATTCAGATTACAATTTTGAGTTTGCTTCTTCGCAAGACGAATTTAGGGTGGCCCTCACTTCCGGCATCCGAGACTACACCGCCAAAGTCGATTTCTCGTACTTTCCAAATCCAAAACACCGCATCAAATGGGGCGGTATCTACACTTATCACGATTTCACACCCACTAGTTTGTCTGCTCAAAACGACACCGTTACCTTTAATACAGGGTCAGCTCAGCACTTGTATTCCCACGAAACCGCCATTTATGCGCTCGATGAGTTCGATGTGAACGATGCCTTGCGCATCAATGCAGGCCTGCGCTACAGTACTTTTGCGCATGTAGGTCCTTTTGATCGCTACATCAAAGGCGACGGCATCTCTACACCAGACAGCGTCGTGAAATACGACCGCAATGACGTCATTGCATTCTATCAAGGCCTTGAACCGCGTTTGTCTTTTCGTTATTTACTTCCCGACAACAGCTCCATCAAAGCAGGCTATGCCTACAACTACCAGTATGTGCATTTAGTGACACTCAGTGCCGTTTCATTACCGACCGACATCTGGTTCCCAACTACGGATCAAGCCAAACCAGAGCAAGGTTTTCAGACCTCAATAGGCTATTTTCGAAATTTCGATAAAGACCGCTACGAAGCTTCTGTAGAGGTTTACTACAAAGGCATGAAAAACCTCATCGAATTCAAAGAAGGAGCTTTGCCAGGAGACAACGTCAATGACAACACCGACAACTTATTGGTTTATGGAGACGGCTGGGCTTACGGAGCAGAGTTCTTTCTCAAAAAGACTGAAGGCGCATTTACGGGCTGGATCGGCTACACCTGGGCCAAAACAGAAAGGCGCTTTCCAGATATCAATGAAGGCAATGTTTACCCCGCCAAATACGATCGCCGCCACGACCTCACACTTGTCGGTACCTATAAGCTCAACGACACCTGGACTTTCGGTGCAAGCTTCATCTACGCCACAGGCAATACCCTCACGCTACCAGCGAGTTGGTATGTTCAGGATCAAAACTTATTGTTTCAATATGGCCCACGCAACTCCACGCGCATGGCGCCATACCATCGCCTAGACCTCAGCGCTACCCGTTATGGCAAAGCCTACAAAACCCGTACAGATCCAGCAACAGGCCAAGAATTTCAAGTCAAAAAAGCAGCCCGCAGCAATTGGTCGTTTTCAGTTTACAATGTATACAACCGCCTCAATCCGTTCTTCTTGTACGTCGACAACGACGGCGATTTCATGAGCGGAAATTTCTCCTTGAGTGTCAAGCAAGTCTCTTTATTCCCAATTATACCTAGCGTTACATGGAACTTCGAATTTTAAAATACCTCAGCTTTAGCTTAGTTTTAGCCACTTTGTGGAGTTGTACCAAAGAAGTGCAGATCGATATCCCGGGCTACAAAGAACAATTGGTTGTGGACGGCCGCATAGAAACTGGGCAGCCAGCCATCGTGTTGTTATCTAAGAGCAATAATGTCTATTCGAGCACTAACTATGAGTCTTATCTCAATAGTTTTGTAGATGACGCGATAGTAGTGCTGTCTAACGGTACCCAAACCGACACCCTCACTAAAATTTGTACCGATGACCTCCCTCCGGGCCTAGAGCAAGTAGCGGCAGGTATATTTGGCATTCCTGCAGAAATCTTAGTCAATTTGCATTTGTGTGCGTATGTTTCCTTGAACATGCTCGGCGAGGTTGGCAAAACCTACACCATACAAATCTCGCATCAAGGAAAACAATACCAAGCAAGTTCTAAAATTTTAAACCCTACAGCACCAGACTCATTATATTGGAAACCAGAAGGAAACTTCAATGACCGCGGTTTTTCATGGGTGAAACTCTCCGATGCAGCCAACACCGCAGATGCCTACCTTTGGGAGGTGAAATACCTCCAAGACCCTCAGTTTTCCAAGACTTTTAATCCTTATTTCAACGACGAATTTTTCAACGGGCTCACCTTTGAGTTTGGGTATGAAAACCCCATGAGCTTCAATGATCCAAATAGCAATGATGCCTACAGAGGATTTTACAAGCTCAACGACACAGTGGTTGTCAAGCTCTCAAAAATTGGAGGCAAAGAGTATAATTATTTCGAAAAGAAGTACAATCAAATCTTTTCAGGAGGCAGTCCTTTTGCGGTACCCACAAATATCCCAACAAATATGGAAGGTGGCGCCTTAGGTATTTGGGTGGCGTATTCACCTTGGATAGATACGCTCATTTGTCAATAGGATTTTACTTAAAGCTATATTTGCGTTGGAGTAAATAAGAAAGAAATACTACAAAAACACTCGAAAACACATTGGCAATCGAGGGGTAAAATGCAAATGTTTCAATCATGATTTTGAGCAACAGGTAATTGCCCAGCCAAGAAAAACCTGCGCTCACAGCATAACGAAAGAGTTGAACGCGCCCCATGAGTTTACTGTCTGTAAACACCACAAACTTATTAAGTAAAAAGCCCAATGTAAATGCAATCACGAAGCAGAGCATAGAACTCAGGGTGTATGCAGAAACTACGTACGTATTTGCCGCAAATTCAATATTGAAAATGCGTTTTTCAAAGACAAACTGAAAAAAGAGATAGAAAAACAACCAGCTCGAAACCAAGTTTGTGCCCCCACAAGCAGCATAGTAATAGGTTTGCTTGTCAAAAAAACGTGCAAACAACGGATAAAAGAGGTCGAGAACCTGGCGTATTAGTTTTCCCATTTGATTTGATAACCGGTGTGCTTTCTGATGTTGATCACAAGTGAATGATCGAGGTAGAGGTATTGCCCCCTGATGCCTGTTAGGATACCGCTCACGCGCGCTTGTTTGTCCAAAGATAAGGAATTCACTTTATCAGGGTAGCGCAAAACAGGGTAGTTGAAGTTCCAAATTTGTTCGTCGTCGGTCCAGTATTGGGTGAGGTCAGCCGGAAGGCTTTCTTCGAGCTCCCATTTTTGTTCGTCTAGTGCAGGCCCATCGTAGGGACTGTTTTGGAGCATGCGCTGCCAGTTGGTTTTGTCGGCAAACTGAGATTTGAGCGCCACTTCCAGTACGCCCGATAAATACCTGTTGGGTACTTCTGCCAAAATGATAGCTGCAGCAGCACCTTGATCTATCCAGCGCGTCGGCATTTGGGTCGTGCGCGTGATGCCCACCTTGAGTTGGTCTGTTTGGGCGAGGTAAACGTAATGGGGTTGGTTGTGGTGCTTTTGCTCGTAGGCTGGGTCTCGGCCTAAGCCTAAGTGGGCTTGGCAAAGTTCTGGATGCAAAATACAAGGGCTTGCGGCTGCAGCTGTAGAGAAGCAAGTAAAACAAAAGCCTTCTCCAAAAGATTTATTGATTTTCTTTTGACACTCCTGACAGAAAATAGCGCCGGTGAATTGAAAAGAAATGTTTTGCCCAATCAATGCATTTAAATTGATTTGCTGTGTGCCTTCGCCCAACCAATATTGTACCTGCTCACCTGGAGCGGTTTTCATCTTTTGGAGCAAAAATTCCATTATTCGGGCAGGATATTCATTTTGTCGGCAAAATGGTAGCAATAATCTCGGAGATCTTCGGAGATAAGGTGTTCGCCTGTTGCTTTTTCAAAGGTGTCTGCCATAGTGAGCAAAGTCTGGTGAAAGAATTGCTTCATTTCTTCGATGGTCATATCTTTGGTCCAGAGGTCAATTTTCATGGTGTTCTTGGACTTCGGATCCCAGATAGACAGCAAAAAAGCGGCCGCTTCGGCGTTTTCAATTTGGCCATCGCTGGCCGACCACAACATGCGCAAAGGCAGAAGGTTTTCATTGAGACCTACTTGTATGCTGATTTCGGAGGTTTTGACTATTTCACTCATTGGGGAACTTCGTATTTTTTTAGAATTTGGTGATAAGGTAGTGCCAGCAGGGCTGGAATAGATGGTTCGTTGGCGTCGATGTATTGCTTCACGATGCGGTAACCTAAGAAGCGCCCCATACGATCTGGGCTTTCTTGCGGCAAGCCAATGGTGTAGGGGCCTTCATTTAAGAAATTCATGTTGAGTTCTTGGTCTGTTTTGAAGAGTAATTGTTGGTCTACAAGGTACTCCCAAACGCCGCGTTCGGCCTTTAGCGCCCATTCGAAATCTTGTTCGCTGTAGCGCAAATGGTTGTGCAGCTTGACCTCAGGGCTGATGAGCTCTAAGATAGCGAGCAGCTTACCCCAGCGGATCATTTCACTGGCAAAGTTTTCGTCGGTGGTTTTTAAAACGTTGGTGCTGAGCCAAATGAGTAAGGCGTCTGAAGTTGCATATTGCGGCGCCATGCCCTCTTTGATCCAGTCGTAAAATTGCTGTGGAGGCAGCGAAGCAATGATGGGATGCGCAGCACCTAGATAGCGCTCCTGTCCTAAAACAATTGCTTTTGAAGAGGCATAGGCGCTAGCTGCAAATTGCGTATAGGCAAAATCAACGCTTTTGGCTACGGGTACTTTGGGTGCGAGTAGCGAGAGTCTTTTGAGTCCGGCTTCAATTTGCTGAAATGTTTTCTTGCGCCATTTAGCGCGCTGGTCTAAGGCTGAAAATACTTGCTTGTTGAATGGTTGGGTAAATGTGCGTCGTAAACCATTGATGAAGGCGCTGTCCGATTGCGTAGACACTTGTAGTGCATAGGGGAAACAAAACTGAGAGAGGTCGAAATCTGCGGCGATCAGTGCTTTGATTAAGCGTCTTTGTTCGTTGACATGTGCGTAACGAAAAGAGGAGTCGAGGTTTTGGTAACTGACATGATGCTTAGCGCTATCTAGATCAACCTGATAGGTGTCGGACTGACAGGCGTAAAGACCGATGAGCAGGAGTAGAAGACTGAGCTTACGTATCATGAATATTGTTATTTTTGTTCAAAATTAACATTAATCAGGCAACATGAAATCACTGCGTTTTCAACTCTTTTTATTTTGTGCCTTCTTTTTAGGTCAAAACACTCTTTCATTAGCTCAGGCTGTCTCCGAAAAGAAACTTCAGGGCGGCGTTACCGGATCTGTAGGGCTCAATTTTCCGAAGATGGGCACCAATCTATTGGGGAGTTCGCCTGGTTTTTCTTCCTCTTTTGGCGTTTGCTTCACTAAAGCATCCAAAGAATCTCAAAATATTGCGCTCAGTGGTGGCGTAGAATTCGACATCGACCGCATCAGTTACAACGTCAGCGATCAAGACGTATTTTATCGTTTCACCGATAAACAAATCAAGCCAAAAGGCGAGACCGTATCTACAGACTTATTTTTCAACCTCACCGAACGCACTTATGAGCCGCTCTACCTAGCGCTGCCAATTGGCCTCACGTTTAGAACGGACTTCATCGGCGATTACCGCGGCATCCTTCGTTTTGGTTTGCGCAACCGTTTTTTACTCACCAACACCGTAGACGACAAAGGTTATGTGGTGCCCTTTGCTGGCAGTATCAATGGTTCTGCCGAAGAAAACTTAGGTATGAAAGTCAGCAAGGACCTCTTTTTTTACAATGCCAATCTCGGCATTAGTGCAGGAGATGAATGGAATTTTTCAGGTTCCACATGTTTGGTCGCCGAGGTGGGCTATAGCTATGGTTTTATGCCACTTCACCTCACCTCAAAAGAGCAGAACTACACGCTTTTTTACATAGACGGCGTCACGCAAGCCGAAACCTATTTTAGAAACCAAGCAACCCTAAATCAAGCACATCTGAAATTCACGTTGTTATTTTAAGCAAATGCATACGCTCGCAGCACATATCTCTAATTGGCTAGGTACTTACCTACAAACTGCGCACGCAAAGGGTTTTGTGGTTGGTATTTCGGGCGGCATAGATTCAGCCGTCACCTCCACACTTTGTGCGCTTACAGGTGCGCCTACTATTTGCCTGACCATGCCCATTCGCCAGACCAAAGCAGAATTTGACCGCGCGGGCGAACACATGCAAGACTTGCAAAGTCGTTTTGCGAATGTGCGTCTGCAAACCATAGACCTCACACCTTCATTTGAAACGCTCAGCGCCGCGCTGCCGGCGAATGCCACTTCTCATGCGCTCGCCATGGCCAATACCCGTGCGCGTTTGCGCATGACCACGCTATATGCCGTTGCGCAAGCCAACTCATGTTTGGTAGCTGGCACAGGCAACAAAGTCGAAGATTTTGGAGTGGGCTTTTACACCAAATACGGCGATGGCGGAGTAGACCTCAGCCCGATCGCCGATCTCATGAAAACCGAAGTTTTTGCGCTGGCCAAAGCGCTTGGTGTTGTTTCCTCCATTCAAAATGCAGCCCCAACCGACGGCTTGTGGGAAGACGGCCGCTCCGACGAAGATCAAATCGGCGCCACTTACCCTGAGTTAGAGTGGGCCATGTGTTTTAATGGTGAAACCAGCATGCTTGATGCCCGACAGCAAGAAGTATTGGCTATTTTCAATAAGTATAACCGCGCCAACGCACACAAAATGCAAGCTATTCCGGTTTGCGAGGTCCCAAATCATCTTAAAGCCTTGCTAAAGCAATGAGAAAAGGCGCCTTGTTGTTGTTTCTTTTCTTATCAGTGGTTGTTTTTGCGCAAAAAAACACACAAAAGGCCCTGTTGGCCATTCAGCAAAACAATTTCGGATTGGCGCAAGGATTTTTGCAAAAAGACCTTCTCAAAGCGCCTGTTGCGGCCAGTTACGGATGGTCTGTTTATTACCTCACGCCATTTTGTTATCAAGCAGATAGCGCGTTTGCTTACCTCTCTAAATTGGAAAGCAGCTATCCAACATTAGATAGCAAGTCCAAGGAGAAATTACAACTCGATTTGGCCCTCCAAGACACCACCACCCAACATCTTTTCTATCAATTGGCCACGCAAGAATTGCAATTGGTCATGAGTGCGCCTCAAATTACAGCACTCGAGCAATTCATGGAGCGTTATGGCCAAAAGTTCCCAGACTACAAAAAAATAGTTGTTGGCTTGCGCGATTCTCTCGCTTTTGATTACGCCGTGCAAGCGCAAAGTTCGGCTGCCATGCAGGCTTTTATTGTGATGTATCCGAATGCAGTGCAGCAACAAAAAGCAAATGCCAGCTATGAAGCGTTGTTGTATCAAGAACGAACGCAACATGACACCGAGGCCGAATTGATCGATTACATAACAGCTAATCCCAAGAGTCCTTATTTAGAGGAGGCTTGGGAGCGGATTTACAAGAAGTATAGCCAAGTTGAGTCACTTGAATCATTTGCAAATTTTATAAAAGCTTATCCCGGAGCACCTCAGGTGGCTACAGCCTGGAAGCAAATCTACCGTCTTTACATGCAAACCTACAGCGTAGAGAAGCTGTTAGCCTTTAAAAATGCTTATCCCGCTTATCCTTTCATCGAAGATTTAGAAAAAGACGGTGAACTACTGCTCAAACGCATGTATCCTTTTGTAGAGGGTCAAAAATATGGCTACATGGATGCAGCAGGTCTTGTGTTCATTGCGGCCCAATACGAAGAAGCAAGTGCGTTTTACGAAGGTTTAGCTATTGTATCCAAAGACAATCGCTACGGACTGATCAATAAGCGCAATGAGCCAATAATCGACTTTAAATACCTCGATATTTCACCGAATAAAGGTGGTTTTATCTTAGAGGACAGCAGCGGCTATCTTTTGCTCGATGCGCAAGGTCAGTTTTTACAACAAACCCCGCTGCAATGGGAAGAACTTCAGCAAACCTTGAGTGCTTATGACTGGCAAATGACGCCTGCAGAACCGATCAAGCCTGTGCCTTTTGAGCGCATCGAACGCAATGGCAAAGTCGGGCTCAATAAAAAAGGAAAGGTGATTTTGACACCTAAATACGATGAGGTATTGTTTGTTCCTACCTCACCATTTTTAATCGCCAAGCAAGGGAAAAGCTTATTTTATTTCGATACGACTGGCAAGCGCCTGGAATTAAATGGATTGGAATGGTTTTTGACTGCGCCTGAGCTGGCTTTCTTTAGCGATGAAGGCTATGCTGTATGTGCGAAGTCCGGAAAACTAGGCCTGATGGATACCAAAGGAAAGATATTGATCAAAAATGCATACGAAGCCGCTCAACCCTTTTGGGCTGGCTTATGGCCTGTACAGCAAGGTGGTAAATGGGCTTTGCTAGGACTCGATGGAAAGGTGGTTTTGCCATTTGTCAACGAACAAATTACGCCTTTTGCACCTTTTGGTTATCTGGTCGAGCAGCAGCGCGGATTAGGTTTAATAGATACTTTAGGTAAATGGATTTTAAATCCTGAATATAAAACAATTAAAAGACTTGAAGCGAACTATTTTTTAGCGGAAAATGAAAACGGTTTAGGCTTGTTTGCTACCGATGGCACGCCAATTATTGCTTGCGGCTATCAACGCATTGTGCGTTTTGATCAAAGCGCATTTCAGCTCAGTACCCCAGAGGGTTTAGTTTATTACCTGATTGCAGACCAAAAAATCCTGCAGCGCAAGCCATGAAGCCAAGACAAATTCAGTCCGAACACTACCTCAAAGCACTCATCGTGGTGCTCAGCTTGTATGTGGGCTCATTTGTCTATTTAGAACTCACCACTGTAAAAAAAGAGGAGCTCCTTTCAGAAGAAGGTCTGTATGAAGTTGCTCTCGAAGAAATTACGCCGGAAGAGAAAGAAGAACTCCGCGAACAAATGGAAATGCAGCAGCAAAACAGCGATTTGCGCAGTGTAGCCCGCGACGCCAACGATACGCGCCCATCTTCTTATGAAAATTGGTCTGCACAAACCGGTGCTTCAAGTCAGGGTAATCCCGAGCAAACTGCCCGCGACTTTGAGGCACAAGTTTTTGCCCAAACAGGTGGAGCGGCTGCACGAGAGCGGATTGTTCAAGAAAGCAATAAGCGCATTGCACAGCTCAAGCAGCAAGGTCAAACTCCTCAAACAACCCAGACCACAGGAGCGGCACAACCAAATCAATATGCAGGTGCCGTTATGGTGGATTTCAGTGTTTCAAAGCGAACTGCATTTGAAGGCAACACTTGGTATGTCAGAAATCCGGGTTACACCTGTGGGTTCAATGCGGCAGGGATGGTTTATTTGCAAATTGAAGTCACGTCTGCTGGCAAGGTGAGCGTGGCCAATTACATTGCAGCCAAAAGCAAAAATGCCAGCGCATGCATGATCGAGCAAGCTTTGAAATACGCCAAATTATCGCGCTTCAGCCCCGGTGAGGGCAGTGCCACAGGTTGGATATCCTATAAATTTGAAGCCCAATAATTTGTTGAGAAAAAATTGATTAAAAAATAACCATCATTTTGATGAGATATTGATTATTTTCTTTACTTTTGAGCAAACAACTCGCGCTATGTACATCGCTCAAAATCTCAAGTTCTTACGCAAAAGAAAAGGCAAATCTCAAGAAGAAATGGCCCAAGCCCTCGGTCTCAATCGCTCTACTTACAGCGGTTATGAAAACGAAGTTGCTCAGCCTAGCCTAGAATTGCTACTTCAGTTGGCGCAATCCGAAAAACTACCACTAGAGGTCCTTTTGTCTAAGTCATTAGCCAAACTGCCTGCGGCAGAGCTGGATGCCTTTCAAGGCGCATGGATAGGCGAGGCGAGTGGTCAAAACTTGCGCGTGCTTACAACTGTTGTCAATGCACAAAATGAAGAAGAAATTGAGCTCATATCAGAAAAAGTGAGTGCCGGCTACACCAGCGGCTATGCCGACCCCAATTACCTTCAAGAACTTCCCACTTTGCGCTTGCCTTTTTTATCCAAGGACCGCAAATACCGAGCTTTTCCAATCGTTGGCGACTCCATGCCACCGGTTGTGCACGGCTCTTATGTCGTGGGTGAGTTTGTTCAAGATTGGTTGCGCTTGCCTTCCAACACACCCTGCGTGGTCGTGACCAAAGAAGACGGCATTGTTTTCAAATACGTTCAAAATCTACTCCAAGCGCAACAAATTCTTCGCTTGAGCTCTACAAATCCACTTTATGCACCATTTGATGTTCCAGTTGGAGAGGTGCTCGAAGTCTGGCGCTTTGTTTCGTACATCTCTCGAGAACTCCCCGATATCCAGCTAGATCACGCTGCGTTGGGCAGTCAAATTCGCGCCATGCAAGCCGATCTCCAAACAGCACTTCGCGGCCACAATAAATAGCGTTTATCTACGCATTTTTTGTAATTTTGCAGCTCATTATTACACACTATGACCATTCAAGTTACTTTTCCGGACGGCAACATTCGTACGTTCGACGCCGGAACTACCGCCATGCAAGTGGCTCAATCAATTTCAGAAGGCCTTGCGCGCAACGTGCTAGCTGCCCGCATAGACGACCAAGTCAAAGATGCCAGCACGCCCTTAACCCAAGATTGCACACTGCAGTTGCTTACCTGGTCAGATGCTGAAGGCAAGTCTACGATGTGGCACTCGTCTGCGCACCTCATGGCCGAAGCACTTGAGTTTTATTACCCCGGTATCAAATTGGCTATCGGCCCACCGGTTACCAACGGTTTCTACTACGACGTAGACCTCATGGAGCACAGCATCTCCGAAAAAGACCTCGAAAAAATCGAGCAAAAAATGAAGGAGCTGGCCAAGCTTAAAAATCCGTTTGTGCGTCAAGAAATCACCAAAGCAGATGCACTTGCTTACTTTGAAG
>JACCDN010401692.1_pt1 | contig 75066 bp, 43 predicted proteins | sample 7441691 | NCBI WGS metagenome assembly JACCDN01 (sample SAMN15323439, study PRJNA562643) | freshwater metagenome | isolation source: river surface water | place: USA:Blue River Watershed | collected 2017-08-16
TATCAATTTGCATGGGGAATATGACTTCAGGCGTACCGCCGCCAACGAAAGCTTCTTTGATATGGAAAAAATATTGTCATTGGCGGTCTGAAAGATGACGGATTACGCCGGATATGTCAGCAGAGCCTAATTCGCGCTGTTGGCAGGTCCAGGATGTTTCGCATTCGCAGTAGGCGAAAACGATTGTTTGGTAACGATATTGCTATTCTCAGGTCCTAGTGGTGGCTCTGCTCCATCGACAAAAGATTGAGATGACTCGTGATTACTCCCAGTATCTTGGTTTACGTTTCCATTAGCGTTTTTTTTTCTGTTTTGAAGCCCAAAAAGCGCCTTAATCGTACCATTGTCAACTCAGCACGTTCCAACTGACGCTGAAGCCACAAATTAAAAGCAACGAGACCTCTGAAAATTTCTATGTCCTGGGGTGATAATCGACTCTGCGCTAGCCGTACCAACAAGGCATCTGCTTGCTCTTGGCTTAACGTCACTTTTTCCGGCCGCTCTTCCCTAGCCATTACGATCCCTAATAAAGTTCAACCGGATAGATGGTAATAAAGATATCAGCACAATTCAATAGCCAGAGCGGTTCCGTAAATAAATCAGGCAGTTGCCCTGATTTTTTTTGATCACCAACAAAAATCTCAGGATACGCGTGTTGGTCGGAACCATACTCTATTCTGCATTAGCAGTTCTTTGGGCACACGTGGCCTCCTAGAATAGTGCTTTACACGCCAGAAGTGCTTACGCCTAAGCTTTTTATAAAAACGATTACGGATACTATTGTCGCTGTAAATGTACCTATAGATCGTCTCGTGAGAAATAAGACATTGTCCGCCATTTTCCCGCTTTAGGCGCCCTTCGATTTGCCATGGGGACCAGCCAGATTGTAATTTATCATGTACGTACAATCGCAATTCTCTAGTTGTTTCAAGCTTAGTTGCGCGCTGTCGCCTTTTTAGATATTGGCTTTGAGCTATCGAACTGATGTAGCGTCTTTCCTTAGTTATCCAGTGTTCCCAGACATTGCGTTTAATTTCCCGATATATAGTTGAACGATGTACGTTTAAAATAGTTGCAATCTTCGATTTAGAATAGTGCTTTTCGAGCATGATCCTTAGAAAAATACGATCCTGCTCTGTCAGTTGATGATAATACTGTCCCATACTGGTTACCTCCTACAAACAATAAGCTATATTTTAGCCAATTGTCGCACTTGGTATAAGACTCTGCCCTTATCCACATGTCATTTGCCAAAGACAATTGCAATTTGCCAGAGTCGATTTCAATTAATTAAAGTTACTATTACGCCACTCGCTACCAGTTATGGTTTTTATTTTTGTCTCAGTGATAAACTGACTTGCCATGGTACTTACAACTCTTGATCTGGTAAACATCCCCCCAAAAACAGGAAAAATTCTTGTTGCTCTGATCCACATAAAATTACTTCCTCGCATCATACTAATCGACGCGATTGCGCATGCGCTATTAATTCCGTGTCGCATAGCTTTATAACGTTCTTTAAAAAAAAATTACATTTCGTATCATTTAATATGCCACTGACATAGTCCAACCAAATTTTAATTAAACAACGCAGTTCCGGTTCTATAGCACTATACTGAACAAATCCACCATCTAGTTTAATTGCATTAGAATTGCTAGCAGTAGAAGCATTTCTAGAAAAGGATTGCACAGTAACCGTTTCATCTGATTTATTAATTATGAGAAAATATGATCCTCCAAACCCATAATCTCGGATAAGGATATGATATCGCCCCGTTTTAACATGGCCTCTCGCACTGTGCAAAGCTCCAGGTAGCCATGAAACTGTAAGACGCCTACCATTAAAAACAGCAATTTCTTTGCCTCGATAAGCAGCTAATTCATCAGCTATAAAATTACTATGAATATAGCAATTGTCTTCGGCCTGAAAAATTATATCAGGCCAAAGAAATGGGTATTCATGATAAAGTTTATTAAAAACTTGAAAGTAACGATTGATAGGAAATGGCCAATGCCTATAAATAACCTGTCTGGTTGTATGTTTTAATACTTCATATGTAGATATTTTCATTTCCACTTTAGTCCTTTACTCGCTGAATTATAGTTTTTTCTAAATGCTCTATGGTTGCTTGCTTGTAAAAAGCATATAACATTATGTTAACATTGTAGTTTTGATTAACCTCACTTAACATCTTTATTACTTGTAATGATTGGCCGCCTAGCATAAAAAAATCTTGATTAATTCCGATAGATTGAATTTTTAGAATTTTTTTCCAACAATTAGTTAACCAACATTGAATTTCATTTGATGGTTGTTTAGTCTCATCGATATCAACATTAGAAATTGGTTCTTTAATAGCTTTGCTATCAACCTTACCGCTCTCCGTGAGAGGTAACTTAGGTAATATGTAGCATGTGCTAGGCAACATATAAGATGGTAAATGTTGAGTAAGATGATATTTTATTTCAGACAATGAAACTAAATTTTGTATACCAGGACGTTCTTGAAGATTATAATGGGCTACCCATATTGATGGATCAAAATAAGTAACCTCGTTAGCTTCGATATTCACAGTAAATGGTTGTAATGTTGAAGGGTGTTTATACTCTCCAGACTTCTGCCAACTTTCACCCAACCACTTACTCCATTCAGCAACAGAAGCCACTACAAGTTGCGACTTAGGTGCAACTTCTAGAACTTTACCTCCTAACTGTTTATGAACCCTCAGCCAGTAGTCAAGAGGCTCATCATGTACATTTTTTTTGTTCACCCAAACGTAAACATCAGATATTTGGTAGTCAGTCATTCCCACAGGACGAACTGGCCCAAGAAAAAAGTCTAGTCCATGTAGTTTGGCAAGTTTATGGAAACCTTGTACAAGGCCGTGACTTAATCCTTTTCCCTGAAAATCTTTAACAACAATCCCTGCTAATCCAAGAATGGTATTTGCTAATATCCCTTGCTCATGCTGCAGAATTGCCCTCTCAAAACCTTCGTCCCATCCCGAAGGTAGATCAGCAATATTACCTGACCAGTACATGGGTATTCCATTTGCAACAACAGCAATATTTCCTGCGTCATCTAATAAACAAAATTGATATTCGGGGAAAACGGAATATATTTTATCCCAGTATTTTTTAAGTATAGGACTACCAAGGAAATATTTAGGCCACGTGTCATGATGAATGGCATTCATGTAGGGATATAACCATTCAACCTGAGTAAAAATCATTTGATAATAATTCACACCTTTTATAGAAAAAGTGTTGATGTAATTTGGGTTCAGTTCAATGTATGCCTTTAAATTAATGCTGCCATCCTGTAATTTATGGGGCTTAATGGCCGCCAACTGAACACTTGGGTGATTCAATAGAATATTTTCAATTTCTTCAACCTCTATCCGATTTCCATTAACTTTTACTTGGCTATCACGCCTTCCACAAAAATGTAAATTTCCATTTTCGTCAAATTTACCAAAATCATTTGTTCGATATAATCTTAAGGATTGATTAATCTGTGGAAATACCTTTACAAAAAACACATCTTTATTTCTGCTATCATCTTGCCAATAACCAAGAGTTAGTCCAGGTGAAGATATGCAAATGTTGCCAACAACTCCCCACGGAAGCATTTGATCAAAATCATCTAACACAAATACATCAACATTTGGTAATGGCCGACCAATTGGCACAATGTCACCTGAAAACTCATCGTTTGCGGCAAAACAAGTTGCATCGACCGTACACTCTGTTGGGCCATAATGATTTGCTAATTTGCAATTAAATATAGACAAGATACTATCTCGCAATCTTCGACTAAGAACCGAAGATCCACATATAATTAGCCTCAATGTTTGTAAAGAAATAGATGTGCTTTTCTCTACAGTAACTTCACATAGAACAGTTAATAGAGCTGGTGAAGATTGTAATATGGTAACTTTTTCATTAGAAACACATTCTAACAATTCTCCTGGCAAACCATGCGTACCAAGCTTAGGTATAACTATTGTACCTCCAGTTGCTAGAGGCCAAAATATCTCAAGAACAGATGCATCGAAGGTATATGTTGTTAAAAACATAATCCTATCTGCCTGAGTCATCTGATATTTTGTTTGTGTTGCTTCAATTAGGTTAGTTAACCCATGATGACATATAGGAATCCCTTTAGGTTGACCTGTAGTGCCGGAAGTAAATATGATATAGGCTATGTGTTCTTCTTTTGATTTTTGCACTACCACGCTGTTTTCAATACAACCATCGGTTTCGTCCACTAGTATAACAGTGTCATTTGCAAATTTATAAGTGCCTACTAAAGAAGAATGTGTAACTATACCACGCCAAGATATTTGTTCTTTAATTTTTAACAGCCGTTGCCAAGGATCGTTTGGATTAAGAGGAACATAAGAGGCACCTATGCCAAGGATAGCCATCAATGAAATGACTAAGTCATCAGTAGGAAGTTGTAATACTGCGATCTTGTCACCAACACCAAAACCTGCGTTTAGCAAACTGGACATCAACTTGTTCATTCTATTGTAAAGTTGCTCATAGGTGATGACCTTTCCATCAAAGACTATTGCAGAATGCTGAGGAGTTAACGTAACTTGTTGAAGGAATAAATCAACTACCGTTTTTTTACTAAACGTGATTTTTTGGCCACAAGAAAATCTTATCATTTCTTCATATCGTTCAATAGAGAGCAGAGAATACTCTGACAACTGCAAATTAGGTTTATTGACAACTTCTTGGAACAAATATGTAACATCGTTCATAATACGCTTTACTGTTGATTCTTTGAATAAATCTGTATTGTAAGTACAAAAGAATCTAACATCACCGCCAAGCGGGTCCAAGCCAATAGCAAGATCGAACCTAGCACCATGATTTTCCGCAGAAAAAATCTCCTTAGCATAAAATTTCCCATTCTCTAATTTAATTTCTAAAAAATCTGTTTTATCGTTTTGTAGTCCTGCCATTATAGAGAATAATTTTGGCCTAGAAAGATCCTTTTGATGGGATAACTCTTCGATAACGCGAACACATGGGTAGTGATAATGTTCAAACGCTAAATACACTCTCTCTTTAATAAAATCCATAAATTCCAAAAAAGTATTATTAGAAACACATTTAAATCGGATAGGTAACGGTACTGCAAAACAACCCAGTAAATTCTTTGTGTTACTATCTCTTCCTGCTATCGGACAACCAATGACAAAATCATCTTGTCCAGTAATACGATAAACATACAATCCCAAGACAGACATAAACAATGCAAATAAGGAAGCTTGATATTCAATACAGAATTTTTTTGCCTGATAAATAAGTGCCTTTGGAAGCCAAGCATTAATTGTATTTCCATCATAAGTTTGATATGCAGGCCTCGGAAAATCTAATGGAAATTTAAGTGATTCTGGCATTTTTTCAAATAGTTTCAACCAATAAGCTTTATGGTTATTGTAAAGTCCAGAATCTAATGTATGAACTTGCTGTGCCACAACATCCAAATAATTAGTGGATAGTATCGGTAACGTCAAATGAGTAATACTGCCTCTAATGACAAGCCAATTATAAATTTCCGTAAACTCCTTAATTAGATTTATTGTGCTTGTTTCATCCCAAATAATATGATGAACGGTAAAAATTAATTGATACTCATTATCTGGATAGGCAATAAGATGTAGTCTAAACAAACCTGCTTGATCAAAGTTAAAAGGTTTGTTTGCGTAATATGTAGCTAATTTATTTTGCTCTTCCAATACAGAAGATACATCTATACTTTTTCGGTCAATTAGCAAATCATCCATTTTTAATTTCACGGAATTTTCTAGAAACTGTTTAGCCTCGCCATTATGAATGGTAAATTTTATTTTGAACACGTCGTGACGATCAATAATGTGTTGCCATGCTATTAAAAAAAGATTTGGGTCAATGTTCTTAAAAAAATAATGATTAAAACTAATATTGTAGACTGGACTGTCTGGATATAACTGATATGCATACCACTCCGGTATTTGACTAGGGGCAAGAGAAACAAGCTTCGTTTGTTCTTCAACATTAATCATTTCACTACTCCAATGCTAGTATGGCTGGTATGAGCATAGCGATTGTTGGATGTCCAAAAATAGTTTTTATAGGGATTTTTTTATTAAAAATGACTTCCATTTTTGTAATAGCTTCAACCGCAAGCAGAGAATGTCCGCCCAATTGAAAAAAATTATCATCAACACAAATTGATTTGACTTTTAATACCTCAGACCATACTCCAGCAATTTGAATTTCAAGTTTAGTTTTAGGTGCAAGCCCCCCCGTTGGTGATACGGGCTGATTTTGATACGGTTTTGGTAAACTAAAACGATCTATTTTTCCATTAATTAATAATGGGAATTCATCAAGCAGTATTATTTCAGCAGGAACCATATAATCTGGTAACTTATCTTTACAATAATTTTTTATAACGTTAGTACTTGGTGATGGTTTTTTTTTGGCGATGACATATGCAATAAGATAATTGTTATTCATGCTATCCGCACTTGAAATCACTAAAGACTTACTAATTTCTTGATGCTGATCAAGCACAGCTTCTACATGCTTATAATCTACCCTCATCCCCCTTATTTTAAGCAAGAAATCTATTCTTCCAATAAATTCAATATTGCCATCAGGATGGTACTTAACTTTGTCACCTGTCCTGAATAGTTTGGATTCTGGATCGCTAGAAAAAGGATTTTGTACAAATTTTTCTATTGTTTTTTCAGCATCATTAAAATAACCAGCACCAACGCAGTCACCACCAATGTAAAGTTCACCTGCGATACCAATGGGTACTGGCATTAAATTATCATCTAGGATATATAGAAATGTATTAGAAATTGGTTTACCCAATGGAATAAAATTGCTTTTAGCACGCAAAAAAGAGTTTGTAATTATAAAGTGTGTAACATCATCTGAACATTCAGTGGGACCATATGCATTAACAAACATGCATTTTGGTAATAATTCCGATTTGAGTTCACACAATTCCTTAGTTAAAGGCTCACCATTACTAATTAAAAGTCGTAATGAACCAAGGTTATATTGTTTATAATGGCGTTTTAATTCATTAAATATAATTTGCAAATGAGATGGTACAGTCTCTAACGTCGTAATTTTATTCTCATCAATCTGAGTAAGTAAATTGGAAGGCACCCACGCATTTTCGTCTGTCATTATTACAGTTTGCCCGCCGACAAGCAACGCGACTAGCATTTGCCAAATAGAAACATCAAAGGTTTGAACAGCGATTTGTGCAACTTTATCATTTGGTGAAAGGTTAAAGTCACACACTTTCGCGAGTAGGTGATTAACCATACCACGGTTAGTAATCATCGCCCCTTTCGGTTGACCGGTGGAACCCGATGTATAAATTATATAAGCAATATCATCTAGACTTACTCCATCTCCAATGCATCTTACATAACTTTCCACTTGATTCGCTAGATTCAACTCGTCTAAATCTAAAATAGAAGACGTAATATTGTCATCTAACTCTGTCTTTAAACGCGATTTTACTATACAACAAACCGGCTTGGCATGTTCGATAATTGTATGATTCCAATCACGTGCTAGATCAGGGTTTAAAGGAACAAAAACAGCCCCTAATTTTAGACACGCAATTAGCGAACATAAATAGTCAATAGAGCGATCTAAGAACAAGATAACACGATCACCTTTATGAATTCCAAACTGTATAAGTGCCATAGCAATTTCACTAGCACGCTCTCTAACTTGCTGATATGTCATGAAATCATTATTGTGAACAACTGCAATTTTATTTAAAAATTCATTCGTATTGCGTTCGAATAAAGTAATAAAAGTATCTTTCAGTTGGCAATCTTTTCCTGAAAATGGCCATTTATATAAAAGTAACTCTTTATAAGCTTGATCAAGCAAATCTATGGCATATATAGGTTTTTTTATATCTTTTAAGACAGACTCTATAATTTGCTGATAGCAGCGTTCAAAGCAATTAATCGTTGAACGACTAAAAAGGTCAGTATTGTACTCAATGATACCCTCATAATAATTATTTATTTTTGTTAATGAAAAGCTTAAATCAAATTTAGCTACTGTTGACTTAATATCAAATTCATTTATTTGTAGCTCATCTAATTCTAAAGAAATAGCGGGAGAGTTTTGTAATATAAACTCAACTTGCACAAGAGAATTGTAACTCAAGTCCCTAATAGGCATTAGTTCTTTAACTAAAAAATTAAAAGGTATATCTTGATGTTCATATGCATCAAACGCGTTTTTTTTAACGATATTTAACAACGTAAAAAAATCTTTTTTACTATCAACAAAATTTCTCATAATTAACATATTAACAAAATAACCAACGACATTTTCAAATTCACTACGCGCACGATTACCAATCGGTGTACCTATAAATATATCCTTTTGTCCACTTAATCGATGTAGCAACACTACAAAGGCAGCCAATAAAAAAATATACGGTGTTACATGGTACGTTTTACATAAATTATCGATTTGATTTGTCAGATCAGGCTTTATTAGGTATTTGTATTGGTTCCCTCGGAATGATTGTACCTGCGGCCTGGCATAGTCTGTTGGCAAATCAAATAGTGATGGCATATCTTGCAATTGATTGCGCCAATATACAAGTTGTTGATTAATTTTATCTTCACTTAACCAGCTACGCTGCCAAGCAGCGTACTCTATATACTGCATAGAAGAAATTGGTAGTTTTACATTTCTCATGTTTTTCATGCTTGTGTATGCAATAGATAAATCACGCAATAAAATGTGTATTGACCAACTATCAGATACAATGTGGTGTATGGTGAGAATGAATATGAAATTAATTTCACTTAGCTTAAATAAAGCCCCTCGCATTAATGGTGATTCTGTTAGCAGGAATGGCTTGTGAATCTCATTATCAACCACAGTAGACAAGTCTTCCTCTTTTACACTAATAACTGGCAAAGTGATATTAACGTTTTCACTGATTTTTTGAAAAACATTTTCATTCTCTTTAAAAATACTTGTCCTTAAAGCACTGTGCGCATTAATTAAGTGATTAAATGATTTTTCTAAAATACCGATATCCAGCTTTCCTTTAATCTGTAAAGCGATAGGAATATTGTAAACAGAACCAGGACCTTCAAGCTGCTCTAAAAACCACAGCGCTTCCTGTACTAATGTAACTGGTCCCTGCTTTATATGATTGTTTTCTTTATTGCTGTTCAGCACATTACTACTGTGTCGATGTTTATTCAGCATTATATCAATCAATTTATTTTTTTGTGTTGCATTCAAATCTTCAAATTTTATACTATCGTTCTCCATAACAATCTCCTATGAAGCTTCTTGTGTATTATCAAGTACATAAGGGACTTCAGAAATAGACAATGTTTTAAATTGTTCTTTTAATACTAAGTTACAGACTTGCCGAATAGTTGGATTACTGATTATATTTTCAATTGATAAATCAATATCATACTTGGCCTTAACTCTTGCTATTATTTGTACGGCTAATAATGAGTGTCCTCCAAGCTCAAAAAAACTATCCAACATACCAATATGCTTTACACCCAAGACTTCCGACCATATTTCCGCTAACTCGCTCTCTAATCTATTTTCAGGACCTATTAATTCTTCTCTTTGTAAACATTTGCTATCGTCATCACCGTGAGCCTCTGTATTTCTATTGAGTAATCCTCTAAATTCACTAATCCAATAATGCTTAGATTCAAAAGGATATACCGGTAAATTCACTTTATTATAGTTAAACCGATTATCATAGAACGCGGACCAATTAATCGTATGCCCTAACATTATAAGCGGAGATATATCAGGCATACCTAAATTTTGGCGATTATCAAATGAAGGAAGAGCCACATGTGGCAAACTGATTTGATTTTCAATTAAACGAGTTAGAGTGGGATCTGCACCAATTTCAATAAATATCTTGGCCTCGTCTTTAGCCAAAGTAGATATTAATTCCTTAAACTGCACCGTAGCACATAGATGTGCTGTCCAATACTTTGAAGACGCAACTTCAAAATCAGTTGTTCTACCATGACATATAGTCGAAACAAAAGGAATTTCAGGAGCACAAAAATCATACTGAGAAATTCCTTTCTCGAATTTCTCTGAAATACGATCCATGACACCTGAATGAAAGGCAACTTCGACAGGAAGTCGATAAAAAGCAATTTTATTTTCAGTCAAGAATATTTGTGCGTGTTCTATGCTGTCGATAGAACCAGAAATGACGGTAATTTTATCACTATTGATTGCGGCTACACTACAGTTTTCATCAATTAGTTCTCTAGTAGCTGCGTCATTAAGATTAACAGCCAACATTCCTCCCAGAGGGAGAGTCTGCATCAATTCAGCGCGCAAACAAACTATTTCAATAGCGTTCTCTATCGAAAAAATGTTAGCTATACATGCTGCCACATACTCACCAAGACTATGTCCACAGACAAAATCAGGCCTTAGTCCAATTGCAATCCACCAAGATGCGAGGGCATAATTAAATGCAAAAACAGACAATTGCATAATAGCTGTTTGTCTACGCTCTGCACCAGCCTCTAGATTGAGTTCTGATCCTGCGTATAGAAACGAAATAATATCGAAGCCCATGCGTTTTTTAATTAGTTGAGCACAATAATCAAGTTTTTTAGTAAATATCGTTCGTCCATCATATAGATATTTACTTTGCTTGCATAATTTAATACCTTGCCCAGACACTACAAATACAATTTTTTTCTTTTCGTCACCAACCAGTTTAACTGGTTGCTGCATTGCACTTGTTAAAATGCTGATGACATGATTTTTATCTGATACTAGGTGAGCGTAACGGTATTTATATGGCGTTCTTCCTGAGTTCAGTGAATACAATATGTCTGATAAATTCGTTTGCAGTGATGGATCAGACAGGTAAGAGATCATGTCTTGACATTTTTTTCGAAGTGCTTTCGGCGTCTTCGCCGAAATAAACAGTGGTTTCAGTACCATGGATTCATCGGAGCAAGTTTCAGTGCGGGGGTAAGATGATAAAACCACATGCGCATTAGTGCCACCAATACCAAAGGAGCTAACAGCAGCGCAAAAAGAATCTTGTTTGATAATCGACTGGGGGTTATCAGTTATTCGTAACCTGGAACAGGATAGATCAATCTTTGAATTTAACTTTTTAAAGTTAACTGTAGATGGAATCACATGATACTTTAAACTTAAGACTGTTTTTATCAATCCAGCAATACCAGCTGCAGAATTTAAATGCCCAATATTACCTTTGACAGAGCCAAAATAGCATGGGTTTTCCGCCTCGGAGCAACCATACACTTCTTGTAAAGCAGTTAACTCTATAGGGTCTCCTATGATCGTTCCTGTACCATGGCACTCGACGTAGGATATATCTTTTGCAGAAGTTTCAGCAAAAAATAACGCACGTTTGATAACATCAATTTGACCATCGACACTCGGAGCAGTATATCCAACTTTGTTAGAACCATCATTATTCACATAAGAACCACGTATTACCGCGTATATTTGATCATTATCAGCCAATGCATCACCTAACCGCTTTAGGACAACTAAGGCAACACCTTGTCCTGGAACAGTTCCTTGAGCATTGTCATCAAAAGGACGACAATGTCCATCCGGTGATAGTATTCCTTCTGGATGATACAAATATCCTTGGATTGGGTGTGCATTGATAGAAGCGCCACCTGCAATAGCCAGATCACAATCATAAAATAACAGACTACGACACGCTGCATGTACAGAAACTAATGAAGTTGAACAAGCTGTATTGATATCCATGCACGGACCTTTTAGATTTAATCTATATGCTATTTGTGTGGCTACTGAACTATTAGAATACGTTATTTGTATAGGATCAAAATCAATCATGTTAGAACTAGCAATATTACTGATTAAATAACTACTTATATCAGTCCCAACAAAAACTCCTGTGCATAAACCACTATTTTCAGGAGAATAACCCGCATGCTCCAATGCGTGATAGGCTGTTTCTAGTAAAAGTCGCTGTTGAGGATCTAACAAACTTGCTTCCTTAGCCGAAAAGCCAAAAAAACGTGCATCAAATAACGATTTATCTTCAAGCTCAATTGCAACTTTTACATAGTTACGATTAGTCAAATATTCCGAGGCCACACCATTTTTTAGAAGTAATTCATCTGATAGAGGTTCAACAGCCTCAACATTGGCTAACAAATTTTTCCAAAACTCATCGATTGATTTTGCACCAGGAAACCGCCCAGCCATTCCTATGATAGCAACCCAATTATCTTCTGGCGTAAACTCCGAGCTCATTGTATCTCCTCATTTTCAAGCAGAGATTTTATATTCCTGCGCCTTAACCTGATCCGTTGTAGTTTGTTATCATTCCTAGTTGTCTTAGAAACAGATAGCTCGTCATCTTGATTGGAATTGAGGAACTTAGCAAAAGCATCGATTGTTGGATATCGAAATATATCAATAACAGTAACAGTGCTACCAAATCGCTCCACCACTAACTGACACAGCTGCATAGCTAACAAAGAATTTCCACCAACGTCAAAAAAATTACTTTCCTTATTGAAATCCTTATGCATTAATATCTGTTGCCATATTTGGCTTAACTTATCTGTAATCCTCCCATCTAATCTCGTCATTTGGTGAGCAGGTTTATTTATACTTGGCAATTTTGATAAATCAATCTTTCCATTATCATTTAACGAAAAATGGTCTAAACGTATGTACACAGCTGGATGCATATAGTCAGGAAGATGGCGAAGCAAAAATTCTTTGATTGCCTCTTGAGCTATTCTCGGGGAATAAGTTGTATAGTATAACACTAATCGATCATCAGATTTCACTACACAACAATTATTTATTCCCTTGCAACTACGTACTACATCTTCAATTTCATTTAAATCAATCCGAAAACCTCTGACCTTGATAAGTCTATCAATTCGACCAAAATATTCTATTTCACCAGTATCTAACCATCTAACGAAATCACCTGTTTGATATAACAATTCATCAACATATTGTCTTGAAGACGGCAAATAAATACGATGCTTTTTAAACTTAGTTTTAGTTAAATTAACATCAGAATATCCCCTGGCTAAGCCTAATCCAGAAATATATAGTTCTCCAACTTGGCCTACCGGAACAAGCTTCATTTGGTTATCTAAAATATAAACCGTGGTACCAGTTATAGGTTTTCCAATAGGTATTGTTGGTAACAATAGCGAATGATTGTTGATACGATGAATGGTGGTAAAGGTTGTATTTTCAGTTGGACCATAGCCATTCAGTATATTACGTGGCTTTTTAAGTTTGTTTTGCAACAATAACGAAACATGCCGTTTAGATAGCACCTCACCGCCAATCAGCAAATAACGTAAATTAGCGAACATTTCTACCAATCCAAAATCAACATATCGATCAAATAGTCTAGCAGTTAACCATAAAATGCTAATTTTTAGTTGTAATAATAATTTAAAAAACTCCTTTTCAAGTAATAATGTCATTTTCGGAATTATTGCTACAGTTGCACCATTCAATAGGGCAGCCCAAATTTCAAAAATGGAAGCATCAAAACTGATGTTTGCAGCGTGAGCAACTATATCATCATTGTTAATATCAATATAATTAGTATTTTTTACTAACCGTACAATTGATTTTTGTTCTATAAGCACTGCTTTTGGCTTCCCTGTCGAGCCAGACGTCATCATAATACAAGCTAAAGTAGATAAAACAATATTTTTATTTTTTGCTAAATTTCTTATCGGTTTTGCAGCTCTCATACAAGTATCGTAATCGAGAGTCATCTTTGAATATTTATTTAAAAGCCATTGATACGTATCATCAATAATATTCTCAATAACGATAAGATCTAATTTTGCCTCATCAATGATTAATTCGACGTGTAACTGAGGATAATCTTTGCTGATAGGAACATACGCGGCACCAATTTCCACAATTGCCAGCATAGATATTATAGTTTTTATACTGCGATCCATATAAATTCCAACACGATATTCCATTCTATCTAATTTTTTCATGCCATCTAATTTTGTCTCCAAGAACCGAGCAAATTTTAGTGCTTTCTTTCTTAACATATCGTAAGTTAAGCGCTCCTCCCCATCAATAACTGCTATTTTATCTGGGCTTTTGTCAGCCACAGCAGAAAACAATGCATATAGAGATTTATCAGTAGCGGCAATAGCATCACTTTTTTGATTCCAATTATCGCGTGGATAGTAATCATTTAAATAGCGGCGAAACTGTCGTAGATTAATATTTTTATGATGATCATCAGCGAGATTATACAAAATCTCACTGAATAAATTAGAAAACGTTGAAATAACTGACTTAGATATGTGATTTTTTTGATATAAAAAGCATCCTTGAAGAATACCACTTCTGGGTTCAATACTAATCTGGGTGATCAAGTGATAATTAGTTTCTTCATAACAAAATCCATTATTGACAGAGATAGATTGTAAATCTTGTAATGAATTAAACACATGAAAATTAATAAAGTTAAACATATGATCAAACAACTGATTTTTATTAACAACTCGCTGAATTTCCACTAAAGGAAGTTGTTTATATGGTTGTAATTCTCCCTTTTTTTGATGAATTTGTTTAATCAGCTCCATCCAAGAACCATATTTTCTGCTTTGAAAAATAAAGGGAATGACGTTTAGAAACAACCCCAAAGTACGTTCTGATCCAACAACAGATGGTCGACTATTTGTGGCTAGTCCAGATACCACTGTCCTAGCATCAAATAAAATTGACAAAGTCAACATATGGCAAGCTAAGAATAACGTATCCAACCCCACCTCGAATTCTTGCGCAACCTCTTTCAATTTATTTGAAGTCTCATTTGGTATTAATAAATTTAATTTAGCAATTAACTTATGATCATTTGCCTGCAAATAAGACTCGTCATCAAAGCAGCAAGGTGTAACAGACGCCAACTCATTTATCCAAAATTTTGCTGCTTCGCTACTTTTTAGTATTAACAATTCCTCTGCAATAAAGATTTTGTAATCTGGTGCATAGGAAACGTTATTAAGAGCTTTACTACTTATTTTGCTATCATAGCTCTTAAGTAATTGTGAAAAAAACACTGCCACACTCCATCCATCTAGAATAGCGTGATGACAAATTAACGTTATACAGAACCGTTCTTTAGATAATCCAAAAACAATTATTCTCCATAAGGGGCCATCGCTAATAGAAAATGAATTATGACGCTCTTTTAGACAGATCTCTTTGATGGCTTTCTTTTGTATTTCTTCTGTTTCATGTTTTAAATCAACATATTGATAATCAATCTCAAGATCATGTTTAATACACTGTATGAAATTATTTTCATTAAAAATAAAAACCGTCCTTAAAACAGGATGCATTTTCGCTAATTCTGTCAGTAAATTCATTAATATATTTTCATCGTATTTCCCAGTTACAATGCAAGAAACAACATCTATGTAATGAGTGGATTGATTCGAAAATTCAGAATGGAAAAGCATTCCCTGTTGCAATTTAGCCAATGGATATGCATCCGCATAATATTTCCTTAACTTTTTTGCTGGCTTTGCATTAAATAAGTTAAATGGCTCTATTGGGATAGCTTTGTATTCTATACTCCTTACATTAGTAATAATTTTTGTTAAATCAATGACACTCGGATGTCGGAACATTTGTTGTGGCGTTATAGTAAGATCAGACTGTGCCGCTAGAGCAATAACTTGCATCATTTTGATAGAATCGCCGCCTAGCATAAAAAAATTATCATCAATACTTACTTGATCTACGCCCAAAACTGACCGATATATCTTTAATAAAATAGCTTCTTGCTCTGTTCTAGGTAAGATCACTGATTTATCTGAATTACTAGTAATAGGTAACGACAACAAATATTCATGGTCAATCTTACCGTTTTGTGTCATTTTGAAATGGTCTACCTCAATGTATCTTGAAGGCAACATATAATGGGGTAACTTTCTTTCAAGTTGTTGGCGAAAGTTATCAAAATCGATTTTCTTTTTTATGGTATAGCAGGCAACGAGTAGTTTTTTTTGTATATGATACAAAACGACAGCATCTCTAATTGAAGGGTTTAGTTTTATCGCATGGCATATTTCATCTAACTCTATTCGATAACCGTTTATTTTAACTTGTTGGTCTGCACGACCAAAATAAGCTAGAGTCCCATCATCTAACCAATATGCTTTGTCACCCGTTTTATATAAAACATCTTCATTTAACCCCAATAACTTCCCCGATATAAAAGATTTTTTAGTAAATTCGATATTATTTAAATAGCCACTTGCCAGACCATCACCTGCAACATACATTTCACCAATCACGTAATGTGGAGTAAGACAATGGTTCGCATCAGCTATATAAATTTTCAAATCAGCTAACGGCAAACCAATACACTTGTGAGCATTTCTTTTACCAAGGTTTGGCCGTAAAAAATGATGGGTAGCGTGAACACATATTTCCGTTATCCCATACATATTGACTAATTGAATAGAGGCCTTTGATTGCTGCCACCATATATCTAAAATACTTTCGTCAAGCTGTTCTCCACCAAATATGATATATCGTAGTGAATTTTCACAATACCATTCTGTACCAACATCAAGCAATCTCTTAAATGCAGTGGGGGTTTGATTTAACACTGTTATCCCCGTATCCTTGAGAAATTTAACGAATGTTATGGGATCTCTAGTTATGCAAAACGATGGAATCACCACACGTCCGCCCGAAGTTAATGCCCCCCAAATTTCCCATACAGAGAAGTCAAACGCGCATGAATGAAAAAGACACCAAACATCTTTATTGTCAAAATCAAAAATTGTATCTGTGGATTGAAATAATCTGAAAATATTATGGTGCGTTATTAAAACTCCTTTAGGCTTACCAGTTGACCCAGAGGTGTATATGACATAAGCCAAATTATTAGGACTTATGTTAGGAAGATTTATATAAACCTCTTGTTGTAACAATTTCTTATAACATAAGTGGATTATAATCCCTTTGGGTATGATTGGGTTACTTTCATCATCAACAGCAACAAAAATTTTAATCTGACTGTCACTAAGCATAACTGCCAATCTATCATCTGGTAATTGTGGATCAAATGGAACATAAGCAGCACCAGCTTTCATAATTCCAAGCATCCCGACAATAGTATCTATTTTTCTTTCTACACTAAGACCTACCAAAGTATTAGCGGGTAATGACTCGTTATAAATATCTTTATATTTAGCTAATAAATTATGAGCGAACACTGTAGACGCTTTATCGAGTTCTGCATAAGAAACATGTTCATCGCCCTGTGAAATAGCAATATGATCGGCTAATTTTAGAGTCTGCAACGTAAAACCATCTAAAATAGTTTTTTTAGGATAAAATAATACTTTTTCTTTACCGTATAATTGCCTACATACCTTATCGGTAATAAGGTTTATATCTCTAACATGGCAGTCAACGTTGACAACAGCATTCAAAATTGTTTGCAACTGCTCGCAAAACCTGGATATAAATGACCGTGAATATATTTGAGAAAAATACTCGAAACAAAAATACAATTCCTGCTTCTGTTCGTGAACATTTAAAAATAATGCATAGCGAGCATGTGACGTTTCTAAAACTATATTTTCCACGGAAATATCATTTAAATTAAGCTGGTAATTATCATTGGCATTCTGGTAAGAAAATATCAGTTTATCTTCGTTATCACGATTTGAAGGGGCGTCTCCAATAATACTTCTTACATCTTCAAAACTAATGCCTTGATGAGTTAATAACTCGGTTACATTAATAGTCACAGCTCGAATAACTTCATTTATTGTACTGCCTGCTTGTATGCTATGGCATAGCGGTAGAATCGTACTAAACAACCCCACCGTGTGTTCTGTGTTCGTATGAAAACGATTTGCCACTGAACACCAAACAGTAAGTTCGTTCTGTTGTAAATGACGATACAACAATATCAGAACTGCCGATAAAATTACGTTGAAGACTGTCGTTTGCTCGCGCTGCGCTAATAGTTTAATTGTTGTTGTCATTTCTTGACTCAACACGAAAAACTGCCGCTCACAATCTCGTGAAGCGTCATTATTAATATGGTAGTCTTTAATCAGATTTATTTTCGTGTATTGTTTTAAGTATAATTGCCAAAATTTAACTACACGATGATACTCGCTAGATTTAAACCATTTCTGTTGCCTATCAACATACTGATAATAACTCATATCGGAAGCAGAATCCGTAGCAACGTAACCATTATAGAAAGCAGATAGTTCATGATTAATAATATTCATAGACCAACCATCAACGAGTAAATGATGTATTACCAGAATAAGAACGTGATCTGCCTGATTTATTTTGAGTAGTTTAAACTGATATAGAATATTTTCGTTAAGTTTGATTTTTTTTTCTGCACACCGCCTAATCTCACTATCTAGATTATGACTATTAATATTTTTTACAATTAATTTTTGTGGCCGATAGCGGTAAATTTTTTGGTAGTATCTCCCCTGCTCACTACAAATTTTTGCTCTCAGTATTGCATGCTTCTTAACTGTTTGATTAATCGCAAACTCGAGTCGTAATATATCTAAATTTCCCAAAAGTTTCTGCGCAGCAATAACATTATAAGACTGCGGACCTGTATTCTTACTTAATTGGGACATTAAAATATGATGCTGTTGATTAGACAGTTGAAACTCTATCGCATCTGCTTCAATCCGTTTCGGTATTAAATTTTCACATGCAACTCGATGCTCATCAATATATAGTGCTTGTTGCCGTATGGTGGGGTACAGTGTAAACTTGTCGAAAGAAATATTAACAGAGAATATTTTACTAATACTCATTATAACCTTAGCAGCTTTAATCGAGTGACCACCCAGCGCAAAAAAATTATCATCAATACTCACATTATTAATATCTAATGAATCAGACCAGATGTTTTGCAAACAAATTTCCGTTGGAGTTTTCATATCATTAGTTATGCTAGTACTTTCCAGAGATTGTATTTTTAACTGTGACCTATCAATCTTACCGCTTGAACTCAATGGAAACTGCTTAACCTCAACATAATAAGTAGGAATCATATAACTTGGTAAATAGCGAGAAAGAAAAAGTGATAATTCATGTTTAAATTCTACATGTGGCCTCGTACTGTTTATAAAGGCCACTAAACGAAGCTCTGCTTCAATAGTGTAAGTAACAACAACCGCTTGCTGTATATCGTTAAACTGATTCAGATAAAACTCAATTTCTGCTAATTCAACACGGTGGCCACGAATTTTTATTTGCAGATCCATGCGACCAATAAAAACAACAGTACCGTCAGGTGTGCAATATGCTCTATCTCCAGTTCTATAAACTCTTGTTAACACATTTTTATCAGAAAATGGTAGTTCCACTTTAACGAAACGCTCATTAGTAAGTTCAGAGTTACCATTATAGCCTCTAGCTAAACCAGCACCTCCAATACAAACCTCACCAAGAGCAAAATAGGGTAATACTTTTTGTTTATCATCTAAAATCCAGATCCAAGTATTTGCGATAGGCTCACCAATTTGATTGTACTGTGTTGCTTGCGTGACTTTTTTACGAGTTGACCAAATCGTTGTTTCACTAGGGCCATAAACCTGATACACGTTCTTTGCAATGCTTAGCAAATACTCTGTTAGTGAATATGTTAAGGCCTCACCACCACAAAGTACGGTTAATCCATCCCAACCTACCCAACCTGCAATTTTTAACATGTGCCAAAATGATGGTGTCCCCTGAATTAAATCAGGTTGATATTGTGAAAACAAACTAGCTAGTTCACTTATTTCACTAAGTTCTACGTTAGTTAATAAGCGCAAACTACCACCCAAATATAAGGGTAAAAACATTTCCAAGGCGAAAATATCAAAAGTTAAAGCTGTCGTACCGAGAATATTAGGCCTTTTAGGCAAATTTAATTGTTTTGCAAAGTCAACCAGCACATTAGTTATTGCTGCATGCTCAATTAAAACTCCTTTCGGTAACCCTGTTGATCCTGATGTATAAATTACATAAGCCAAATCTGAGTGTTTTGGAATAACTAATGAATGTTTAGTAGGACTGCCAGTTAGCTCAACTTCATCTAAACAAATAATGTGTCGATTAGAAAGGATACTAGGCCTACCTAAATTCACCAATAGTTCTCTAGTTGTTACAATGCAAAAAGTCTGATTTTCCTCAAGCATAAAACTTAGCCGTTTGACTGGCAGTTTAGGATCTAAGGGTAAATAAGCACACCCGGAAAATAATACGGAAAGAACTGCCAATGGTAGGTCAACACTGCGTTCCAGTAAAATTCCTATTACACTCGATTTTTTACCTTCTTCATTTAACGTTTTATTAACTAATTTAGATATTAATTGCACCCGCTGAAAAACCTCTGAGTAGGTCAAGTTGACTTGACCGCATTGTAATGCTAATTTTTCCGGAAACATTCTAAAGTTATTAAATATAGTCTGACAAAAAGAAGTATCTGTTGATATCGAATTTACTAATTGATTAAAACCAGCGTTACTAGCAATAAATGAAAGTCCACTATATGAGCTATTAATTAATTTATCAATTTCACTATGTGGAAAATCCAATGAAGTTGATAAAAGACTGATAAATCGTGTTGACAAACACTCAATGAAATCTGAGGAAAAATAATCCTGTCTATAATTAAACCTGAAACGAACCTCTTGATTATCTATCTGAAACATCAGCAAAAGGTCCTCAGCCATTTCCATCGGAGAATAGGATACTGGCTGCAACTTAAGTGAAGTTAATTCAATTTCCTTATCATTAAAAAAAACTTCTGCAATACCAACATTAAAAACATGACTGTCTATGTCAGATCTGAGGCGCAGCTTTTCAAGTACACAACTCAACGCACAGTCCATATTGGATTTTGCCACATACCTCTGATTTTTAATTGAATTAATTATGTCAACTAAGCAAATGGTCTGAGTGACTTCGTAGGCCATAATGTAGTTATTTGTAAAACAGCCCGTTAGTTTTTTGTGTTGTTTTTTACGACAATCTGCCGGATAATTTATCAAAATTCTTTCTTGGCCTGAATAGACGCGCAACAAAATAAAATATATAGCAGTAAATAAAATAAATGGTGTGCACCCATATTGCTTACAAAAATTCTTAATTTTATCAACCAAGCTAGCACTTAAGCCTATAGGAGGTGCTGCTAAAGAGAATGTTAACTTTGCATCGTATTGTCTAGGTAAAGCTACTGATAACGGAAATGACTCTATTTGTCTCTGCCAATACTCAATCATGGCTGGTTCGCTAGCAACACACCCCTGGCGATTAAGATCAGTCTCCTTTTCCCATGGTCTCGAACTGAGATACAATGGCTCATGTAAACTAAAATGCTTATAAAGATTTAACAAGGCCTCAACGAAATAGTGCGCTGATTTCGCATCTGAAATAATGTGATGAAAATTAAGTAATAAGTACGCGACCCCTCCACTTGTAGTGATAAGGCCAAACTTAAATAGTGGCCCATGAATCAAATCAAAGTGATAGCCTAAAAAATTTTTTATTTTGTCCAATATTTCATTGTCATGGCAACTAATCTCATTAATTGTGACGTTTATATATGGGTGGATGATTTGTAATAATTTTCCATCAGTTTCTTCAAATGTACTACGACAACCAACATCATGATAGTTGACAAAATACTCCAGTGAACGGTGCAAATTACCAAATGAAAATACTCCATCAAGCTTATAAATTAAGGGGGTATTATAGGCCAAGCTAGTTCTGTCCAAACACCACTCTAGCCAAAATCGGCGTTGATATAAATTAGCTTCCTGCTCAAAAAGCATTTTTATTTACCTTCAATATACACAATTAATACTTGGCACTAATTTAATTTTCACCGAGTCTTTATAATCTAAAGCAAAATTAAATTGGTGGGATAAATCACCACTGGCTACTTCTAATCTTATGTTTTTCACCATTTCAAGCAATAATATTTTTAAACTCATTCTAGAAAAAAACTGGCCAGTACAGTTATTAGGACCACTTGAATATGCGAGGAAGTGAGATCTATAATGCATTGGTCTTTCCACAAATCGCTCTGGATAAAAAACATTGGCACTCTCACCCCATATGCCAGCGTCACGGTGTGCATGATAAATGTTTAGTACTACCTGACCACCCTTTTTTATGAAATCCTTACCAAGTTTAAACGACTTAATTGCTGAACGAAAAATAAATGGTTGTGCTGGATGTAGCCGCATAATTTCATGAACAACAGCGTTTAATAAGCTATCTTCTTGCTTAATAATATCTTCATCACTTAAACCTATGGAACGATAATGCTCATATTCATCATATAACTGTTGTTGATAGTGAGGATTTGCCCCCAATTCATAAACCATAGCAAGAAATGTGGGATAAGGCGCCATATATCCCGCTAAAACACCACCATTTATTCCTGAAAGAAAAGCCTGCTCCTGAATAGGACGATAACGCTCATCAATATAATTATTGAGTTGATTGGTGTAATTTGTTAGACGACAAAATCCTTCATCTTGCACCAAGAGTTTAACCAATTGATCACGCAAACACGTAAACTTATGCTCGAAGTTTTTTCCGGCGCGATAAACCAATCTCTTTGCAAGTAAACTAATTTGCTGCTCTAGTATATCAACCAATGGCTCAATTTCTCCTGCATAATTCATGGTTGACCGCAGATAAATTTCAAGTGTATACACGCGAATACTTTTACTAATATAGAAATCGTTACTAGTTTCTTGTAGCCACATTTTTATTAATTGCTCACTGATTGTTTGTATTTTTGCAATGTGGCGCTCCGGTTTGCTTAGTAACTCTGCCAGTATTCCCCTTTTCTGTTTGGCGTCTTTACGATCTTCGCTCATTCGATAACGACCCAATGCTTCAGCCAATACATAAAGCTGACGCCCCTCACCCAAAAAATCACCCTCTTTTAGTCTTGGGTGTTTAAGTATGTCGCTGATTAATTCTGTATTATTTATAAAATAATAATTCCCACTAAAAGTAGGTAGACATGACACATGGACAAACTCTCTGGAATTTAAACGGTTAATTCGCTTCCCCAAATAATCAAATACAGACGTTTTCCTTCTTAAGGCAATTGTATTTTGGATACGTTGACAAAAAAAGTAAAAGAAAAAAATTGAGTTCCTTAGTTGATACCGTAATGAATCAATGATGAACGGCTTTTTTATAGTAACACCACTCATTTTTCTTTCCCCTATACTTTCAGCTTAAGTGATAACACACCAATTTGATTCTCTAAATATTCAGCAATAGCAAACGCTACATCCTCACACCATGGCTTAGCAATAATTTGAATACCAATAGGTAGCCCTTCTCTATTTACCGCTACAGGGATGACGATAACAGGCCAGTTAACCAAACTGTAGGGTAAGCAGTAGCTTATATCTTTTATATCTTTAAAAGACTGCCCATGTGGCTTTGCCACAGTCGCGGCCACAGGACACACTATAACGTCATAAGCTTGAATAAAGTTCAACATATTCTTTCTAAATTCATCAAATTGAATCCAGTTTTTGCGTAACTCAGTAACCGACTGGTGACTCTGTTTAGCTAATTCTAAATACTCTAGTATTAACGGCGAAGGATATTTAACTTCTAAATGCTGCAATATGTCCTCGAGCCACCTTCCTCCATCACCGCCTAGCAAAATACTATTACCTAAAATTTCTTCAATTTTATCAATATATGGCGGCCTTTTTTCCTCGCATAATCGAACAGCTGCAGACAAGAGTTTAGCAACATGCTGGATACTCTGTTTAATTTCTGGTTCCACAACAGAAATACCATCATCATCGTAAAAAACTACTTTTAGCCCGCTAATATGATCACGCCACTGAGCAGGCCATGGCACAGGAACCACATGGGGGTCAACCCCATCAGGACCTACGATAACCGAAGCCACTTCCCTCAAATCAGCTACACAACGTGCCATAGGGCCAAACGAAATAAATTGACTAAATAAACCAAGGGTATCAATCGGAATGCTTCCCGTTAAGGGTACTCGACCTTGAGTCATTTTTATTGCAGTACAACCAGTATAATGTGCAGGAACTCTCAAACTACCTGTCGCGTCGGTACCTAAACCAACAAGAGAACAACGAGAAGAGATTGCAGCTGCTTCACCACCACTACTACCACCAGGAGTACGATCCAAATCGTATGGATTCTTAGTCTGTCCATATAACAAATTGTCAGTCTCATAACCTATACTTAACTCAGGTGTATTAGTTAATCCAATGATAAGAGCACCTGCTTGACGTAACCGACTTACTACAGTAGCGTCTTCTTTACTTACTTTTCCAACCAACCCAACACAACCTTTATCAGGTCTATACCCCGTAACATGACAAACATTCTTAACAGTAACAGGCACACCCAACAAAGGTTTTTCTAAATATTGACTTAGGTTATTATCAATTATTCTCGCTGTTACTAAAAGTTGTTCTGGCCTATTTTGTACAATCGCATTGATATGATCGTTGACTTCTTGCTGACGCTGTAAATAGCAGCGCACAACCTCTTCGACACTAAATATCTTTGTCTTAATCTGAGTAACTAACGACTGTATAGAAAACTCTAAGATATTAGTCATAATAACTTTGAAATCCTACCTATCCTTTAATCTATCCAAGTACCGTTAACATATCCTTTGTAATGCTTTTCAACAAACCACAAAAATAAAATATTCAAACGATGATCCTCTAGTTTATCTCTCCAGTGAGGCATTTGTGGATCAATAAGCAAACCGTCGCCATCTTGCAATAACACACGACGAGAAACACCCTTCATTGTTTCCACATAAATAGGCCAAGCCTCCTGCTTTTGCTTATGGGGAAAAGTTTCTATCGGCAAAGAAAGTACCCAACGAAAAGCCAAAACATCGTCTTGATGCTTTGGTAATACAGCACCTGGCAAGTACACACTTAATGCATTATGCCCAGGCTTAACTTTGTTCCTGACAAACTGATTAATTACCTGTGAGATCTGATATTGAATATAAGAAATAAAATTATCACTATGTATCCAGTAACGATGTTTGGTTTTACCATTTGCCTTATCTGCAATAAGGTAATTATTATGAGCAATATACTGCATGTACATTCGTGTCATTGCTAGTTCAAGTGGAGATAACATTGCTTGAAAAACAACAATTCCATCTAACTGAATTTGCCTTAAAGCATCACCTATCTTGCGCTCAAAAGCGTTTTTCAACACGTCTAACTGATGATCTTTGTATACGATAGACGCTAAATTAAATAGCTTTTGTGTTTCTTCATCAAGATCATCAGCGGCAAGTAGGCCAGAGCGAAGTCGCTCAAGACATAGCAGTCGTTCCTTGTCCAACCAGTACATCGAGATAGCACCAGTTATTGGGTTAGCAACACAAACATTAGGCTTAAATTTTTCAATCCATTGTAAATCGAACAACGACGAAATAATGAATTCAGGTAATTCTCGATCAATAATGGAAATAAAGATATTTGGATTTATCGACCAAACAGCATCAATACTAACTTCCAACTCATTAATATAATTACTCGGCAAATTCTGTAAAACAGCTGCACGTAATTTACAGTTATTAGTAAAAAATTCCTCCAGTCGTATTATCTCAAACGATTTAGCAATCAGTCCATACTTTATAAATTTCTTCCGTTGGCACGCGGTATATTCTGACAACGGTTTATACTTAAACTCATTGGTAATCAATTCATATACTTGGTCAGGAAAAACTGCAAACCAATGAGGCAAAATAGCTTTTTCTCGAATATAGCCATTCGCGTCTTTACGGTAAAAGGCCATAAACACAAACGACATTACCACATAATCCTGTTCTTTATATCGAATGATTGTTAATCTATTTTCATTTAAAAAACGCAACCTATTTCTGATTCTGTCAAATCTCGTAAAGCGATTTACTGGTACTAAGAAGCCATAATCAACTAAACATTCAATATGATTTCCTGAGTAATTTTCAATGCTATTACTAGATATTCGCTTCTTGGCAAAATCTATAAGAACTTTACACATTTCTGGCTGTTTACGAATAGAAAATGAAATGTAGCGAGAGCGTGTTGCATGCGTGGTGTAGTTACGAAATCCCAGTATAACGTCACATAAGGGATTAATATTCCAATCGACCAGTCCCTGTTCAGAATTCATATGTTGCTCCAGCAAACTATAAACCACAAAAAACAAGCTTTCCAAAGTATTGCTTAATGAGACGCCCACCACCTACCAAATGTCTCAGTAGATAAACACGCCACTTCCATCGCCTTGCCTTAATTGACAAACCAGAAACATATGACTCTGCTTGATCTAAGCCATCAAGGATCAAAGCTTCATGTACCCACTTGATAGCCAGGTGCCACATTAACCAATGATATATAGAAAAATTCAACATAGTAAAATGCGCAAGAAGTGCGGTTTGTGCGTCTTTATACGAAACTTTGTAGCCATGGAAACCGATATATCCCTTTGGGGCTATAAACCTAAATATCAACATACGCCCTGGCTCATACGCCACAACTTTATATCGTGTGCCACCATGCCCCCCCTCTGCGCCTACCTGTAATTCGCCAACGCAGGCATCTCTGGGCCACCGCCGCGTTGGCCATAACGATGATCGCTGAGAAAAAAACTCATCTATTAAACTACCTAGTTTCGATTGAACGTTCGGCAAAACTCTTTGATAAACACTCAACACACGTGGCACAACCCTACTCCATGTCAGTCATTGTGATTCGAAAATACACCTTCACCAACCAACACTATCACTTCCCGAATCTCTTGCGTCCGTCACTACTACCAACACTATCGCTTGTATCTTGCTGCTGCTTCGGCTCCAATAATCTTGTTTCCAATCCGCTACCACTACTAGTAGGTGCACGGCTCCGAGCATCATCCACTGACACGCGAAAAAATGCGTGTTTTGACTTCTTTTGGGTGGCACCTCTATTCGCAGTTTCTTCCCATTGTTTTGGTTTCCAAAATCCAAACACAGAGCCACCAAGACTGACATCTGTCGTCTGATTTCGAGAAGAACCTTGAGATATTTGAGAAATATCAATTCCAAGGTCAGCACATAACACCTCTAATTGTTCTCTAAACAAACCCCTTTTTTCCACGAGTTCTTGGTAACTGCCCTGTTCGGCAATTTTTCCATCCTTCAAATATAAAATTTGGTTGGAATCCCCCAGAGTGTACAATCGGTGGGAAATAACCACTGTTGTCACGCCTTGAGATAACTGATCTAGCATGTCTAGAGCGGCGGACTCTGTGCGCGCATCAAGGGCCGTCGCGGGCTCGTCTAGCAGACAGGCTTTGCCGCCGCTAAGAATAGCACGAGCAATAATAACTCGTTGCTTTTCACCACCTGATAGCATGCCCCCACCTTGACCAACGGGGCGTGCTAACTTACTTCCCTGAACAACACCTCCTGCCGCCTCTTCTTCGTCAATCAGCTTAGCTTGCCGCGCAGCAAGCACGACTTCCTCATCAGAGGCATCCAACCTGCCATAACGTATGTTATCGGCAATAGTGCCACTAAACAAAATAGAATCTTGTGAAACAACAGCAAAATAGTGGCGAATAGAGTCCGCAGTGACCTCCTCTATGTTAACGCCATTCAACAATATCTCTCCACTGGTTGGCTTGTAGAGTCTAAGGAGTAACTTCAGTATGGTAGTCTTCCCTGAGCCAGTAGCACCAACTATTGCAAATTTCTGCCCTGGTTCTACAACAAAGCTGAAATCATCTAAAATGAGCTTATTTTCGTACCTAAAACAAACATTTCTAAATTCGATCCGTAAAGGATAAGTTGTGTCAAAATGCCTTACTAGCTGAGCATCATTGACGTCAGATTGCTTCTGAAGATAGGACACAATCTTACTGCCATCCGCTAACGCCGTATGTAAAGCACTCACCGCAGCTGGTATCGTTTCAAGCTTACTATTCAATCGTGTTAAAAAGTACAAGAAAAGGCCCAAGTCAACAATTCTTACTGCCCCTGTTGGAGGATATACAACAAACAAAAAACCACCCAAACCACAGAGCAAACTGTTAGCAAGCGATAAACGCATCCCATTGTAGTCATCCTGGTGGTGCATTTTTCTATACAATTGTTCAGATTTATCCAACGCGCCACCGACACGCTCAAGCTCATAAGATTGATTGCCAAATATTTTCGCAATGTAGTAGTTGTTAATGGCCTCCATAACAGCACCATAACCCTGGTAAGATTGTCTGACGCATTCATTCCTGATTGGAAACGCTTTCGCTTCTCCGTACACGGCAATGCCTGAGAATACCGCCACGATCCCCGCAGGAACCAACCCGATTGGTCCAAACTCAGCCGTCAACAACGCCGCAACCCCGACCTGCTCCATACCAAATGGCACAAGTTCACCATAAAAACTTGGAATACCCTTGTCTACAGACGAGTAGTTTTTAGATAAAGCTTGAGCAAAATGTCCCGTTCTCGACGTTAGATGAGCGTCAAGCGGCAATTTATAGGCCTGATTAACCATGGACTTGGTAAGCATACTCTGAACGTTAGCTCGCACACTGTCGAGCATAAGATTTCTTACCCTGGGTAACACTTGCGCCACCAATAAGCCGACACCAGCAGCGACAACAATTGCTATCTCTTTTGTGGATTCAGGATTCGCAATCTCATGTTCACGATCCAACTTTTCTTTTGCATAACGCACCATCAAGTAAGGGGAAACTACGTTAATCGTCGTAGTCAGCAAATCGATAGCAAAAGCAGCGGCTATTTTAAAACGATTACCTCCCGAATGAATATAAGCAGCGACTGTACTCCCTACATTTCTTAAACTCGGCTCTTGAACCATTTTGGATACTCCCAAATCTCCATATAAAGCTCCAACAGGAAATAAGCCAAGAAAAACACCAAAAGCCATCCCTGCTACCCAATCAGAAGTGATACACAAAAATCGCAGCCCACCATCCCCACCAGAATGCTCAACCACAATCTCCATGTACAATCAGTACATTCGGCATGAAGTGGAGCGTCCATGTAACGAAGGATGCACAACCAAGCGGCTAATGTTATCCGAACGGGTGATAGGTTACATCTAGAGCGGCCTATATGCAAGCAAAAGTAGAAAACTTTATCAAATCAGTTTTATAACGAACATGCAATAGCAAGTTAATTTTCAACATCGGTGGTCTTTTTAGCTACGTATGGTAGAATGGCCCCCTTTACATGGATGCAGTCCAACAATGTTGCGATTTTTCGACTTAAAACAAGCTAAGTCTATCATTCTGCTCGGGGCACCCATCATTCTTGTTAGGCTACTGTACATACTGGTCAACGTTATTGGTATGGTGATGATTGCACAACTTGGACAATTGTCGGTTGCTGCAAGTACGTTGATAGCGGCCTTATTAAACACGCTCATTGTCATAGCAATGTCCCCCTTTTTATCCGTAGGCATTATCGTGAGTCGATATGTGGGTGCTAACACTCCTCTGAAAATAGGTAACGTTATGTGCGCCTCATGGTTTGTAAGTATTCTCATCTCATCTATTGCTATGATATTTTGCTGGAACATTAGCAGCGTATTGGTGTTTTTTAGGCAACCGGAAGTCCTTATCCCCTTAATTCAACCTTATTTTTATATCGCATCTTGGGGCATATTACCCATGTTGCTAATGGCGAATTGCCATCAGTTGTGCTTTGCTGTAAAAAAATCGCAACTCGTTTTATATTTGGGTGTCGCCACGCTAATGCTAACAATACCACTAGGCACTTGTTTAATTTATGGATATCTAGGGGCGCCAAAGTTAGGAATGTTAGGTTGGGCGTATGCCGTCTCCGGCACCAACTGGGTTATGGCCATTGTGGCTATAATGCGTGTTAGTTTGGCACATGATTTTAAAGCATTTCAAATCCTAAAATTCAATCCCCATTTGGTATTAAATGAAATTTTCCATATTTTCAAAATAGGTGGCCCAATAGTCACTCAATTTGCGAGTGAACTTTTAGCTTTTTCATTATTAAATTTAATGGTGGGATGGTTAGGTACCACTACACTCAGCATTCAGCAAATCGTTTTACAAACAACGGCAATTGCACTAATGCTCCCTATGGGTGGTGCACAAGCAAGTTCTATCCTCATCGGTAAAGCAATCGGTGAAAAAAAGAATGAAGAGGTATCAACCATTTGTGTGACTAGTATTATCTTAATGCTTTTGTGCATGTGTCTTATCATTTTCTTATACATTGTTTTTTCTGATAATATCATCAACCTTTATCTAGAGTTACCGAAAACATCACCTCAGTTTAAATTAGCCAAATTGATTTTAATAATCGCAGGTTTTAGTCAAGCAGCTGATGGAATAAGAAATGTTATTATTGGCTGCCTACGTGGTTTACAAGATATGAAATGGCCTATGCTCGTAAATACTATTATGGTTTTCTCTGCGTTGCCTTTCGCATACTTACTCGGCTTTGTTCTAAATAGTGGTCTTGTGGGTATAAATTTGAGCTTTATGATTTGTTTTTTTATTGGTGCAATGTTAATGTCGCGGCGTCTTATAAAAAACTGTCGACTCATACGTTAGAGAAAGGGAATAGTATGTTGAAGCTCACCGTGCATTAGCTCATATACTGAACCATTGATAAAATACGCGTAGGCAAATTTTGGAATTGTCACAATGTCTAATGTGAAAGATGTTATTGTTGAACATGTTTGTTTTTCTATTAAAAATACTGCTGTCAATTTTGATAACTTGTCCATAAAAATTGGCCAATCGAAAGCTGGTGTTGTTGGTGATAATGGCATTGGTAAAACCACCCTGTTTCAGCTTATTAGTGGAATATTGGTACCTCACTCAGGACGCATAAAAGTTAACGGTAGTTTGTCCTATTTCCCACAGAATTATGCTGCAACTGACTCCCAAACAATTACTGACGTACTGGGTGTGCAGCCAATATTGGAAGCAATAAAAAATATTAAAGATGGTAATTTAGAAAGTTCTAATTTTGAACTTGCCGACAACAACTGGGCTATTGAAGATAAAATAAAAGGCATCTTTGCAGAATTAAATTTGGAAGAAATACCTCTTGATTATCCATTCAATCAATTAAGTGGTGGTCAAAAAACAAAGGTCCTTCTTGGAAAAACGTTTCTTTCATTATCGGACTTTATACTTTTGGATGAGCCAACCAATAATCTCGATTTAGCATCTCGCGAAAAGCTATATCATTTCATAGAAAAATCTGATAGGACCATACTCGTTATCAGCCATGACCGTAAATTACTTAACAAGGTCGATGAGGTGATCGAATTAACCACAAAGGGATTGTTCCGATACGGTGGTAACTATGATCACTACGCGTTGCAAAAAGAAATATCAATAAACGCATTGCAGCATGATTTAGAACATACCAAACGCGAGCTTAAAAACGCACAAATTTCTCTACAGCAATCTAAAGAAAAAAAAGAACAAAAAAAAAGTAAGGGCCGTCATGCATTTCTAAGTGGGAAAATTGACAAAGCCACAGCAAATTCTAAACGTGGTCGCAGTGAAAAATTCGATTCGCGATTAGCGACAATGGAAGAACGTTTATTAGAAGATGCAAAAAACGCACTAAATCTATCAAAAGCCAAAATTGAATTTAAAAATGAAATCAATATTAACCTTGAGCATACTTATGTACCTGCCGGAAAAATGGTGTTAGACATAGACGACCTTACTTTTTCATACGATTCAGGCAACAGGTTTCTATTAAAAAATTTCAAACTGCAGATTCGTGGGCCAGAACGCATTGCGTTAACAGGCGACAATGGTGCAGGTAAAACAACCCTGGTGAAACTAATACTTGGACAACTCAAACCGAATAGTGGCGAAATAAAACTCGGGGTTGATTATATTTGTTATTTGGATCAAAACGTAGATTTTCTTCAATCACATCTGTCTCTCGTTGATAATTTTAAGCAACACAATCCATCTCTCTGTCTTTTCGATGCTTATTCTGCCTTAGCGGCATTTAATTTTAGGAATAAAGAAGCTGAAAAAATCACACGGCACCTCAGCGGTGGCGAGAAAATCCGTGCAGGACTCGCTTGCAGTCTAATTGCAAAAACACCACCACAGTTGATTATACTTGATGAACCAACTAACCATTTAGACATTCGCAGTATAGAGCACATAGAATCCATTCTAAATTGTTTTCAAGGAGGGATGCTTGTTATCTCACACGACAGTACTTTTCTCAAAAATATAGGTGTAGATAAATACATTAAGCTGTAATCTCACTGCGAAACAAACGAAAGAACTGAGCTAGTTTCCTCACCGGCTTCAATATCCAACCCCGTAACACAGTTAACCCACGAAGGATTGTAAACAGTATCCAAATACTTTTCACCAAAATCAGCTGAAATAGCAACCACCGTTGAATTTTCTCTTAATTTATCTTGATATTGCTGGATAGCTTTGACAACCGTTCCAGTTGACCCACCAACTAATAAACTATATTTCTCAAGCAATTCGTGACACATTAAAACAGTGTCTCGCTCAGTCACATAAATAACGTCATCAGGTCGATTTAAGGAAGCTAACCAAGGTTCCTCACTGGTACCTATGCCAGGAATTTTTCGAGCATGAGCAACCCCACCATATGTAACGGAACCATAGGGCTCAACAACAATAATCTTCGTTTTTTCTGAATGCTGACGAAAAAATTCTAAACACCCATTGTACGTTCCTGTTGAACCTGTACCAATAAAAATATAATCCACCTTGCTAAAAGCGTTATAAATTTCTGGCGCAGTAGAATCATAATGTGCTCTCGGGTTAGATAAATTTTGATATTGATTCAGCCACACATAATTGGGATTATCTTCTAATAATTTGTTGAGTAATTTTTTCCGTTCCCCTAAATACCCACCATTTTCATCCCTCTTATCAACGATTATCAATTGAGCGTTGTAGGCTTTTATCAGTTTTTTTGGTACATCCAACATATTTGGATCAGATACACAAATAAAAGGGTAACCCCTATTATGACAGACTATGCTTAAGGCAATCCCCAAGTTTCCCGACGACGATTCAATAATAACAGAACTGCTGTTTAATATATCTTGCGATTCCAATTCATCTAGCATCTTGATAGCCGTTTTAATCTTAATAGAACCCGCAACATTCAAACCTTCTAGTTTAAGGTACACTTTTGCTCTAAGAGACAACTCCTGTAATTCAAAAAACATATTTCGAGCTAAAATACTCTCAACGGAGTTTATTATCATCTTTCTATCTCATAAAAAAAATTTTTTATATCAACGAGAAGGCCACGTTTATGTGCAATTTGATAGACGTAATGAGCCATGGCTAAATCTAAAATTCCCATACCCATTGGTGAGTAAATAACGGACTCATCCTTTGGCGGATTTTTCTCATGGAGAATTAACTCTGCAATAGTCGCATTTATAAAATCATCTGTTAAATATTTTTTTTGGGTAAGATGTGGCGACGTATCCGCATTCAAAACATGAATTTTATCATCCACTATGTTGTACGATTGGACGATCAACTCAGGCGAAATATCTCTAAGTGATATGTTTAAAACAATTGGCTTATACAAAAGCCAAGACAAATCATTAAGGTAAGGTTCTGACGCAGTAGTGGCCAACAAAAACAACGCGGATTGCGCAATTATCGAAGATAACTTGCTATGTATTGATATTTGGCACTGATATTTAGATTCAATGTAACTCGCTAGTTTTTCTGAGGAGGTTGCATCGAGGTCATATAGCATGATATGTCTAAAACACCACCCTCTACGGGCAAAACAATCCAGTATGTGCTTTGCTATTAAGCCATTACCAATGATGGCTAAATTCTGACTTTTCTTGTCTTTTATCAAACATTCAGCTCCCAAAACCGCCGACATCGCAGTACGCGTCGCACTGATTATGGAGCCCTCCAAACAAGCATAAGGGTATCCTGTTTCACCATCATTCAAAATTACCACTGAGGATGCCCTGGGAAACCCTCGTTGAACATTTTCAGGGAAACTCGAAATCCATTTGATACCAGAAATATTTTCCTTCAATAAATGCGCAGGTAACGCAATGATTCTATTTCTTGGATTAGTTGGATATCGCAAAAAATAGCTATTCGGGTTGACCGTGCAGCCCAAATGATGTTCCACATACGTCCGCTTAATCACCTCAAACGCTTCGAGATAATTATCGCTAATTATGTCACTTACTACCTTTCCGCCTAAAACAGAGAAACTAAAATCCATAAAAGTTCTCTCTAAAGAATTAATTACCGGCAGTACCATATGCTCCGCAAAACAAACAAAAATCCGCTCACAACTAAAGCAGAGCCGCGCCAAAGGCTAAGGGTACACTAATTCCTCAATTTGGCGCAACACCCACCAGCTAAAATAACCAAACTAAGCATCGTTAGCGCATTAGTCTTATGCGCTAATTACAAGGCACGAAGAGTCCCACATTCAGTCCGTGACTTTCCTACCTAACGGCATAAATCAGACTCAACTTACTAAGTTCACTCATTTTTTATAAAAATTTAACATTTTTTAATGATGCTACCACTTATGAAAAACACGGGAAACTATGATCTAATTTCACATTTATAAAGTGAATAATTACAGATAAAAGCTGCGTATAGCTCATTTAGAAGTGGTGTTTGTTTATTATAAAATGGCATTTTAAAATGTAAAAATCAGCATAATAAAACCCGCGCTTCCCTCCACATCAGTTGACAACACACCTCTACGTTACAAAAACCCTCACGCTAGCCTCTGCATTCCAAACAGAATTAATTCTGGCCATAAAGTATTTAAGGGGGCAAGCACTGCCTGGTCTTTGGATAACTGAATAAGGTGATCGCTCTCCGCATCATACAAGTTTAAAAATGGCGCCTTAAGATCCGTAGAAGATCGCCCCAGCTGAGTTAGGTCAACAACGTTTAACGACGCTGCGCCTCTAAGGAAAAGCTTGTAATTTCACATGATGCGAGTCACAATATGCGAGATTTTCTAAGGCAGAAATATATCGATGAACTATTTTCCAACTGGCTTAGCATTAGGCGCAGCCTTTTGTAATCGCACCCAAGAACTTAAGCGATTACTCCAAAATGTTGAATCCACAAATCCCGTTTTAATTATGTCACCACGGCGTTTTGGGAAAACAAGCTTAGCTATGAATGCCATAAAAAAAATAGGTTATCCCTATTGCCACATTGATTTTTATAAGTCTTTAACTGAAAGTGATATTGAACTATCAATCCTGCGAGGGGTAAGTGAAGTTTTATCGCAAATTGAAACAACACCTAAAAAACTTTTAAATCTTGCCACTGATTTTTTTGCCGATCTTCATGTAAGAGTGGTAATTGAAAAAAAAGGACTATCTATTGAGTTGGGTAAACAAAAGAAAAAGCCGAGTGATTCAATTTTAATAGCCCTGGAAAAATTACATCAATTAGTAAAACTAAAAAATAAAAAAGCGATTTTATTTCTAGATGAATTTCAAACTATAAACGTATTAACGTCGAAGCGTATACAAACCATTTAAATAAAGCAGCTAAAGCTCATTGGAGTGCTAATCTCGATAAAGAAATAATTAGTTGTATCTTATCACTAACAGAAAGACATCCATATTATGTTAATAAACTTTGTTCCTTAATTTGGTTAGAACCAGACATCGATGTTAATGGTGTAGAACGACTTTGGAAAAGTTATGTAATAGAATCACGCTCGTCAATTGAACGTGAACTTTCATTATTAAGTATGAACCAGAGAAAAATATTATTTTTCCTAGCGCAATATGCCCCGCTTATTGATGCGTACCATAAAGAAATGTTAGCTCAAATAAAGTTGTCGTCGAGTAGTCTAGCTAGAGCACTCACCGCGCTGAAGGATAAAGATTATGTATATGAGAGTGGAAAAGGATATGACATATTAGATCCATTAATTAAATCTGTACTTTGTTTATAATTAACTTCATATGAATTAGTCGCATCGTAACAATATTTTTATAGGCGCACTAACATCCCGATAGTAAAAGCTGTGGGACGCCATCTGAATTCACGATCGGAATAACGCATTCCAAACACAACGTTTATCGTATGCAGGCGACTCCACTCATCGGCCAACACCACGAAAAACTGCAATCACACCCAAGCAAAAAGCTCTAATCCGTGACCACCGCTGGCTTAGCATGCTGGAAATCGGCCAGACTAGAACTCCCACAAACCTCGTGTAGCCAATCAACGCAGGTCCAATCCAAGATAGGTGAATCTAGTGAATAATCTCACCACCCTAGCACCTGACCATCGCCGTTGACAAAAAACGTAAAATATTTCCCACAGAACAGTTTAAAATTACATCATTCGCACAAAAAGTAGGCTTCCTGCTGATCAATTCATTGGTTGTGCTCAGAATAATTGTCTGATAGCCTAGAAGACAAGGTTGGTGGAAATAATAATTACAACGAAAACCAACCCGAATAATAAACGCGGTGTGTGGTTTTAGCCGCAAAGAAACGCCCGATGCTATAAATAACAGCCAATCGACGTGACTCACGGCTGAGTCACATCGGGTACCGTTGACACCCCAATGTAAACATTCCCCATTGCGAATCCTGAAAATAGTTGACCTCCCGCCGTTCGAGCAGTAGGATTCCGTCCTTCTGGATGGAAATAGATTTATCAACTGCCAGCCAACAATAATAGCAACGCAAGTTGTTGTACTTCCCACAGTACCAGCGTCGTGGCGCAATGCACTCGGGGAGCTGGGAAAAGGTGTGACGGCAACTGCGGCAAAAAAAACGCTGAATTAGTACTGGGTTGAGCTGTCTGTTACTGCCAGGCACGCGATCAGGCTTGCGTGGGTAACACCCATGGAACCACACTCCGGCTTTGCCACAACAAATACACCGTTCAGGGCGGCAATAATTAAGGTCATCTTTTAATAATACGTATTGCGTTAACGACACTACATCTGCAATAATTCCAAACATGACTGATCCTTTGGTTTTGTGTCTTGGTCGATCAATATTAAAGGTAATCAGTCATTTTTTATACTTTCGTTTCAACTTATTCTAATTTGTTTCTCAGCTAACAGATCAAAATATCGCGGGACAAAATCGATAATTAACAGCTAAATTCTGTGAGACGTTACAACAGACGGATAAAACACAACGAATTTCTCCGTACATATCAGGGGTCTCTATGTTGCGAAAGAAAATAATTTTTTAAATTTGTGACAAATGGAACAGTATACCACCTATTACCATCTACATCTTAGACGCCCGCTTGAGATCATAGCCTATAAACTTAGATTTTGAATATTTCTTAGTTTCAGATAGATTAAAAGATTCTAACTTGATTCATTACGTCACTCTGTATATAGGCTGAATGTTCCCTAAAATAATGGAAGGGACTCGCATCAACAAGAATATTTCGCATATTGCGACCCGTACAATATAAAAAGGAAGCAGGGGATTGTTGACGATCATAAAGACGGTAACGTCTATATGATCGAATATTTTTTTCATAAAAAATTATCGGCCACACCAAATTTAATATCCTCTGAATAAACATTGCGAGCATCTTTGTAAAAAGACATGTCTTTGGCATACCAGGTAAATTTTATATCGTTAGTTAGTACGTCGCTCACGCGGCAACCGTAGTTTTGGGGTCGCACAAAATCATAAAAGAATCCTACAAACTGTCAGAGAAGCACAACATTCAATTCATAACTTGCTCTAAAAGAGTTAGATGAATTCTACTAAGGTTTTGGTGCTAATGACAGATTATTAGTTTGACATAAGGTTTCAATGTGTTTGGTATCAAGAAGTTCGCTTAATGTAATCATAAATACTTTATTCACATGAGTAACGCAGTATTGACTATCCCCCATGTGGCAATATTTTTTTATAAAATTCAAAAATAATTCTTGCTTTTCTGGGGTAAACGCTTGTTCTTTACTTTTCGATGAGACTGACTCAGGAGAGGGATCGAACTCCATATTGGTGTAAAAATTAAGAAGCTCTGTTACTGAAGGTAATTGTTTATATCTGCCAGTATTGGGATCAATTTTATCAAAATTAATATCACCCAAAGACACCTGCGTAATGCTTGGCATAGAAGTAATATCAAGTTCTAAACTGGTGCTAGACTTTAGTAACGATGCATACTGGCGCAGTGCTAGTTCAAATAATTCGGCGGTAGTGTAAACATCCGTGTGGGCATGTAAACTTTCTTTTTTACTTTTCATCAATGGATAAGTAAAATCCTCCAAATCAGCATGCAAAGCAGTTTTTGTTGTTGATAATCTTGGATCAGCAGATTGCAGTATGACACATAATACGCCCTTTCTTTTTAACCCAAATAACAATTTAGTGAAAATATGCTTGTCAAGTGGCATACTGGGATGCTCCCACTGTCTGGCAGTATAATACAACGAATGAGAGCATAAGACTAAATCAGATGGCGGTAATTGGTAAGAAGGATCTTGTAGCGAGAACAGTGTTGGCAGCTTATCCCTTAGTGTAATAGGCTTTCCTTCTCGTTGATAACGTTGAACTCGACTATGGTAGGCACGAAGACTCTCCTCTTCTGGTTCGCAAACACTCATTAACAGTTTCATCCCTGTACTCAAAAGCGATTGTAGAATCCATCTTCCATTACTCCCACCTATATCTGTGACGCAATACGGATTTTCCCACGAACGATAATCATCGAAATGAGCATGGTCACGTAACATACGTAGCATAGTTGGATTGTCATTTTCCTTTATCTGACTCAAGACCTGCGTTGCGCCTTTTCTTAATTGTAGTTGATGCTTAAGATCAAAACTATTAGTAGAAGATGAATTGGCTCGCAGTTGCGTTTGTCTCAATAAAAATAATTGACCTGTAACCATAAAAAAATGATGCCGTAGACTGATAAGGCTAGCTTGATATCTTGATGATTGATTGGTTAACATTTTAGTTCCTCATTAATTAAATTTCTATAAAATTTACCGAGATTTTACTGCTGGGGCTTGTGAAGAGTACTGTTCTCTTTCTTCTTTTACACGACCTATCTTTTCTAGGTTTCCACATAACAGCTGTTGTTGACTATCTGGCATCAGTCTCGTACCAGAGAACGTGGTTAAAGTTGAGTAACTACGGCATCCGGAAGAAAATGGATGAGGTGGGCCCTTTCTATGAAGGCGATTAATTCTTGCCTGATAATGCGTTACCATATCGGTATTTCCTAGTTGTGTTTCCAGGCTCACTAAATTGGTTAACACAGGTAAAAAACGCGGATGATCATAACCATAGTGCTCTCTTTGAATGGAAAGAGAACGTTCAAAATAACAACGCGCTTTGCTGTATTCTTTCATACTTTCAAAGACGGATCCAATGTTTCCTAAAACAGTCGCTGTTTCTATTTTTTCTTTACCGTAAGTTTTTTCTTGCATTTCCAAAACTTGTTCGTAGCATGTTTTTGCTTTTTGTAATTCTCCCAATTTCATAAAGGCATTACCCAAATTACCCATGTACGATGCTGTCTTTATGTGCTGTCTGCCGTGAAGGTTCTCCATAATATTCAAGGCTTCTTTTAGATACATTTCAGCCTGGTGATACTCACCCAACTCTAGCAATGCAGTACCCAAGCTATCCAAAATAGATGCCGTCTCATTGTTAATCCATACAGCATTATCTTTCTGCATTAGCAGGGCCCTTTGTAAATAAACTCTCGCTTGCTCCGATTCGCCTAAATTCTTTAGTAAATTACCTAGACGATGCACCGTATCTATAATTTTAGGGTTACCTTTTTGATAAAATTGTTCCTCTATTGCTAAAGCCTTTTTCAAATTCGCTAATTCTAAATCACTCTCTCCCAATTTTCTAAATAGAAGAGCCATATTTTTGTAAGTGTGCGCCAACATTATATTATCTTTTCCATGGAAATTTATTTGTATAGATAGAGTTTGTTCGTAATAAATTTTAGCTTGACTAAGTTCCCCCAATTTCATGTGTATATTAGCTAAATTCGCTATGGTAGAGGCGGTTTCTATGTGTCCTTTGTGGTAAAATTCCTCCTGGATAACCAATGCTTTTTCGTAGTGTTCTTTTGCTTGCTTAGGTTCATCCAACTCGCTGAGTGCAATACCTAGATCAACTAGTGTGCGTGCTGTTTCTATATGTCCTTTACCGTAAAAATTTTTCCTAATTAGCAAGGTCCGTTCATGATAGATTTTTGCTTGATTAGGATTACCCAAGATTAGTAAAATTGTGCCCAAGCCATTTAGAATGGATGCTGTTTCAAGGTGATTTTTTCCATAGATTTTTTCGGTAATTGTTAGTGCGTTTTCTAGATAAATTTTGGCACGGTCAAACTGACCAATTTCTCTCAATACATTAGCTAGGGTAGTTAATATTGGGGCCACCAATGTGATTTGATCACTTTTTTCTGTAATAGATAAAGCTCGTTCTAAAAAATCGCGTGCATGATAAAATTCTCCTAATTCTCTACATACGTTGCCCAAATTATTTAATATCTGGGCTATTGTAAAATTTTCTTTGCCATAATGTTTTTCTTGGATAGTCATAGCCTTCAAGTAGCAATCTCTTGCTTGATGGAGCTCTCCTAAAACTGTCATCACATTACCTATGTTCGCTATAGTAACACCTGTATCAGTATGAAAGTCGTCATGAAATTTTTCTTGGATTATCAATTGTTTTTTATAAAAAATTATCGCTTTTTTGAATTCCCCAATGTAAAAGCTAATGTTTCCGAGACAAGCGTATAAATGGCTAGCATCCTTGCTAATGGGTAAATTCATTTTGGCCCACCAAATTTCGATATGGTTTATTGCGGTTTCCCCATTAAGAAACCATGCTGCGTGCTGATGAGGTTTTTTCTTAATATTATCCATATCATGAAACTTCTCATAGAATATTCTACCTAATCTATTAAGATGCGATCCACTTTTATCAGGAACTTTGCCTACTTCATAACGTAAAATATCTTGCATTAACTGATGGATATTAATTATCCCTAGTGAGGGTTCAACTTGAACTAATGAATACGTCCGTAAAGCTCGAATATATTTGTCTACTTGCAAAGGTGCAGGCTTAGTAGGTTGTTTGCCCTCTTCTAGTTGTAACACCAGCCCCTGTAACAGCTCAACTGGGATAGCTTGATGATGCAAGTAAGCACAATGCTCTAATAACTGTAAAGCACCGGGTTCCTTCTCTTGTAATGCAATAAAGTTAATATTGAATGTTGTCCATATAGGCTGTGGTTTACCATCTGCGTCACAGTATTCTACCCCACGTGGCCAACCTTCTTCTGCCATTTCTAACAACATTTCAGCTTGGTATTGGTGATACAACGCCAGATAATGGGCAACACTGCAATTTGTAGCTTTAATGTATGCTGCTGCTTGCATCAATGCTAAAGGTAAGTATCCCAGCAATTCAACTAAATTTGTTACCTCCTCTGTTACTTCAGAGTATCGACATACTTGAATGACTAATTGCTCAGCCTCTCTCGCACTCATCACATCGATAGCGATTGAAGAACCTAAACTCCAGTGGGCATTACGTGAAGTGACAACTATCTGATAGTGTCCCTTGCTAGGTAATAATTCTGCAATTTGTTTTTCCTCGGAGACATTGTCATAAACCAGAAAGCCTCCTTCAAATGCCTCTAACCACTCTCTGACAATAATGGCTCGCTCGATTAACGATTGTTTGTCATCCAAAGGAATGCCAAACTCTTCTGCAAACTGCATATAAGACATTTGTAATTGCTCAGCACTACTAGCACGGAACCACGCTTTTAGAGGATATGAACTTCGCTGCCCAAAGGTCTCAGCATGTGCCAAAGCATAACTTGCTAACTGTGTTTTACCTACACCACCTAAACCATATAAAACGACAATAGTTGAACCTACCTTAAACGAGCGGTCGTGTAACCGTTCAGCCAACTGTCCAAAGTAGCTTGAACGCGGAACAAAACTAGCGTACAACTCTGGAAGTTGATAACACCAGGATTTAGCTTTCAATGCCGATTGATGAGTCAATTGACTATATGGCGCGTCTTGACCCATTTGCAAATGCAAACTAACCGCTGTAGATGGTTTGTTAAAGTGGCCTTCATTAGCATTAAGTGGTTTAACTTGCTGACTTTGTTCCATAAAAAGCATCGTGTTATGTAACCACTGTTGTTTAACTGTAGCAGCTTCTGATGTACAGCTTTCATAATAGCGCTGCACAACTTCATCAGATAGGCGATGAAAATGTGTCGACAGCGGTGATGTAACTTTCGCGCTGTCAATTAAAGAACAAAGACGGCCTCCACCATCTTCTGCTTCTGAATTTGTCATGGCTTTTGTAATATCTAGCTTGGAAGTGCCACTAAAATGGTGGTAAGCGTATTTTACCAACTCACACAACATCATTAGATAACTAGTGTTTGGTTGTTGGAATGACTCAATCACCGTATGCTGAGGATAATTACTGGGGAAAACCAAAGCAACATCGTCACCGGTCAACTGCAGTGGCATTACTCCATCTGTCTGGCCTGATTTAGCACAACGCACCTTGCGTTCACTGATCATACGCATTTCATAACGAATTGCCGATTGAAAATATTCATCCCCTACCATTTTGGTATTCAGAGAGCGTGTGCCAATGGGAAAAACTAAATCTGCACGATCCAACTCTCTCATCATGTATTCGATGCTACTAGGACCAAAGCGGCTATGCATGATATCTAAACGAGGGTCAAAACCCAATTGATACAAATCCATCGCAAAACGTACTAAAAAAGGCTGTGTCCACCATTCCCATGGGTATAGGTTTTCTAAACACCAGGCATAACTAATAAATACAGTTGGATGCAATTCTGAGTGCCGAAGTTGAAATAAGGATGAGCTGCGATAGGCTTGGAGCACATGTTTCCTTAATTCGCCAAGAAAACGCTGATGTGCTGTTCGTGTTTCCACAACATCATGTAGCATCGTCTGTTCGATGTAGGGCTTAAACTCCTTTAATTGTTGTTGTTTACCTACAACTAGCTGTGCAGTAGAAAAGAATCTCTTTTCCGGCACAGTGGTAGATTGATGAAAAAAAGATAGTGCCCCCCTTGAATAGCCAGGCCATTGACGAAACAAAATATCGGTTCTCATGCCCGTTACCCTTACCGCATTTTTAATAATCCGTTACTACACTGACTGGCAGTATAGAAAATAATAAAAAATTTACATTAACAATAGTCATACTTAATAACTTTTCATAACCAATGTCAAGCATTGCCAAATATAATTGTTGATTAATTCTATTTTCCGTAAATTTACGGATAACAAAATTAAAGGATTTAATTAATATTCACCGTGTCAATTAAATTAAAGAGGAGTTAAGAGTAATGGACGGTTGATTGATAATAATTTAAGAGAATAGCGACCGTTCATTATTCGATTACTTAAAAAAAGGTTGTTGTATGGAAAAAACTAATAAATTCTTTTTTGACATTATGCTTTATATATTTTCTTGCGCCATATTTATTTTTATAACAAGGCCAATTTATTTATATCGCATTATTTTTCAAACAGATTCTTTTGTTAAAAAATTCCACTATGGGCTGTCCGCTTGGGACAAAAAAAGGAATATTGCAAGTGAGTAATATAAAAAGTCTGACACCACAAATGATTAATTATTCAGATGATTTTTCAGATTCTGGGCATATTGCTTGGGAACCTTATTTAATGTATTTTCACCCTAAACGGTATTGTTCACCTACAGTAAATACTGACTCATGTGGTTTTCGTTATTCTGAGTTCAGCGGAAAAAAATATTCTGTAATAGATAAAAAACCAAATAAAAGTTTTTCACTACTCGCAGGAAGTTCGACAGTATTTGGTATTGGCGCCACATCAGACGAACATACACTTTCCTCAAGATTATCTTTGCATGATAAAAATCACAGGGAATGGCTTAATTTTGGTGGAAGGAGCTTTAACTCAGCGCAAGAGCTTATACTACTAACAATGTACGCTCATCATCTAGAACATGTTGATGAAATTATTCTTTTCAGTGGATTCAATAATCTTGGTCTTGCAAGACTTCCTGAAGGATTACGATTGGAACATGGTGCCTTCTTTAGTTGTAATGCTTTTTTCGATGCCATGTGCAAAAATAATAAGAACTCATTTGTGAAAAAATATCGCCACGAAAAGAAAGTAGGTATTCCTCCAAGCATTGAAGAACAAATTAGCATTGCAGCACATCTAACATTACGGCACCTAGCCTTATGGAAGATGTTTGCTAAATCTCGTGACGCCAAATTGACATTTGTATTACAGCCGCTAGCCAATTGGGTTCGTCCAGAAGGAACAAAAGAGGAAGTGCTTATATTTGAAGAACTAGAGAGACAAGGTGGTTTTTCTCAAATATACGGTGATATATTAAAGCCAGAGGTTTGCTTTGAATATGCAAAAATCCTTAAACAAGGCGCTGAACAGTTAAATATTAAGTTTGTCAATATCTCACCCATCGTTGCTGATTCTGTTCAAAGTGAAGATTGGGTGTTCGTTGATAGAATACATTTTACCGATTACGGCTATGATTTAGTCGCCAAGATCTTGTTAGGAATTTAAAAGTTAAATATATTATGAAAAGAAAATATTCAATTCTAGTTAATAAATTCGGTGGTTCTTGTCTAGATCACTATAATGCACTGACTAAAATAGCCAATGCCATAGCAAGCAAGCAATCAGAATGGATTAGACAATGTATAGTCGTGTCTGCTTTTAAAGGTGCCACTGAACATCTTATCTCTAGCACCGAAAATATCATTGGCAATAACAAATTTAAAACACAGATTATACGTGAAAAAGATCGTCTGCTTTCTACGGGAGAATTGATATCAGCATCCCTACTAACAATAGCTTTGTTGGGGAAAGGAATAAAGGCAAAATCCTTTTCCGCCAGGCAACTTGGCATAAAAACACAAGGTCCACATGGAAATTCTAACATCACAAGCGTAGACAACATTATGCTTCTCAATGATTTTATTGGAAATAATGGTGTACCTGTAGTAACTGGATTTCAAGGAATTAACGAAGCAAATGACGTAACAACTTTAGGTAGAAACTCATCAGATTACAGTGCTGTTGTTATTGCTCATCATATTAATGCAGATTCTTGCAATTTGTATAAAGATGTAGAAGGACTCTATACAGGGGACCCGCGACTTACATCCAATGTAAATAAAATAAATGAACTACCCGTAAATCATCCCTTACTCTGGACATTAGGGGAAAAAGGAATTTTATGCAAGAAAGCATTGGCCTATCTTAACGAAAATTATATTAAAACAAATATCCTAGGTATAAATAATGATACCGGAACTACATTGTTACCAAAAGATCCACAGTTATCAGCATAAAAAACGAGGGATGTTAAATGAATAAAATTATTAGTCTAATAAGGAGACTATTTAAGTTGAGAAAAAAAAGAGAGGATAGCTCTATCTATCCTATGTTTTAAATGAAGTGGCATAATTACAAAGTGAACCCTATCATGTGGCGTAAATTGTTTCAAAAAACCTTGCTTGAGGAACAAAAGAACACAACAGAAATAATTCATACGTTTATTTATTCTGTTTATAAAGAAGCTGCAGATTGTACGCTAGAAGAAATAATGCTAAAGATAAATTCTTGGAAAGAAAATGAAACAAAAAATTATATTAAGTTAATAGAAAACTCACCAAACCAAGAAATTGAAGAATTCATTCTTATTAATAGCACACCTATGGCGAGTAGATTAGGTGCCTGGTTGCAAGGCTTTAACATGCCTGGACATTTCGAGGATATTATACAGTTAAACGCCATGTCATTATATGCATCAGATGTATTCGCTGGAAAACCAGGAGCATCACGCTATGATACGTACAGAACTTTATTGCAATATTATAATTTATCAGAAATTTCATGCCAACTTAGCATGATTTCATACAAAACAGAAATAGATGATAAAGCTTTTTGTTTTCCGAGTATCATATCCGTTATGAGTAAAAGACCTGATCTATACAGCGTTGAGCTCATAGTCTTAAATTTAATTTTTAGAACGATAGGAACATTGCCTTGCTGGGGAAGCATTTATTTTAAAAGAGGAAATATAATTAAGTGGCAAAGGCTTGATTTAAGTAAATCAGAGACTGGCACCGATAATCATATAATAAATATTTCCCAAACAATGCTTAACACTCTATGTTTAAATAATAAAGAGTTCTCTGATAGAGCAAATAAAGCTGCCGTATGGATATTTCATGCGATAGCAATATGGAGTCAAGATATTTTTACAATATCAAAAAACATGAATGACCCAACTACAGCCATGAAAAGACTTGTTATTAGCATGGTAAAAGAGGGCATTCATTATCACCATAAATTTAAATTAAACGGCAAATCACTGTCAAAATGTCTAGAGAAGGCCCAAAGTAATCCCACCCTTTTTCTTAATGAATTGGCTAGCAGCAAGCTGATAGTACCTGGGTCACCAGAGAATAGCTTGTTTATAAATAATTTGATTTCACCGCAAGGAAAAATGTTCAGGATATTCTCAAAAAAAGACATTAAGATAATATCTAAATGGATCTTGTCACTTGAAAATAAAAAAATCAGGAGGACAACCTGTTTGCTTCATGAAACTGACAATGATGTTTTGCCAATGTGTGAAAACATGGAGATTACATTAGAGTTTAAACAGCATTACCCAAAAGATTTTAGAGAAGCTTATTATTTATTACATCAAGAAGATTGCTCAGGCACATTAGATAATTACTCAAAAATGCTTATTACCAAACGGTTAAGCCAAGCTAAATACTCTTTACTAAAAAATAAAATACCGCTCCCTCAAAGATGGCATCCTGACATATTGACGGAGTGGATATCAGAACAACATAAGCGTAGCAATGAGCAATACCAAAGAAATATTAATTCTCCATTACCCTCACGTGATGTTCTAATAAGCTCAACACTCCAGCTTGCGCCTCTTATACTTATTGATGGCGCTTGGCTTAGAAAATTCATGGATTATCAGCTGGCTTCATCTGATGTGGGATATTTATTATTCAATACTTTTTGGGACGAGTTAGGTAATGGTAATATTAATCTTAATCATCCTAAAATTTATCGTGATTTGCTGATGGAAATGGGTATACGCCTACCAGAGACACGTTCTACAGAGTTTGCATATCACGATACTTTACATTATTCATCTTTTAAGTTACCTGTCTATTGGTTATGCATAGGGAGATACCCAATCACCTATATGCCAGAAATTTTAGGAATGAATTTAGCGATGGAATTATCGGGTGTCGGAGGAAGTTACATGGCTTCTCAAAATGCTTTGAAGCATTATGGCTACTCTGATCAATTTGTTAAGTTACACAATACTATCGACAATGTCGCCACAGGTCATTCAGCATGGGCTGCAACAGCGATAGATAATTATATGCAACAATATTTGAACTTAGATACTCAAGCTATAGATATTCAATGGTATCGAATTAAATTAGGCTTTGAATCACTTAACCCAAAATATAATAATAAATTTGGATGGCACAAAATTGGTGATTTATTTCATTTATACAGAGATCCTTTTAATCGGAGAGTTATTACATGAAATCAACAAAAAATCATATATCGCCTTATGTTCTTGGTATTTCAGCATATTATCATGATAGCTCAGCAGTTCTTGTTAAAGGCAGTAAAATTCTAGCAGCTGTTCAAGAAGAAAGATTTTCAAGGAAAAAAAATGATAGCTCTTTTCCTAAAAGATCAATTGAATATTGTTTAGCTAGAGAAAATATCAAGTTTAATGATTTAGAAAAGGTAGTTTACTATGAAAATTCCGCGGAAAAGTTTAATCGCTTTTTTTCATCATACTCAAGTGCAGGCTTCAAGAGCTTTTTTTCTTTTTGTAAAGTATTTCCTACATGGATAAAATGGAAACGCAATGTCTTAGCCACTTTAAAACAAGATTTGCTTAATATGCAGCTAGGAGAGCTACCAGCACTTATCGCATCAAGCCATCATTATTCACATGCTGCCTCTGCCTTTTATCCTTCTCCATTTAACAAAGCGGCTATTCTATGTATTGACAGTGTAGGTGAATGGCATACAACAACCATATGGAAAGGTGATGGATCCTCTATTGAACTTGTTAAGTCAATATCTTATCCACACTCGCTAGGATTACTATATTCTGCATTTACCTATTATTGTGGCTTTAAAGTAGACTCTGGAGAATATAAACTAATGGGGCTTGCCCCATATGGTAAACCAAATTTTGTTGATTTAATAAAAAAGCACCTGGTTAATATTCGTGATGATGGTTCATTCTCTTTGAACATGAAGTATTTTGAGTTTCATTGTGGTCGCAAGATGATAAACAAAAAATTTGAACGGCTGTTTGGCAGTCCCGTTAGAAAACCAGAAAGTGAAATCACACAAAAATACTGTGATATAGCTGCCTCTATTCAGAAAGTTACAGAAGAAATTGTGATTAATCTTGCAAAAGTCGCTAAAGAGAATACTGGTTGCGACAATCTTTGCATGGCTGGTGGTGTTGCATTAAATTGTGTGGCCAATGGAGTACTAGACAGAGCCAATATATTTGAGAGTCTGTGGATACAGCCTGCGGCTGGTGACTCAGGTGGTGCTTTAGGTGCCGCTCTAGCAGAATCTATAAAATTAGCTAGGGAAATAACCAATCATAAGACTCAAGACACAATGGAAGGATCTTTATTAGGCCCAGAATTTAGTGATAAAGAGATATCTGATTTCTTAAATGCACATAATTACCCTTATCACGAATATAAGGAAGAATGTTTATATGAAAAAGTTTCACAACACCTTAGACAGGGAGAGATAGTAGGATGGTTTCAAGGTAGAATGGAATTTGGACCAAGAGCTCTGGGTTCTCGTTCTATCTTAGGCGATCCCAGAAATACTAACATGCAATCTATTATGAACTTAAAAATTAAATTTAGAGAATCTTTTAGGCCCTTTGCACCCGCCGTCCTCTATGAGGATGTGGATCAATATTTCGAAATAAACAAAGAAAGCCCTTATATGCTTATGATAGCCAACGTAAAAAATAACTCACTAAAAAATCATGGGACGCCAAGTATCGGCTGCATCAATCAGATCAGATCAAGCCTACCAGCCATAACACATGTCGACTATAGCGCGAGAGTACAAACTGTTACAGAGAATTCAAACTTAAAATTTTATAATTTATTAAAAAAATTCAAAGAAAAAACAGGTTGTCCAGTTTTGGTAAATACATCATTTAATGTCCGAGGTGAACCAATAGTTTGTAGTCCAGAAGACGCTTATCGATGTTTCATGGCAACAAATATGGATGTACTCGTTCTTGGAAGAAATGTATTGAAAAAAACAAAGCAACCTAATGTAAAATATACTGCTAGTGCTTTATCGCCTAGCCAATTTGACTGATCAACTATATAAGTCATTAATGTATATCAGTCACCAAATTATACAAGCCTATATGGTTTATATGCTAACTAGCTCCAGTATCGGCCCTACTAATCTTGTGATAATAAGAGAAGCTATTGATCATGGTAAAACTGCTGGTTTATTTATAGGTTTAGGCGTAATGACAGGAGCTATGATCTGGGGTGTATTAGCATCATTACAGTTGCTCTTAATAAGTGATTCATCTTTAATGATGGCTATCGTTAAGGCATTGGGATCAGTTTATTTATTATGGCTAATTTATAAAGTGTGTGTGTCCAAATTACCCCAGATTAACCATAACCCAATCAATAATAGTAAGTCTCCCGTTCGTACCTATTTGTCTGGCATTATGATTCACTTAACTAATCCTAAAGCGGTAGTAACTTGGGTAATTGTAACGACAATCGGGTTAGAGTCTTCCCTCTCTTCCCAAAATATTATTATCCTACTCGCTGGGTGTTTTCTAATTGGTACTTGCATCTGTTCTGCATATGCTTTACTTTTTTCTCTAAAATTTATAAAAAACATCTATTATCGCTTCTTCTTGCTAGTTAAAAGCATTACTGTAGCACTTTTACTAAATACCTTATTTGGATTTTTCTTACATTAATTATAACTATCTCGGACTGTTAGCCATGCGAAAAGTGGGAGCACCTAAAATCTCCCTAATCATAGCATCCTCAGTTAAATCTATTGCTCTCTGGCCGAAGTTATTTCTCAATTCCGTATTAGCACCTCGTTTCAACAGAAGCTCCACTGTTCCAACTTGCGCTTGCATAGCAGCCAGCATCAAAGGTGTAAAGTTTTCATTATTTTGCATATCTACGTCATAATCTTCTTTTTCCCATAGCACAGCCAGTAGATGTACCTGCCCTTCACGTATCACAGTATGAAGCACACTGTCACCAGCTTGATTGCGATGTTTATAATCTGCACCCTTTAACAGTAGAAATCTAAATATAGGCTCGTGCCCGCGTTTAGCCGCATAAAACAAAGGGGTATCACCATTAAAATCTTCAATATTAACCCCTGTGTTTTTTCCTACTTCAGGTATCATTTTTGCTTTTCTTGAAAAAGAGAAAAAACTTAAACAATCATTTATAGTGAAGCTGTTGAAGCAGTGAAACTGTAAAGCTGGCAAGTCCCCTGTTTTTATTGCTTCTATAATTTGCCAATCCGATAACCAATTTTCAAATTCACTATGCATTGAACTTAACAGAGCCCAAACCTCCGGCGAATTGTCCGGATTGACTCTCATTCGAATTCGACCATGTTTCATCCTGACGATATCTAACATATTTCTAGGCTTTTCCCAAGACCTCGGTTCCGTTACTTCGTGCCAATTGGCACCATAACTCAATAGGCAATTAATTGCCTCGCGATTTAAATTTGCAGCGGCGCGTAATAGTGCCGTATAACCTTTATTATCTCTATCATTTAGAGATGCGCCCAATTCTAATAAACGTCGCACACCATAGGCCATAGATTCTGTTGCTATAATCAGCGGTGTTTCTCCTGCGTCGTTTTTTACTGATAATGGTAAACCTAACCTATGTAAGAATACAATCATATCAGTCCAACCATGCTTTGATGCAAGCAGTAGCGCGTTATTGCCTTCTCTATCTGTTTCTAATAATGAACTTCCTAGACTAAGTAATAATTCTAATATTTCAACATGACCATGCGCGGCAGCCTGTAATAAGAGTGTACGACCCAATATATCTCGTCTCGTAAATGGAGCACCAAGATCATACAACCATTTAACTATTTTAGTTTGATTTTTATTAACCGCTGTTCTCAACATCATCCATACTCTATCGCAAGTAAATTTTTTTATGTGGCAAACTACTTGTTTATTATTTTGGCCAGTCATTTTTTGGTTTAGTTTATCTAATGCATAGTTAAGTGCAATATACATATTCTCAAAATCTAATCTTTCTTCCTGTTTAGGATCGCGCGAGGCAATGGTCAAAATATTCATGGCTTCTAGTAAGCACTCTTCCGCATCTATAAGCTTTTCCATGATCAGATGCATCTCAAAAAAATCAATATAAAAAATAAATGCGTGCTGGCATTGGGCACGTTTTGTTTCAGATACAGAAGCATGTTCGTAATAAGATTCGAGATCTAGGTTCGAAATATAAGTATGTAGTCGTTGATAATTAATCGCTATTGTTATTAAATAATTTTTATTGTCATCTGTTATAGATTTTATTAACAAATACTTTTCGTGGAGTAATTTCTGCAACACACCAATAAAATGCTTTTCTTCTGCGTTTTTCACATTAACAAAATTAATAATGGTCAGCTCAAACAAAAATTCTGCGATCAATGGATGGATTATGAGAAAATCTGAATTCGCATTATAGTCAATAAGATGACTTTGACTTAGTATATCAATTTCTCTTGTGAGTCTATTATTTATTGAACTGTACATTTCATCTTCTGTGCTGTAAAACTTATTTACCGCATTGATTCGCAAGTTGATATGAATCGCAAGAGCTCTTGCTAAGTGATAAGCGCTTAGCAGCGCAAGTAAGCAATGCGGGCCTAGCAAAGGCAATACTTCTGACCATGATCGCGCTGTTATACACATAGGGGTGAAAACAAATACGCCCATAAGCGAATAAAACTTAATAAATTCTATATAGTTTTTGGCGGCTTCGATATTAGTCATAATATCACTTTTTTTCCTACTATAAATAGCAATGGGAGTTTTTATTGCCCATTCTGTAAGTAGATCCTTAGGAATATGTGCCGGATTTAGAAGACTAATTGATTTTAAGAGGTAGATAATATTTGGATGATTGTGCAATATAGTTTGGAACATCACTTGAAAAGTTATCCATACCGGATAATGATCGTGTGCGAGTCCTGCGGGCATAGTATTGCTGACCAATAGTTTTTGTTTGTTTTTTTCGTACAAGCTTAAATAATCTTGTATTGATAAGTGATGCACTTTGATGTACGCACAAGCTTGACTCATCGCTAACGGTAAACAGCCCATAGCTTGACTGAGTTCATTGATTTGTTCGCTGTTCTCGTCTCTTCCTGCAATGTTGCTCATAAGTTGCTGACATTCAGTCAGACTCATGGTGGAAACATTCACTAAATTTGGCCAATCACTGCGCCTTGTCGTCACCAAAACAGTATGCTTACCCGTTTTAGGTAAAAATAATTCTAAATCGGCCAAGACGCATTGCACATTATCATACACTAGCAGCGTGTGCCCTGCCTCAGTCAACCAATCGACCACTGACGCTATGACAACAGACTTATCCTGAAGTGGTCTCCATGAAGTTTCAAACAAACCTAATTTTTCTGCCAATACTCGGTATTGATTTAACAAGTCCTCTAGCGATGCTGCGTTAAAATAGCCAGAAAATTTGTAAAAATCACTGTACGCCTGAAAATAATAACGCACTAAGTGCGTTTTCCCAGTTCCTCCCATGCCAGAAAGAACGATAAGTCGACATGGCAATGGTATGTCGTCAGAGCTTGCTAATTTTTGTTCTATTTCTATCATTAAATCTTTGCGAGGAACAAAATAATGATTCACTGGTGGTGCTTGGAAGACTCCAAGTGCACTAGGCTTCATCGCATTTGTAGAGGAAGTATCGGCAGTAGCCTTCAATATCACTGAGTGGATAAGTACCTGATTCATTAGCTCCCAATGACTATCAAATGTTTTCAAAGGGATCCCCGCGTGTTTGTATATCGCATCGATAAGACGTTTGAGTTGGCCGATGTACACATTGTTAAATCCTAAAAAAGCTCCTGCGTTAAATTCATAGACGGTAGGATGATATTTTTTTTCCTTGAACATCCAATTAAATACCGTTTCTGTATTTCCACTGATAAGAATCGGTAGTAAGGGTGTGTTAGCTTGCTGACACGCAGGTTGATGCCGTTGCCAGATTTCCATCAGTTCATACCGTACAAAATACTCGTGACGATCCGCTTTCTGGTGCGTTCCCTTATAGCCTAAAGTTTCTGTACCTACCATGAGCAACACATCGCTGCTCTTCACGCAATGTGTCATAAAATCAATTGGATTTCTCCCCGGCACGCTATGCATGTCGTCTAAAATGACATGCAAACCAGCCGTGTGTAAATCATCTCTCAGGCGAAAAATGAAAGTCTGAGTCCAGCGTTCAAAGCTGTCGACGTTTTCAAATGGATGCGCGTAACTTATGAAAATTTGCAGCGGCTTTGATTTCAACTCTGGGCGTTGGCGACTGGCCTGCTCACTGAGGCTACGTAAACATTCATTGAGTCTTAGACGCACCTGAGTATGGGGTAGATCGTGGAAAACAGCTTGCGCCTCGACCAATTGCTTACTGTTACATGCTCGTTCATCCTGGTTTTCGCCAGCTCGCCGCTTCGCGGCTATAAACCAATTCCTATCCTCTGGCATAAGCGGCAATGTGGGTAATAATGTATTCGCATAATGACCTATTTTCCCACTAACGTTAGTCAATCTACGTAAACTGGAGGATGGCCTAGCAACTAAAGGGGCTCGCCCAACTGTGAACCAGGCTTCTAAAATTCTCATTCTCATCATATGTTTTTTCATCTCACCTAACTGACAAATACAACTGATTGTTGTGCTGAGTAAAGCATTACTGTAACGCTTTTACTGAACACCTTATTTTGTTTTTCCCTATTACATTAATGATGGTTACCTTGCGCTATTAGTCATACGAAAAGCGGGAGGGATTAAAGCTTCCTTAATCATAGCGTCTTCAGTTAAATCTATTGCTCTCTGACCAAACTTATTTCTTAATTCAGTATTGGCGCCTCGTTGCAATAGATTTTTCACTGTTTCAACTTGCTTTTGTATAACAGCTAACATTAAAGGCGTAACGCTGTCATTATTTTGTATATCTATATCGCAATCCTTTTGCTCCAATAATATATCAAGCAGATGCACATGCCCTATACGTATAATAATATGAAGGACACTATCACCAGCTTGATTGCGATGCTTATAATCTGCCCCTTTTAACAGTAGAAAATTAACTATAGGTCTGTGGCCAAGTCTAGCAGCGTAGAATAATGGAATATCACCATTAAAGTCTTCAACATTAATGCCGGAGATTTTTTTTCCATTTTTTGTGAAGAAAGATAAACCAAAATAAGAGGATGTCGCATGCTGAAAACAATATGATTGTACTGCCGAAAAATCTCCCACTTTTATCGCCTCCACAAGTTTCCAACTTGATAACCACCATTCAAACTCAAAGCATTTTTCTATTGCTTCATAATGATCGGTTCCTTTAATTCTTGAATGTTCGTTTAGGATAATCTCTAATACTGATTTAGGCTTTTTCCAAGGTAGTCTAGGCTGTGTTCTTTCTTGAAAATCTGCTCCATTAGTCAATAGACATTTGATTATCTTCTTATTTAATTCTAAAGCAGCACGTAATAATGCCGTATAGCCCTCGTTATCTCTGTCTTTTAAAGATGCGCCCAAGTCTAATAAGCACAACACAGCATCCGTAGCACCATGACTACCTGCTGCAACAATCAATGCAGTTTCCCCAGCATTGTTTCTTGCTGATAATGGAACACCTAATTGATGCAAGACTCTAATCATGTTGGCCTGATCTTGTTTTGATGCAAGCATTAGCGCATTATTGCCTTCCTTATCTGTTTCTGCTAGAGAACTTCCCAGGCTAAGTAATAATTTTAATGTTTCAACGTTTCCACGCATAGCAGATTGTAATAAAAGTGTGTGGCTATCTTCATCTCGTTCTGTGAATGATGCACCAAGATCATATAGCCACCTAACTACTTTGCTTTGATTCTGACTAACAGCCGCTGTCAACATCCTCCACGTTCTACTGCTATTAATTTTTTTTGATAAATTAAATTCTTGTCTATGATGAATAGTCCTTTTATCATTAATTTTATCTATGGCATGGTTGAGCGTAACATACATTTCTCGACAATCTAGCGTTTCTTCTGGCTTAAGATTATGTGAAATAATGGCAATAATGTTCATGACTTCTAGCAAACATTCTTCCGCATTTACAATGTCGTTAAAGTACAAATGCATTTCAAATAAATCAATAAAAAAAACAAAGGCTCGTGCACATTGAGACCGTGTTGTCTCGGATACAAAACGATGATTATAGTAAGAGCTTGTTTCTATTTTATTAAAATATGAATATAATCGTTTATAATTAAACATAATGTTTGTTAAGTCATCTTTATTATGATCTATCACAGGTCTAATTGTTAAATATTTTGCATGGAGCAATTCTTGTAATACTCCAATTAGTTGCTTTTCATCTCCGGTTTTCATATTAATAGAACCAGCGAGTGTCAATTCAAATAAAAATTCTGAAACTAGCGGATGAACTGTTAATATCTCTGTGCTTTCGTCATAGTTAACGAGATGGCTTTTGCATAATACAGGGATTCCGTTTGTAAGTTGTTTGTTTTTTAGAGTAAACATGCTATCTTTTGAACTAAAAAAATAATACTCCGCATTAACGCGCAAGGGAAGATAAATCGTTAGTGCTTTTATTAAAGAATAAAAATAGGAAAGTATACCCGCAAGTAATGACGGTAGAACTAGGTAATACCAATCAAAATTTCTTATATAATACCAACCTTTATGCGCTAAACTTTTAGGTAAAATATCTAACGCTAATAATACGATGGAAATCAAAGAAACATACGCTATTATAGGAAAACTCATTAATGCCACTTCCACAAAAGAAAATTTTGCATTTTTAACATTATGTAAAATATCATCTTCTCTTCTTCTATAATTTTCCATAAACATTTCTACGAGCCAATCTATTAGTAATCGTTTAGGAATATGCGCTGGATTTAAAAAGCTAATTGCTTTCAAAATGTGAATTAAATTTTGATGGTCATTCAACACAGATTGAAATGCCATGTGAAAGGTTACCCAAACTGGGTAATGATCGTGCGCTAACCCTACGGGCATAGTATGACTAGTCAATAACTTACGTTTATTTTTGTGATATAGGATCAGATATTCTTGTATCGATAAATGATACTCTTTGATGTGCGCGCAAGCTTGACTCATCGCTAACGGTAAATAGCCCATAGCTTGACTGAGTGCACTGCTTTGTTCTCTGTTCTCGTCTCTTCCTGTAATGTTACTAATAAGTTGTTGGCATTCAGCCATACTCATTGCGGCGACTCTAATTAAGTTCGGCCAATCATTGCGTCTTGTAGTCACAAAGATAGTATGTTTACCCATTTTAGGTAAAAACAATTCTAAATCAGCCAAAGCGCATTGCACATTGTCATACACTAGCAGCGTATGCCCTGTCTCAGTCAGCCAATTGACCACTGACGACACTATGACAGCGGACTTATCTTGAAGTGGCCTCCATGAGAGCAAACCTAATTGCTCTGCCAACTCTCGGTATTGACTTAATAAATCCTCTAACGATGCTGCGTTGAAATAGCCAGAAAATTTATAAAACTCACTATAAGCCTGAAAATAGTAGCGTACCAGATGCGTTTTCCCTATTCCGCCCATACCAGAAAGCACGACGAGCCGACATGACATTGGCACATTGTCAGAATCTGCTAATCTTTCTTCAATTTTTTTCATTAAATCTTTACGGGGGACAAAATAATGATTCACTGGCGGTGCTTGGAAAATTCTAAGAGTACTATTTTTTATTGGCTTTGAGCCCGTAGAGGAGGCACTGGGCATGGCGTCCAACATGGCCGAGTGAATAAGTACCTGCTTCATTAGCTCCCAATGACTATCAAATGTTTTCAAAGGGATCCCGGCATGTTTGTATATCGCATCTATGAGACGTTTTAGTTGGCCGATGTATACATTGTTAAATCCTAAAAAAGCTCCCTCGTTAAATTCATAGACTGTAGGATGGTATTTTTTTTCCTTAAACATCCAATCAAATACTGTGTCGGTATTGCCACTGATGAGAATTGGTAGTAAAGGCGTGCTTGAGCTGGGTATATCAGTTTGCTGGCAAACAGTTTGATGTCGTTGCCAAATTTCCCTTAGTTCATACCGCACAAAATACTCGTGATGATCCGCTTTCTGATGCGTTCCCTTGTACCCTAAGGTTTCGGTTCCCACCATAAGCAACACATCGCTACTTTTCACACAATTTTCCATAAAATCAATCGGGCTTTTCCCCGGCACGCTATGTATGTCATCTAAAATGACCTGTAAACCAGCCGTGTGCAAATCATCCCTCAAGCGGAAAATGAAAGCCTGAGTCCAGCGTTCAAAGCTATCAACATTTTCAAATGGATGCGCGTAACTTATGAAGACTTGCAGCGGCTTTGATTTCAACTCTGGGCGTTGGCGACTAGCCTGCTCACTGAGGCTACGTAAACATTCATTGAGTCGCAGCCGCGACTGAGAATGTGGTAAATCATGATAAGTAGCTTGAGCCTCGATTAGTCGCTTACTGTTATGTGCTCGTTCATCTTGATCTTTGTCAGCTCGCCACTTCGCAGCTATAAACCAATTTCTATCCTCTGGCACAAGCGGCAATGTGGAGAATAATGCTTTTGTATGGAGAATTGTTTGCCCGCTAGCATCAGTCAATCTGCGTAAACTAGGCAATGGTCTAGTTACTAAGGGTGCTCGCCAAACTGTAATTACAGGCTCTAATTTTCTAATTCGTATCATATTTGTTTTCATCTCGCCTAGCTAATAATTACAGTTGGATGCTATCCTGAATACTCAAGTTGAAACAAAGGTAAATTGTGATAAGTTTGAAGCACGTGAAACCGCAAGCTAGTAAGAAAACGATGATGTGCTTCTCGTATTTCATAGCATCCTGTAACACCACCTGTTCAACATAGGGTTTAAATTTATTTAACTGCTGTTGCTCAACAAAAGCTAATGTTTTTTGCAAACGCTGCTGCTCTACTGTGGTTTCTTTAGCTACGCACGCCTCATTGTAGTGCTGAACCGCTTCATCAGAAAGACGGTGAAAATATAGCGATAGGACAGAATCAGCTTTTGCTTTTTGAATCGATGAGTACAGTGAATGGTCAGCACTTTCAACTTCCATCATTGCTTTCTTAATTGCTAGTTTAGGCACACCGGTAAAGTGATAATAAGCATGTTTAACAATATCACATAGCATCGCTAAATAACTGGACTCTGGTTGTTGAAATGATTCAATCACCGTGTGTTGCGGATAATGGCCAGGAAAAACTTCTACAACGTCGCTGCCCATTAGCTGCAACGGCATTATGCCATCAACCTGACCTGCCTCGGCGCAGCGCACTTTGCGATCGCCAATACCACGCATTTCATGACGAATTGCTGATTGAAAATACCTATCTCCTACCATTTTAGTTCTTAAAGAGCGAGTGCCGATAGGAAAGACCAAATCCGCACTGTTTAACTCCTTCATCATGTACTCAATACTACTAGGACCAAAACGACTATGTAATACGTCCAACCGTGGATTGAAACCTAGTTGATATAAGTCCATTGCAAAGCGCACCAAAAACGGTTGTGTCCACCATTCCCACGGAAAAAATTCTTCAATACACCAGGCATAACTTATAAATACGGTTGGTCTTTCCCCTGACTGCGATCGCTTAAGTAGTGGGGAATGCTGGTATGCTTTAAGCAAATGCGCGCGTAAGCCGTTTAGAAAATGATGGTGTATGTTTCGTGTTTCTGCATCATCATGCAGCAGTGCTTGTTCGGCATAGGGTTTGAGTTCTCTTACTTGCTGTTGCAAATTTACAACCAGTTTAGCCTGAGAGAAAAAGTGTGTATCCGATACGGCGCTACGTTGTTGTTGAAGTAATGCTAGAGATATTCTTGAATAAGGGAGCCAATAGCGGTAAAGATCGCGTGTCCTCATGGGTATCCTTCTGGAGGTTATTATACTAATCTATCAGTTACTGTTGAATCATTAATAAAATCACCAATTGAACTGATTGTATAAAAAAAATAATTCACAAATATTTTTACAATTTAGCTTATTTTTCGCGTTATCTAGATGAGATTCCACTGTCCTGGGTGATAAAGAAAGACGATGTGCGATTTCCTTAGCTGAATATCCTTGACTGCAATATCCAATACAGTCGCGCTCTCTTTGATTCAAACCCAAGTTAGCAACAGAATGGCCCGTTACAATATGCAGAAACTTTTCAATCTTTTTTTGGTTGGTACTTTTTGGTAGATTTGCTAGATACTTATCAGGTGTTATCAACTTGTGTTGACTAGCTTTCCTGAGAATGCCATCTGATTTTGATGCAAAATAGCGATTAAAATTATGCAGCAAATCTAATTTAGTTAAATAAAAATCAATCTTACCCTGCTCGTGCCGCACCGCTTCGCTCTTGTTGTAGTAGCAAAAAATATCTGTAAAGTCACTATGACGAACAGAAATACTGATCCCATTGTCGTAACCAAAATGCCTTTCCCCTTCTCGCCAAATAATATTATCCTGATTCATTTTCCAAAGACTAACGCCATATTCGATGAACATATGATCATTCGTCGATTCAATTGGGTAGACCCCCTGCAAATAGCGTGTTAAGAAAAATGACGACCAAGACAAATTGGTCGACAAATCAATAAACGAACCATCGGCAAAATGCCGCATGAAGATAAACCCCTCGATATCAAGATATTTTAGCGGCGCGCAGATTGACAGGACATGTTCATATTCCCTAAATAACGCGTGAGAGTGGAGTTGTTGTTCAACATCCATCGTTTTGTTAGCACCCATTTTCAACTCCTCTGAAGAACCTTGATGCAATTCATGCAAAATGCCAATTATCCCTCGTGATAACTGACTTCATCCGAAAATTTTTTTTTAAGAACCTCTAAATGTTGTGTTACGTTGTGGAAAAACCTTAGCCATACAATAATTATATTGATCACAAGCATTAGATAAAAACCAACTCACTGCGCGTGTCCATGCTCGTAGCAATCAATCTCCTACTTAGGGAGCCGCTTTTGCCAGTTCTCTGTTTTACCACCCGTCCGTATGGTAACAAATTAAGCCTGTATGGTCACGCAAAAAGCATAAAAAATCTGGAGCAACTAGGTGCCTCTCTTTTTAGATTAAAATCTAGCTCACTATATGGATGTTTCGACAATTTTTTGATAATCGGATCGATCACCAACACGGATTTCCAGGTCATCGTACGCACAGACCCCTATGCAACAATTCCCTAAGATATGGATATACCATAAATTGTTTTGAGCACAGGCCGGTACGTGAATGACCGGATCAGTCGTACGGCATGTTAATAGCACATACTGGATAGCGAATGGGGGACAGATGAACCGGCCAATTACTAAATAGCACTGCCTCGCACGAAGCTGGAAACCAATGATATCCATAATTTCCGTAAATTTACGGATGACGAAATAAAGTAATAAATTTATTATTGCCGATGAAAATATGGAGTAATTGAATACCCGATAATCGGGTGTGAGATGAGAGTAAAACAATAACGGGCGATCACTACCAAAGGTAATAATAAATTATAAAAAACCTTTAACAACCGTCGTTCATTATTTACTTAAATTAAATAAATAGCACAGCGGCGTCATATGAAAAATATTAAAAAACACATAATAGAGACTCTACTCTATGTACTCTCTCAAGTTAAATTTAACTTTATATTACTAACAATCTATTTTTTATCACTATGCTTTTTGAACGACTTCATTTACTCTGAGAAAATTTCACTATAGAAAATTAACTTGGAACAAATAAAGGAAATAACTTGCCATGGATATAATTAAAATATTAGCGCTACAGACGCTTGACTATTCAGAACAATTCTCTGAATTTTGGAAGATATATTGGAAAGCCGGCTGGAAATGTTTTCATCCCAAAAGCTACCGTTCCAACATAACGAATAAAGGATGTTGTGGTTTCCGCTGCTCACTATCAAAAAAAATCACCCATGGATTAGAAAAATTAGAATATACGATAATGCTGACGATGCGTTTGGTATCTATTTCTCGTCGAACTTCATCGGTTTGGATCCATAGTAACTAGAAACTAAAGGAAATCACACCAAAATGTCGGATCTCATCCATAAAAACATTAATGCTATGCCACTGACTGCGGTCGGAGGTCAAGGCGTTTGGTTAGAAGATAGTATTGGTAATTGTTATCTAGATGCCTGTGGTGGTGTTGCGGTTTCAAGTCTTGGGCATAATCATCCTAAAATTAAGGCAGCAATTAAGCAAGCTGCAAAGTCTTTAGCGTGGGTTCATGCAGGTAGCTTCACAACACGAGCAGCCGAGCATCTCGCAAGCTTACTTGTTAAGTTTGCGCCTGGGTTGGCAAAAGTACAGTTCCTCTCTGGTGGATCTGAAGCTATGGAACTTGCTGTTAAAATGACTTACCAATATCACTGGGAATGTGGTTATCCAGGAAAAAATATACTGATCTCTCGCAGGCAAAGTTATCATGGGAATACGTTGAGTATGTTGGCTATTTCTGGCAACAAACAACGTAGATCCATATTTGAACCATTGTTTCCTCCAGCCACTTCTGTTTCTCCCTGCTATGCTTATCGTGATAAGTATGTTACAGAATCAGATGCTCAGTATGCAGAGCGTCTTGCTATAGAATTAGAACAAAAGATCTGTGATATCGGTGCTGAAAAAATAGCTGGATTCATCGTAGAACCCGTAGTTGGTTCAACCAGCGGTGCTGTTCCAGCGGTACCCCAATATTTAGAAAAAATAAGTGCGATTTGTAAGAAATACTCTATCCTACTTATCTTAGATGAAGTTATGTGTGGAATGGGAAGAACAGGGTATCACTATGCCTACATAGAGGACAACATCATTCCTGATATTGTAATCATAGGAAAAGGCCTCGCCGCTGGTTATCAACCTATCTCTGCGGTACTCATATCAGAAAAAATTCATACGGCATTCAGCAACGGATCAGGAATTTTGCTGAGTGGACAAACACATGTGAATCATCCACTGGCATGTGCTGTTGCGCTCCAAGTTCAAAAAACAATATGTGATGATAATTTACTTGAAAATGTGCACCTTCGTGGAAAGCAATTGCGTGCCCTGTTAACTGAACGTCTTGCTGAGGTTGAATGTATTGGAGATATTCGTGGGCGTGGTTTATTACTAGGTGTTGAAATTGTTAAAAACAAAATTTACAAAACACCATATATAGATGGTAATACACTGGCAGCCAAAATAAAGCAGGAGGCATTAAATCAACATCTGTTGATTTATCCAGGTGCTGGCACGATAGATGGTTTAGTTGGTAATCATGTATTATTTGCACCACCATTTATTGTTACCAGCAATGAAATCGAAGTAATAGTTGATAAGTTCTGCGCCGTGATACATGCATGTTTCTCCTAAATGAAGATCTTTATAAATGAATATTTTTTTACGACAAACATGCAATTTGCAGTGATGTGGTTTACAAAGACAAAGAATGAATACTTTTTGGATAAATATCATGCCCCATTACATTATGTCTAAAAAATTTAAGCTTATTGTCAAAGCAATGCGTTTGAGTATCCCTGTGGCCATGGCGTATATTCCACTAGGAATTGCTTTTAGCATCTTTCTGGTTACAAGTAAAATCAATTGGTATTGGGCACCTATCTCAGCCTTATTGATTTTTGCCGGATCTATTGAATTCTTAGCAGTGAGTTTTATCGTCTCTGGCATGTCTTTATCTGCCATTGCATGGATAACTTTTATCGTGAATTTTAGACACATATTCTATGGCTTATCATTTCCCATTGCAAAGCTTAACTCTAAGATACAAAAAGCCTACGGTATTTTTGCATTAACTGACGAAACATATTGTATTACTGCATATGGTGAAGGGGCATGTTTTGATGGTTTACAGATCACTACGCTACAATTAATTAGCCATTTTTGGTGGGTCTTAGGTGCCTTAATCGGTTCGATTGCTGGACAACTTATACCTGAACGTATTGTTGGATTTGATTTTGCGTTAACCGCCATGTTTACTATTCTTTCTATTGATACAATACGTAAAACTCGAGACTTTTTACTAGTAATATTTGCTCTAATTGCAAGCTATTTCGGCTTTTTTTATGATAGGTATATTTATATGGGATCATTTCTGTTTGTAGGATTAACGCTTTATCTATTGCTGGTAACAGCCCAATATTTTAAGGAAGAACGCTCTAATGATAGATGATTTAAATGTACTGTTAGTTTTGCTAATCATTTCTGTAATTACAATCAGTTTGCGCTTGATTCCTTTCATTATACTAAACGTGCTAACTAACAATAAATATATCAATTTTATTAAAGAAAAAATGCCTACCGGAATAATGATTCTTCTTATGATATACTCATGCAATACTCAGCAGATAACTACATATTTATATTGGATACCACGCCTCATGGGCTTATCATTAACAGCATTAATTTATTGGAAAACGCATAATGCATTATTATCGATCGGATTAGGATTATTTAGTTTTATGTACATTATGAATATATATGTGCCGAACCATTTTTTACACTAATAACAACAACGGAAAACAATAAAACCGGCTTTTTGACCATCATGACCACTCTTACAATCCACATTAAAAAATGACTAAATTTTAATTTATCGTTGCATTAGGTCCCCTGTCGATAAAAAGTCATCAGAAAGTAATTTGAGATATGGATCAAGCCATTACCGTTTACTTACGACATAGTGCTACCTTTTATGGTAGATATTGTTCTCACAGAATTAAAAAATGACACGGTTACAAATCAACAGTCAGTATGTTTTGGACTTATTGCAGCGGCTATTCGTAAATTTAGGTTGATAAAATAATTGACGAGTGATTGGATGTTAATTTTGACACAGAGGCTATTGATGGTCGTAACGAACATGTTGCTACTGCGACACTAAATCGATTGGGCTTTATGAATAGTCACTTAGACATGAGTCACATTATTTCCAAGACAGGTCGGCTACCACGTTAGGCACTAAGTCAGAGCATTTGAATGGTGATCGTTTTGCTACGGACTAGATAAAATCTCCTAGTATGGAACATACTAAGTTATTTAGTGAAATCGTATTTGAATTAGCATAATAGTAGAATTTATTGAGTGACGTATTTCATCTTGATTGTGCCAGGGTTACATTCTACAGAGATCATGAAGATGCAATAGATTCGTCACTACTAGCACAAAAAATTTTCAATCAAAATCAACCTGACCTTAAATAAGAGGTGTTATCGTTAGCACAATGTGGTGCGAAACGTTTACCGATTTTAACTGAAATCGGGACCGTATTCCTAGCGGTTACGTCACTGTTTTTAATTAGTTCTTCATAAAAGAAGATGGATTTCAGAAAATTACCTACAGAAATTCTCTCATTAATTCCATGGATTTCTTTAATGTCATCAGTTGTGGCCAACCATGGGTAGAACCGAAATATATTGTGAGTAAGTGGTGCGTAATAACGGGAATCAGTTCCTGCCACCATAATACTAGGCGTTGTAACGACACCAGGAAAAACTTTTTGTATTGTCTGTTTTAACATTTGGAAATCTGCAGAATCTAGGTCAGCCGCAGAAATAGGATCGCGATTCATGTTTCCATACAATGAGACACTAACATTGTCGTTATGCACAAGACGGATAACATATGCAAGCACATCATCAGTGGTATATCCAGATATTAACCGAAAATTTACGATAGCTTCTGCGCTGGAGGGAACAACATTATCAGCAATCCCTGCTCGTATTATAGTTGGTGTTTCAGTCGTCGCAATAATTGCATGTGTGGTTGGTTTTTTTAAAAAATTATGAATTACCAATGGTCGCGTCAACCACAAATTGGCAAATATTAAACGATAAGGAAATGTCATCGTAGGAAGAAGATCATGGAACATTTTATTCAAAACAGGATCCCAATGAATCGGTAGTTTATTTTCTTGCATGTCAATGAGTATTTTGCTCAAACTAACTATGGAATTGGTTCTTCCCGGAATTGAGGCATGTCCACTTTCTACTTTACTCACCAATCTAATACTTACATATCCTTTCTCTGCAACTCCCACTGTTGCGACGGGGCGATTAACGCCAGGAATAATTCCCTGATTAATGGGCAAACCCTCATCTAGTACATAGGCGATTTTTTTTCCTTTATTGATGAGATATTCTGCAATTAGAAAATTACCATGAAGCCCTCCTGTTTCTTCATCAGCACCAAAAGCAAGATAAATAGTTTGTTTAGGTTGATACCCTGATTTGAGTAAATGTTCAACCGCTTCTAATATTCCAATCACACCACTTTTGTCGTCCAAAGCACCACGTCCCCAAATATAGTTACCTTTTACGTTTCCACTAAACGGTGGCTCTGACCATTTGGCTTGTTCAACATCTTCTATTGGCACTACATCATAGTGACTCATAAGAATAATAGCGGGAGCACCAGAATTAGTTCCCTTCCATTCGTAAAGTAGTGCATGCTGCCCAAATTCCTTCCGCGCTAATTTTGCATTAACTTCAGGATATGCTGTATTCAAAAAAGATATAAATTTTTCAAATGCTTCTGGACGGTAATAACGAGGTTCTGCGATAGTCTGAAGTTGGATAGCTTGAGATAAATGTGTTATTGCACCAGGAAAAGATCGGAATACATTTATATCATCAGTTTTTCCCTCTAACAAAAACTCGCCGTGCTTTGGAATCAAAAGAGCACGCAAACACATAATACTTAGTAAAACGATAAAAATTGCCAGCAACAAATAAGCTAAACTACGCGGTTTTATAGATATTTTCATCATTGATGTAACAACCTTCAGATATTAGTATTTCACACATTTATGGACGTTTACAAAGCAAAGCTATACAAGCACGCATTAATAAATTTCAATTCATTCAATACTATCACAACAACATGCGTTATTGTTCCTTTAAAACTATGAGTATGTGCCTTATAATATCACCCTTCTTAGTAGTAGTGATGAATACTTAAGATCATTGATATCACTTATCACAACGCGATTCACACACCTTTGTCGTCACCGTTCCGTCTATTGTTAGACGTATCGCTATTTTCTCGTAACTCAAATTTTTTCTTCCTCGAAAAATTTAAAGCTCGCACAAACCCAAATAATGAAAAAAACGATAGCAGCCGCGGAAGATACACCAAGCACTATGCTCACGCGTGTTAAATAACCGTATATGCTGAACACATACCCAATGCCAATCAACCACGAAGAAACTGCTAACAATCGATAGTTTTTCGCCGCACACAAGCCAAAAACGATGAACCATATGGCTGGAAAACCAAATGCGATATTAAAAAAATCAAACTCGGCAATACCATACGTCTCTATTATACTGCGTACAGTAGGACCACCCTGTAGATAAGCTAAAGTCATTTTGGGGACAAAATAAAGCCGCGAAACATAAGTCAGGCACATAAAAGTATAACCAATCATACCGACAGACAAGTGCCACTGCCAAAAAGGATGCTTCTCCCGACGTGTATTAAAAAAACATAGTAATACCCCCAACATAGCAATAGCGTGGAGAGACATAAAAAACCAAAAGCCTTCGAAAAACCATGGGGCATGGGCAAAAGAATCAAAAAAGGCTTTTCTGAACACTAAGAAACGTTGAGTGATAGGTGCAAGTTGGTAACACGTACAAGCAGCAACTATTGTAAGCAAGGCAATCACCAGATAACTTCTCACAATAATTTTGAATTGAGCAATTTGCTTAGTTTTCATAGGAAAATCTCCCATATTTTTATGATAAAAATTAAATTGTGATTTAAAATTTTTGACATTTGTATCTCCCTTAACTATCATGCAACACTGAATTCGGTAGATTTATTATATTAAGTAATAAACCTGCAAGCTCTTTAACTTCATAATGAACAAAATAGTGTGACGCATTGGGAATATTCAGAACGGTAACGCTCCCAGAAACGTAACGCCGCCATCCATTTTTAAAAACCTTAGAATACCGGGTAAGAGGATCATGTTCACCGAGTATTAAATAAATATTTGTATCTAGTCGTTTTTCCAAACGACGCGCATAAAATTGGCGTGCGCGATAACCATCTGTTCTGAAATGATTAAACAATGCTTCATGCTCAATTGGATCAATGTTCTCACTGGTGCGAAATCCTACCCATTTCATAAGCTTTGCAATCCGCAAATTTTTTCGGTGAATAAATAGCTGCATTTTTTTCTCAATAAAAGAGAAAGGATAAGGTAAACCAGCGATATAACCACCTGCGACAAAACTTTCAATATGCACTCCACAACTTTGCAGCTTAATTCCTATAGCCATAGCTAAAGCAGATCCTACACAATGGCCATAAATGAAGAAGCGTTTATGCATTGTTAATAATCCGTTTTTTTTCATCTCCACAAAAATAGATTCTGCAACTGCTTCTAGGTTAGGATGGTTACGTTCAACTTCGACCGCAAGCATATTTGCCGCCACGTCAATACGTAACATTTCGTCGACTAACTCTTGATAAATAAAACCAGAACCACCACCATAAGGCACAAAAATTATGAGTGTGTCTCTCTCTTTTCTCACACCAACCGTGTCAAATTGAACAAGTGTTTGTGTTTGATGATGCTGATGATACGTAACAAGATCGCGTACGCAAGGCTTAGCGTAAAACTCTTGTAAGGTGATCCGTTCACATTTATTAACAAAACTAATCGCCTGCAGAGAAGATCCCCCAAGAGCAAAAAAATTGTCAGTGACCCCTACTTTATCAATTCCCAATACTGAGGCCATTAATTCTGCCATTTCCTGCTCTGCAGAGTTAGCGGGAGCTACATACTCATTTTTGATCAGCGGTAGCGGTAATTCGCAAAGCTTTTTAATATCCACTTTGCCACTTGATGAAAGAGGAATAGCATCGATTGGAATAATTGCACTGGGCAGCATGTAGGATGGAAGTTTCTCTTGAAGATGTTTTTTTGCTTGCTCAAGAAGCCCGTTACTTTCCGGAGAATCCAGCACAAATACGCAAAATGATACCAAACACTTACCCACTTTGTTTTCTCTAATTATTGTTTTAGCTACCTGCACCGATGCAAGAGCATTTAATTGTGCGTCTATTTCACCAAGTTCAATACGCAAGCCATGAAGCTTAACTTGGCCGTCGATACGACCACAATAATCAATATAACCATTCACACACCACTTGCCTAAATCACCCGTTTTATAAAGAAGACCACCACCAAATAAGTTTGGTACGAATTTTTCTGCAGTTAATCTTGGTTTTTTTAGATAACCTAATCCAACATTGTAACCGGCAATATGAATTTCTCCCCGCGTCGATGATGGCATCAATTTACCATATGGATTGAGAATAAGGAGTTGAGTATTATCAATTGGGTAGCCAATCGGTATGGTAGAGCTGGAGTAATACTTTTGACATGGCCAAAAGCTAACATCAATAGCTGCCTCAGTTGGCCCATATAAATTATAAAGTTTCGCATTACAACGCGAAAAAAAGCACTCTTGTAATTCTGGATGCAATTCTTCACCACTCACGATAACTGTGTGCAAAGAACCAACGTCGGGATATTTAATGACTTCAAGAAACAACCGCAACATCGATGGTACAAAATGGATGACAGTTACTCTGTAATCACGAATGGCAGCCAAAATTTGGCGTGCATCTTTGTGAGCGCCAGGAGCCAACACACATAATGAACCTCCATTCATAAAAGGCCAAAAAAATTCCCATACTGATACATCAAAGGTATATGGAGTCTTTTGTAGGACAACGTCGTTTTTTTCGATTGGAATTTCCCGTTGTTGCCATTGAAGACGATTGTAAAGTGAGCGATGAGTGTTAATTACACCTTTCGGTTCTCCGCTAGTACCTGAAGTATAAATAACGTAAGCCCAGTCCTCAGGTTTGACTGTCTGTAAAATAACATTTTTGTTCAAAGAAAGATGGTGTAGATCAAAATCAACTATCAATTTCTTGCTGTCAGGAAGATACTTCTCTATCAGTTCACAGTTAGCAAGGTCTACTAATACCACATTAAATTGCGCATCTTGTTGAATACAACGCACACGCGACATAGGAAAGTCGGTGGAAATTGGTACGTAGGCCTTGCCTGCTCGCATAATGCCATGTAAAGCAATAACTAGCGCTGAACTTCGATCCATAAATACGCCAACTACTTTTTCTGCGGTATAATGTATTAACCAAGAAGCCAATCTCTTACTTTTCTGACCTAACTCTTCATAGCTTAAAATTGCATCTGTTGCAATTACTGCCGTTGCCCTAGGAATAGCGATAATTTGCTCGTCAATACTAGTTATAACGGTACATTTTTCAGGGAATTTTCGATAAGTATTATTGAGCACTGTGAACACATATTCTCGCTCAATACTCGTTGCGGGCTCTAGATTGCTAACAACAGTATCTGGATTAGTTAAACATTCATCCAATAGAGAAATGAACCGATTACCAATAAAATTTACTTGCTTCTCGGAGAATAAGTCGCACTTTGCGTCAATCATCAGTTGCAAGCCACCGCTTTGTCTATCGTGCATCATGTGAAATACTAAGTCTTCCTGCTGAGAATTATTCTCCATAAAACATAATTCACTTTGAATACCATCAAAGTTTAATTCATATTTGAAATCTTGGAAGGAAACACCAATGTTGTAGAGACGAGTTTTACGATTTAACTTTTCGACAATACTCAATAAAGGTAATTTTCTAAAACGGTAATTTTCCTTAAGCGTTTTGGCCACCTTCACTGCCGTCTCGAAAAATGACTGTCTGCCATTTACTGGAAAAAAGAAAGGAATGATATTCATGAAGGGGCCAATACTATTTTTAAAATTGATCCCTGGTCGAATTAAAACGGACAAGCCAGCGACAAAATCATCATTACCACAAATATGATTAAGAATATAGATGACAGAAAGCAATAAGCTAAAAACACTCAAATTATCATTTTTCCGCGAAAATTCTTTAGTACGTTCTAGCAAATCCTGCGTGAGCGTATAAGTATAACGCTTGTATGTCAAACAATGAGTTGGCGCTTTATCAAATAATGTTTCAAACCCACGGCCATCTGGTAATATGCTTAATCTTGTATTCCAAAAATGTGCTGCTCGCAATGCCTGCGATGAAGCAAGATAACTCTTCTCAGCAGCGAGGTAGTGAGGTATCAACCAATTCTTCACCGACGTCTCATTTTTATCGTTCGATATGATAGTAATGTAACGCCTAAAAAAATATTCAGCAATTATTTTTATGCTAAAACCATCACCAATAATGTGATGCATTTTCAAAAAAATGAAACAGTTGCCAGAGCTACTTTCAAATAATTGCATATCATACAGCGTGTTATTTTCGATTACAAAAGGAATCACCAACTCCTGATGCATAAGCACTATAGCTGCATCATCACAAGAAACTTTTACAATTTTTCTATTTTCAAAACAACTAGCCTCGGAAATAATCTGTCGGAATTTTTGATTGTCGCACGCACGTATCAGCTGAACACTAAGAGCGGGTAACTCTTTTGCCATAAACCCTAACGTTTGTTCAAAAACATTGTGATTTAAATGCCTCGGTACCTTAACATAACCACCAATATTAAAAGTAGAGGTGCCAGGGAAAAGAATTTCACTGGAAACAATCAACTCTTGGAATTTACACAGTTCAAACATGACATTCACCAAAATACTAGGCCAAACAGATTAAACAGTTTATTCTGCTCACATATAAAACTATGATCTAAGTTTAAAACTACTTTCGGGATTACCAGTAGCTACCTGTCGACGATGCACGGCAAATTCCAGGATGCGTGTCACTGCCTGTATCTGTAATCGCACTGCTTCTTCTTGACTGTGGCTTACCGCCGTTACTTCGAGAAATCCATGGCGATGAATGGCACTGGTAATGTGTAACATCACACCAAGCTGAGTTTCCGGATCCCAAGCCATATTTTCTCGTTGTAGTACTTCAATTGCATCCAAAGAAGTGAGGCTCGTAAGAATCGGGTCAACGGTCCATTTATTTGCATAGCAACGAATTTTACCGTCACTTCCAAGTAAATTTCCTGATTCATCCAGTTCCCAAACTTTCATCGCAGCCTTAACAAAAGCAATTGGATGACAAGTGCCGGTTTGCCTCAAATTCACCTCTACCGCATATACCACTAGATCAGTGGTCACTACAAAATCAACACCGAAGGTACCTCGCACACCACGCGCAGTTAAATCCTTAGCGATTTCAAACAAATATCTAATGAGTTGCGCCTGAACTTCCTTACGAGCCGGAAAAACGCAACCCATATACTGATCAACGTTTACCAATACTTGTTCATGAGTTGCAAGCAACACAGGGCCTTCGTCCGTGATACGCATTTGTCCGCTAGGAGAAAATAGGACATCTGACACCATAGCTTCAACTATGCATCCTCCTTTTTTATCCACAGATAAAAACTCAAGGAATTTATCCCAAGTAAAGGGCGCCTTGCGTAAGGCTGCGGCAAAATTTCCCTCATGTGCGAAATGCGCCGCATCAAGATAAATATTTCCTCCTCCTGCAGTAAAACTAGAATCGCTCAGTTTAACTACCACAGTCTCGTGGCCTGCCGCATAAAGCTCATAGACTGCTTGTTTGATTTCTTCTTCCGTCATCAGAAGCTTGTGACCACCATCAGGGGTAGGTACTCCTGATGCGCGAAATATTTGCTTGCTTCCCAGCTTGCTTCCCCATTTGGCAGCATTAGTGGCCGAACCTTCTACCATGTCCACCTGATTAATATGGCTCACTAAAGAGTCAATTGCCGTAGAAGGTGCATATGTGCGCCAAACCACTTCCTGGGCAGCAGCTTGTGCTTTTAATTGCGCTACAAGTTCTATATCTCCACTAACCTCCTCGACCAACGAGCCCTCTCCAGGAACAGCGGGAAACAGAATCTGCGTCTTTGTAGGCTGAAGGTGTAAAAGTTCTTCGTGGTAACGGCGAGTGGTCGGGCTAGGCAAATTCGGCAAAACCAAGGTTGCTGACTCCCCTTTAGCTGCCGCAGCTGCCAATTCCGCCCAACCTCGGTGCGGAAATTCACGACCATAGGGTCGTTGCTGAAAAAAAAGGGGCCCGTAACCGATCGAGTATAAAACAAGGTGACTTTTACGATTATCGCTTGCCTGAGATTGCGATTCACGGAACCCTTCCTCATCTCTACTTGGCAGCAATTCATCAACTGCATCCACCTTCCCCATGTGAACTGATTTTTTACCCATCATACCCTTGTATCCTTTCTTAAACGCCTCACCTACAAACACATGGAAGAGTTGACAACATGATTTTTCCACATGAAGCCATCTCATATCGTCTTTCCACATCCCCTATGTTAAGAAACTTCAAAAGCAATCACGCTTAGCGCAAACCGCACAAGCATCACCATATCTATTATCAGCCGCTGGAATAGCCTAGCTGTACTTGATAAACCATAACAAAGACGCTTCAACACTTTTACTTTGTTATTACATCCCTCGACAAAATCGCTGTTATAGCGTTGGCTAAAACAGTTAGTTATTTCAGCTTGGTATTCAAGATATTAATAAAATCGTTGAAACAAGTTAGTTTTAATTGCATGACTTCCGCTGCCTAAATTCTTATATTTAAAACATTCCTTATTTTTTCCATACAAAACCCCTTGTTTTTAAATAAGCAAATAATGAACGGTCACTATTCTCTTTAAATTGTTATTATCATTAAGCAACCGCCCGTTACTCTTAACTCCGCTTTAATTTACTTAACACTGTGAATATTAATTAAGTCCTTTGATTTTGTTATCCGTAGATTTACGGAAAATTATATTAATTAAGAATTATATTTGGGCAAAGCCAACAATCCACACTAAAAAACATCTGCATTTTAATTTGTCTCTGTGCTAACGAGTCTTCTATAAAACGATCATCAAATAGAACAAAGTAATTTTAACTATGGATCAATCCACTATCATTTGGCTTGCGGTACAGTGCTATTTTTTGTGCTAAGTGGTCTCATGGAATTAAACAGCGGCACGGTTACAAACCAACAGTTGGGATGTTTGGGAATCATTGCAGGTGTTATTCGTAAACTTGAGTTGATAGAAAAATCGCTAAGCGCTTAGATGTTGATTTTGACAAAGGTGCTATTGTCAGTTGTGGCGAATAAGCTGCTACTATGATTCTGAATCGATTTAACTTCACGAATAGTCACTTACACATGACGTCACATTATTTTAAAAACAAGGCGATTGCCGCACTATTTCGAGATGAGATTGACTTAGAACATTTGAATGACGATTGTTTTGCACGCAGACTGGATAAAATCGCTGAATATAGAACAACTAAGTTGTTTAGTGAAATAGCGCTTCAAGTAGCACAAAAACAGAATCTATTGAGGAATGCATTCCATCTTGATAGCACCAGCTTTACATTATACGGTAATTATGGCGGCACAACAGATTCGTTATTGCCAACATACAGATTTTCTAAGGCAAATCAGCCTAACCTTAAACAAGTGATATTATCGCCAACTCAGGATGATGTTACAAACTTACCGCTGTGGATAGAAACTTAAGATGGCAATGCCAACGACAAAAAAAATTTCATGCAGCGGCACATCGGGTGCAACAATTTATGGCGCAAATTAAAGACGCGCCGGGTAATATATTTTTATTGCTGATGCCGCATGTTATGACGAAGAAAGACTAAAAGAATTAGACAATACAAAGTGAATCATAATTGTGCCTTTAAATACAATAAGATTGTGTGTAAAGGTAGTTGAGAAAAATAGATTTGTGTAGCACTGGATTATTGTTCTATCACAAGTTGCTTTGCTAAAAACAGAAGATGCTATGGCGAAGAATATAAAATGCTTATGATGAACTGGACAAACGGTTATGGCATTTAAGCAACGAACTATTTGTCTGTGCTGGGATGTGAGAAAGCATTAGCTGATGCAATAAAAAAAAAGAAGTATCATCATGTTAGATATCGCATTGTAGCTGTAAAAAAACATACAGGGGGAAAACGACCTAAAGCAGATATTGAAAAATCACTAAAGGCTATTGTTGCTAACGTGAATCAAGTTCACAGGGCAAGCATAGATTACTTTGGAAAAGAAGCGTTAAAGATCTACGGGTTCCCACCTGATTACAAGCAGGCGCCCATCAATCTTGACCTTATTGCCAGACACGGTACGCATAGCCGATTCAGCGATATTTCAAGCCTCTAAAGATAGGCACTGTAAGCGCAAAGTAGTAAGTTCCGGTTTCGCCAAAGTTAAAATTTCCGCTTTAGTCAACAGCGGGGAGTGTGGTGATGACCGGGGAATTGCTGATTATGAGCCAAAAAGAAGTCTCTCGTTTAGA